>JAAUXX010021590.1_pt1 | contig 16277 bp, 14 predicted proteins | sample 7278111 | NCBI WGS metagenome assembly JAAUXX01 (sample SAMN14350116, study PRJNA611818) | marine sediment metagenome | isolation source: surface marine sediment (1.8m) | place: French Polynesia: Moorea | collected 2018-08
ATGTATCAGTTCAGGGTACTTATAGTTTTCTCTCTATCATCCCCTGGATGTCCATACGCTCCTATTTTCTAGAAGTTCCTGACATCAACGAATCGCACCTACTCAAACCCCGTTATCAATTGTTTGCCTGTAGCAGCAAAATTTTTGTAGTATTGCAAATACCAATCAACGAATTTTTTGACTCCAATATCTATTGAGGTTGAGGGTTTAAAGTCAAAATCTATCATCAATTCATCTACGTTAGCATAGGTTGATATAACATCTCCTGGTTGCATGGGTAGTAGATTTTTCTTAGCCGATCTACCCAGTGCAGTTTCAATCACACTAATAAATTCTCCTAATTCTACAGGACTATTATTACCAAGATTATAGACTTTGTAGGGTGGTTGCATCGAGCTGTGAGGTGGTTTAGGAATTATTCTCACAATGGCTTCAACAACGTCATCAATATAGGTAAAATCTCGCTTCATTTTGCCATAGTTGTAAACATCTATAGGTTGACCTTGTGTGATTGCTTGAGTAAATTTAAAGTAAGCCATATCGGGTCTTCCCCAAGCACCATAGACAGTGAAAAAGCGTAAGCCAGTCATGGGCAGATCGTATAGATGACTATAAGAATAAGCCATGAGTTCATTAGCTTTTTTGGTTGCTGCATATAGCGAAACAGGGAAATCTGTGCGATCGCTAACTGCAAAAGGAACTTTGGTATTAGCACCGTATACTGAGCTTGAAGAAGCAAATAATAAATGTTCAATTTTTTGGTAGCGACAACCTTCTAAAATATTGGTAAAGCCGACTAAATTGCTGTCTACATAAGCATGAGGATTTTTAAGAGAATAGCGTACCCCTGCTTGAGCAGCGAGATTAATTACGCAGTCAAAATTATGAGTAGTAAATAGTTGAGCTACTTTGTTGCGATCGCTAATATCCAAACATTCAAAGGTAAAGTTATCTTGGGGTAACAGTTGAGCTAAACGAGCTTTTTTTAAGCCAACATCATAGTAATCGTTGAGATTATCAAGACCATATATTTGGTATCCGAGAGCTAACAGTTGATTGCTTAGGTGGTAGCCGATAAATCCTGCTGCACCAGTAATTAAAATATTCATAATTTAAGATTTTTTTCCAAGTTTGATCAAGAGAAATTGAGGGATGGTTTAACCTGTAACTAATTAATAATTTGCTCGTAATCAATGAAAATGCTGTGAAACTAATATTAGAAATTTTTCATTCATCCTGTCTTATTTCTAAAAGCTAAATTCCGTTCTTATTGTTCCTACCCAAATAGTATTACCATCATCAGTATCAGGATTGAAAACAGCAAAAGCTCCAGGGGTAATCTCAATGAAATCATTAATCTCAATACGGTACAAAACTTCAACGTGCAAAGGAGTTTTATTAGTAACTAAATCCTTATCGTCGTGACTGCTAATTACGGGAGGTACGCCAATAATAATTCCGCCAAAGTTTTTCTCCCCACCCAAATCGGGAAAAGCAAAAGTTAGCACACCGTTGAGGATAGTCGCACTATCGTTGCCATTTTGCTGTTGTTGAGCGCGAGTATAACCAATCCAACCGCCAATTTCCAAACCAGAAGTAACTTCCCAGTTGGCTTGTAAACCAAAGTTATCAGAAGTAGTGGCATTGTTCCCAAAAGGTTCATTAGCTTCTTCTACTCCAGTCGAACCCATTAAGTTGACATCATCACTGCGTTCGTAGGTACGGGTGTAGGTAGCAGCTAGAGCTAATTTTTCTTGTGGTTCGATTACTAGCTGGGCGATCGCACTGTTTGAACTTCCGAACAAACCCCTACCAGCTTGAGGGTTGGCAGCATCTTTGTTATTAATAAAATAGCCCGCAGATCCTAAAATCTTATCACTAAATTTTTGTCTGATGCCAATTCCCCCACCTCCTGGAGCGCGTAAAGTAGCGGGGTCTCTTCTGCCAAAGCGAGAAATTGCTCCACTGCTGCTACTAGAAAAAGGATTTAACACTTCACCCACATCGTTGAGACTAACACCTGCCGTACCGAATAAAATTTCTGTATTCTCTCCTACGGGAAAAGTATAGGAAAGTTCCGATAGTTCGGTTAATCCATCTGTATCCCCATCAACGCTCAAACGACTCAGAGAAGTATCAGTGACGTCATCTAAACGAGGTAAATTGCGATTTTCTAAGCGTACTAGCAGCAAGTCCTCACCAGAAAAGCTAGTAGTAAAATTTAATCTGGTGCGATAACCAAAAGTAGTTTCACTATTATCATCTTCCCCAAAACTATCAGTTAAAAAGAATAAAACCTGACCATTAAATTTGGTGGTTGTAGAGAATTGCTGAGATTCAATTTGAGTAACTTTAGTTTCTAGTTGTTCTACTTTGTTGGTTAAATGAGTTAATTCTGGAGTGAAATCTAGTCGTAATCTTTGCAATAAAATTAAATCTTGTTCTGATGTAATATTTTCAATCCGTTGGAGACAACTATTCAAACCTACTGCAAACTCAAAACGAGTTATCAGTCTAGTATTATTGCCTTGTTGCCATTGATGGGTGCAATCGTAACGTTGAGCTAGAGATTTTAGAGCTTGATATTCCCAGTCTGTAGTTTGAATATTTTTGAGTTTTGATACCGAGGGAAAAGATTCGGTGCTGTTGCCTAAAGCTAGAGGAGAAAAAAATAGAGATGAGATGAAAATAATGCCAATTTTAAACAATCTAGATACAGGCATATAAACTTGTGATTGACATTAGTTTTGGAGTTGAAGAGAAGGTAGTAGGTAGTGAGTAAAAAGTAGAGGAATAGTGAGGCAGAAGTTAGGAAGTAGGAGGCAGTTATATAGAGTACATTTATCTTTTAATGGTTTTATTTAGTCAATGCAATCGCTTTGCTAGTTAATGGTAATATACCCTGAAGAATTGAATGGTTCGTGGTTTGGGGATAGTGAATAACAGTTAAACTATCTTGGATATAGGAAATATTGATTTTAAAAGTATTCTTTAAAATGCGAGTAATTAGTTTATCTGAAGCAATAATTAAACCAGTAGTTAAAGAAAGTTGCTCTAGATCAATTAGCGATTTTTGTCTGTTCATAATTGTTTGCTGCCAGTTTGAAAAATGATTTTCTGCTAGAGGGAAATGGGGTATTTGATATTTTGTGGCTAATTTCTGAGCGATTGATTCTGATATTGAATGTTCTGTTAATAGTAAATCGATAGAATTACTACTCCCTAATCTGTCAATACGGGAGTGGAACAAGCTGGGGTTTCCTCGGCGTTTCCTCCCGTCAAACAAAAAGCGATCTTTTAATATTTTGGCATTAGTTTCGGATAATAATAGACACCGCCAGCCTGCTTTTCCTGCCTTAAGTTTTGGTAAGGTTTCCCCTAAATGTTCAGTAGCGTTTAAATATTTTAGCTTGCCATCATTACTAGAAGCAAATTCTAAATGGCTAATACCACAATTAGACTGCTGTAAACTGTGATAGCTTTCTGGCTGTAAACCGATCGCCGTACTAATTAATGCTCGATTCGTACCGCCATGCGCTACTATTAAAATCGTTTGTCCCTGATGTTTGCTTAACACTTTCTGCCAGAATAATTTTGCTTTCTCAAACAGTTCCAAAACGGGATATACATTATCAAAACTAAAAAGATGAGGTGTATTTTGCCAACAATGATAGTCTTTGGCGAACTTTTCTTTAACCTCTTGATAATAGAGTCCCTGCCAATGAGACATACAAATTTCGGTTAACAAGCGATCGCTATCTACAAGTGGTACATTGTCCTGTCTCAAAGCAGTAATAATCTCTTGAGTAGTTTGCTGTACTCTTTTTAAAGGACTGGTATAGATAGCATCAAAATTATATTCTTTAAGCGCTAATCCAGTAGCGTAAGCATCTTGATGTCCTTTAGCGGTTAGTACAGATTCATCGCTACTGCCTTGAAATCTACCCTGTTCGTTATAGGTGGTGCGAGCGTGGCGGACGAGGACTACTTTGGTGGAAGAAGTTGGGCGAGTAAAAGAAGTAAAGAGATTGGAGGTAGTAGAGGAATATAAGAGTTTCATCAATTTAATTTCTGATGGGAAGTATTTTATAAAGATTTAGTACAGTGATATTACTTAGGTAACGCTGACGGTTTGCTGTAAGCGATAAAGAGTGGCATAATGTTTGCCTCGCTGCATCAACTGTTTATGAGTGCCAGATTCGAGAATTTTTCCCCCTTCGAGATAATAAATACGATCGCTGTTTTGGGCTGTTTTGAGATCGTGGGTGATTAAAAAGGTAGTGGAAGATTGAGTCAGGCGATCTAAAGCTTCGGTAACAATTTTTTCGCTACGGTTATCCAGTCCAACGGTAGGTTCGTCGAGAATTACTATGGGTGCATTACGAATAGCAGCACGAGCGATCGCAATTCGTTGTCTTTGTCCTCCTGAAAGTGTTCCCCCTCTTTCACCAACTACGGTATCGTAACCATCGGGCAGTTTCATAATAAAGTCGTGGGCATTAGCTAAACGAGCAGCCATAATAATTTCTTTGTCGGTCGCATCAACGCAACCATAGGCGATATTGTCTTTAATGCTGGCAGCAAAGAGAATACTTTCTTGGAGAACAATACTAATTTGACCTCGCAAAGATTCTAGAGTGTAATCTTTAATGTCGTGACCATCGATTAGGACTTGTCCCTGTTGGGGGTCATAAAGACGCAGTAGCAAACTAACTAAGGTCGATTTTCCACCACCAGAAGCCCCCACTAAAGCGATCTTTTGTCCTGGTAATGCCCTGAGAGAAACATTCTGGAGGGTATTTTCTGCCTCCTTATAGGCAAAACTAACATCGCGAAATTCTACGACACCGCGAAAAGGACGAGCAGGATAAGCCCAGGAAGTATCTTTAACTTCGGGCACGATTTCTAAGAGATTAATAATTCTCTCCCCAGAAGCGATCGCCTTGGCAATTTGACCTGTATATTTGGCTAACTGGCGCATAGGTTTAAACGCTACCTTGAGATAGGTGATAAACACCAATAAGTCTCCAGGGGTCACTATTCTCAGCATAACCAACTGTACGCCACGCCAGAGAACAATGGAAGTAGCGATCGCTACTAAAATCTCAACAGTTCTTTCTTGTCCTGCCTTTAATTTCTGAGTTTGTGCGCTTTCATTAAGGCTTTTTTTGTTTTGCTTGGCAAAAGTTTTTTCTAGGCGTGACTGAAGAGACAAAGCCTGTACTACTTTAATCGCCCCCATTGCTTCGGCTGCGTTAGCTGCTATTGCCCCTTCTCGTTTGCGCTGTTTTTTAGCTACCTTGTGTATTTTCTTACTCATTACCGTGGTAGTAATCAGAAACAAAGGGAAAATAGCGATCGCAATTAATGCCAGTTGCATATTCAACCACATCATGACGCATAACATCCCTGCCATGGTCAGAATATTAGTCAATAAAGGTACTACAGCTATTACCGTAACTTCTCTCAGACGTTCCACATCATAGGTTACGCGGGTAATTAAGTCCCCAGTTTTAGCTTGATGATGAAAAGAAAGAGACAAACTTTGCAAATGAGAATAAAGATTCGCCCGAATCTCACTCATAATTCTGGTTGCTGCCACCGCCATACCTGCTGTGCTGACATATGCCATCGTTCCCTTGAGTACAGCGATTGCTACTAAGCTAAGAGCTAAAACCGTCAGTAAACCAAAACTGTTGAGGCTATCTAAGAAAGGAACTTTAAGACTTTCTACCTGAAACCCCTTGTAAATTATCTCGTCAAAAATAAACTTAAGGGGCAAAGGTTCGAGTAACCGTAATCCTGTTTCAGCAAGCAAAGCAAAAGAGGAAATAACAATTAATCTGCTTTGAGTACGAATTTGTGGGAAAAAATGCCTGATTATCCTGCCAATGCCCGATACGCTTTGTTTTAAATTTTGAGGACGCTTTTTTTTCATCGATCTGCTTCCTCTACTTACTACCCACTGCCTTCAAGTGCCGACTACTAATCGCCCGATTTACTTTCCTCTCGACCGCTACTAAAATCTTCTCTAGCCAAGTGGCATAACCACCAAAAGAAAGCTGGCGCACTAGAGGACGCAAGAAAGCTTGATGTCGGCGTTGTCCTAAGCGACGGTAGCGTTTTTTGAAATACTTATCTTTTTTAACTAAATCCCATTTCTGTATAAAATGTTTGAGACTAGCTACTTCCCAAGCATCACTCCAACGCAGCATAAAGTAGGTTAAATCTGATCGCACAAACCCAGTATCTGGAACATAAGTAGTTACGGAATCTGGTTCGCAGAAGATTTTACCTCCCGCATTGGTAACCGTCATCGAAAAATCTATATGTTCTCTAGTGCTGAGAAGCTTTTCATCTAATAAGCCAATCTGGTCAAAGATATCTCGACGGACTAACATACAGTGAAACTCGGCAAATTCACATTCTCGACGGTGCAGTTGGTCTTTAACATCAGCAACGGGACGATTAACGAAATAATGTTTTTCATGAACTTTGCGTCTGCTTTTGCCATTTTTTAGTTCCAGAACGATACTGGCTTCGCCCCCTGCTAAATGAATCTTGGAATGCAAATTCTTACCGATACACACTAAAGGACAAACTACCGCAGCCGATTCTTCTTCAGCACAGTTCACTAATTTCTCTAACCAGCCAGGACTAACGTGAATATCGTTATCAACAAACACTACATAATCAGTCTCTTTACTAACCTGCTGTAAACCAATATTTCTGGCTTGATTGGGGGCAAGATAATACTCGGTTCTGACTATCTTGAACTGCTTTTCTTGGGCTTTTTGAGCCAAATAATTTTTAATATATGCTGGTGAATTACCATCAACATAAACCAAATCGAAAGGATAATTTGTATATTGATAAATACTTTCTAGAGATTCGCGAGTATAACTAAAACGTTCCCTCGGTACGACGATTAAAGTTACTTTTTTCTCGTTCATTTTTAATAGTTGATTGTTAATTATCGATTACTGCCTACTTTTACTTAATCTCTACCCTGCCAACACTCGCACTTTTGATTCACTACCAACTCCCAAAGCACGTTTGTAAACTTTACTCCAGTTGGCTTGTTCCACCGCAGGATTGAGGTCTTGTCGAATTTTTTGTTTAGCTAGTTTGCCAAAAGTTTGTCTGAGGAGAGGACTTTCGCTTAATTTGGCGATCGCATCTCTTAATTCATCGCTAGAATAGGGATTTACGAGTAAGCCATTAACCCCATCTTCGATAATTTCGGAGATCGCATCTACTTTTGTACCGACTACTGCACGTTCGGCTAACATGGCTTCAAGCAAAGCATTTGGACAACCATCATTAAGAGAAGGAATAGCAAAAATATCCATGTGAGGTAAGTATGCCAAAGCTTCTTCGCGACTAACTTTGCCAGTAATTACGATCTTGTCTGATAAACCACTATTCGCTAATTCTTGCTGCCAATATTCTGCCTCTTTAGGAACAAATTCACCGACGAATAAAAGCGTAAATTCAGTCTTTAGTTCCCGACAGGCATCCAAAAGATATTCAATTCCTTTTTTATCGCGAAAATTGCCTACCGAACCGATTACCATTCCTTTTAGTTTACTTGCCAGGAGGGGGACGGGTAAACTAGCAAAATCTACAGGGGCGATCGAATTTAAAAATGCCGAAGATTTATGAATAATATTAGGAGTAAATAATCTAGCGCGGTGCATTAAATCCTGACTGACAAAAGTAGTCCAGTTAGAATTTTCTAAGGTCCAAGCAATTTGTTTTTGTTGCTGAGAGTCAAAGATATGTTTGTGCAAGTCCGCACCCCGCACGCTGTTAATGACGGGAATGTTATTTTCCTTTGCCAGCATGGTAGTAAGAAAGCCAGTTTCGTTAATGAAAAAAGCATGAACCAGATCGAATTGATATTGCTTGTGGAGAGTAGTTAACTGTCCGTAAGTATCCATTAGGTAATCTTGATCGCGGGCAACTGTAGAACGCACCGCAGGATATAATCGATGTACGGTGATGTCATCTTGAGTGGTAGTTTCACAACAAGAACGACTAAATTTTCCTGCTTTAGCTAGCTTTCTTTCTTTACGGAATACGGAACGGAATACTGCTACGTGAACTTGATAACCTAAGTCCTGAAGTAAAAGGGCAATGCGTTTTGCTGATACCCCAACACCCCCCACATCAGGAGGAAATTCCTGAGCGGTAATACAAATAGTAAGATTGCTGTTCATTGATAATAAATTGATGATTAAATTGCTGTTATCTTTAGTTTGTCTGGGTTCAATGAATCACCAATGAAGCTTTGATGAGAAGAATTTCATTGAAGCTGTAAGATAAATATCGATTAAAAATTAATAAGCTGTCGGCTACTTTGCTTCGATTCGAGAGCTAATTGGTTTAAATACTTAGCCGTATTGGCAACACCGTTGAGATCGAGAGTTAACTCACTAGGAGTTTGTTCTAAGTAATTAATAATTTGCCCAGCAAACTTTTCTGGTTGTAAATCTTCAGGCTGAATCATTTTTACCCGTCCTAAACTGTCTAACTTTCGTAAACGAGTTTCTTGTTCTTTATCGTTATTGCCCTGAAATGCCATCATCATGGCTGGGATACCAGTGCTTAGAATATTCATGGTGGTGTTGTAGCCACCCATGCCAATTGAGAGGTCTGCTTGCTGCATATAATCTAATAAATTGGTCGTGTAGCGATCGCAAGTAATATTATCTAAATCTTTGGTTAAATCTCGAAGTTTAGACAACACTTCATCTGGACTAAATGCACCTGTAAATACTTGGATATGATGGGGTATTTTATCTTTTAAGATTGGTGCAGCAAGAGCGACACATTCTAATAAATCGTGTCCAAATCTGCCTCCACCAACGCTGACTAAAATTGTTGGTTTGTTCAAAATTATTTGACGCGTTTTGGGGACTGGTTGCACCACATAACCCGTGTAATGAACGGGACAGTCTAGATCGTTAACGCGAGAAAAACTGAGGTCGAGTTTGACAAAATTTGGATCGCCGTGAATTAAGAGTAGATCGAAATACTTATTTATTAAACGGCAGACTTTCTCTTCATGTCTCTGTTGGTTTTGTTTGGTAACGACTATATCTCTAACGCTAGAAATGATTTTTGTTCCTCTAGATTTAGCTTTTTCTAATAAAGGAATTAATTCAAAAGAAAAACGACGACGACCAAAAGGAAATAACTCAATAATTAGAATATCTGGCTGAAAGCGATCGCAAGTCTCCAACAGCATTTTTGTTCTTTTTTCTTCCACTTCCTCCATAGTTAAACTATTATCTACGGGACGCAGTTCATTAAACTCGCTGTCGGTTTTAACCGCAGGAATATTAATCACCTCAATCTCGGTCGGAAATTCAAATTCGGGAATGACTTGTCCGCCGTTGACAAAGCAGATTTTAAAGTCGGGAATCAACCCTTTGACTATTTCAACGCTGCGGATTAAGTGACCCATGCCAAGAATATGTTGGCAGTAAAACATTACTTTATTCATTTTAGGTAGGGGGTAGTAGGTAGAAGGAGTGTGGGGAAGTAGAGGGAGTAGTTAGGTAGAGGAGGTAGAGGAGTGGTGGAGTTTAAAAAAAAAATTACTCATTACTCATTACTCAATTAAGCCGATCTCAGATTTACAGGAAATCTTTGGATATTGAAAGAATCAAACATCAACATTGATAGATAGTCGGCAACTCTGGGTAGTCCCAGAAAATCTAGACGGACGAATTTAGCTGAAGATTCGGCTGAGGTCAAACTAGCAAACACGGCTTCTATTAATAAATTTGGTGTGATTTCTTCGGGATGAATCATTTTAATTAATTCTGCTTTTGCCATGCTTTGAGCGCGGATTAGTTGTTCTCTACCTGGTTTGATGCGGGGTACGACGATCGCTTTTTTGCCTTTTTGTAAGACTTCGGTAATGGTGTTATACCCGCACATGGAAACTACCAAATCAGCGGTGTTGACATAACTCATCATGTCGTTGGTAAATTCTTTGATGATGACACCTGGTAATTCTTTGGCTTGTCGTTTGATTTGCTGCTGGTGTTGAGGTGGCATTTCCGCACCGCAAAAGATTAAGGTCTGAATTTTCTGCTGGACAAAGCAATCTTTTTGCTGCGCCAACCCTTGAAGATAGTTAGTAATGAGGGCATAGCCATCTTCCCCACCTCCAGGAGTAACTAAAACCAGTTTTTCATCTTTAGCGATACCTAATTCCTCTCGGATAGTGCGACGGTTTTTTAACCCAGATTTTTTGCGGATGTAGCCACAGTAGCGAACTTTTTGAGCAAGTTTTTGATTAAACTGATATTCCCGTACTAAATCAAAAATCTCTGGCATTCCTACGACTAGAATGCGATCGTAAAGGGATTCTACTTGGCAGTAATAGTCTTCTCGCTGCCATTCGGCAATAGTTTTTTCGGGAGTATCTAAAATATCCCGTAGCAGTAATACAAATCTAGTCTTAGGTAGGTTACGTTTTAAATACTCAATGGTAGGTTGTAATTCTCCCTCAATCCCCGTCGGCTTCTTATCTACCAAAACCAAATCTGGTTGATAATTTCTGGCTGCTGCTAAGATAATTTCTGATCGCAATCTCAAAGTAGATTCTAGATCAGTATTAAGATATTTCACTGCCATCTGACCCGACTGTCCGCGATTGAGACAGGGTAACTTAATATAGTCTAGTCCTGAGGGTAAGCGAAAATCGTGCAGCATTGGCGATCCAGAAACTAACAGAATGGAGAGATGGGAAATATGTTTCAGTAAATAGTTACAGATTGCCAACATCCGACTAATATTACCCAGACCGTAGGCATCATGGGAATATACCAAAATTTTTCTGTATTCGCCTGGAGGAATTGATAGATGTATTTGAGCCATAATGATCGCTCTGTGAGTAATAAAGAGGGTGGTGAAGTAGTTGGGATAAGGTACGAGTAAACTTTAAGAGAGAAAAACAATTATGCTGTGACGAGTTGCTGAACAGTTTTGTTTGGTCTACCAATACCAACATAGGTAAAACCTGCTGCTGCTAAACTCTGAGGATTGAGACAGTTCCGTCCATCGATAATCACTGGATAGCGCATCTTGTGAGCTAGTTCTGCATAATCTAGTTCGATAAATTCTTGCCAATCGGTGACTAGCACTAGCGCATCGCAGTCGGCTGCGAGTTCTTTAGGGCTGTGTGTCAAAGTAATTTCCAGATTTTCCTTGGTGATAATCGGGTCGTAAGCCTTGACTTTCGCCCCTAAGCGTAATAATTCCTTGATTAAATCTAAAGCTGGAGCATCTCGCAGATCGTCTGTGTTGGGTTTGAAGGTCAGACCGAGTAAGCCGATAGTTTTGCCCTTCAGAATTTTTAGAGTCTGCTGAAGTTTAGCGATCGCCAAATATTTTTGTTGTTGGTTAACCGCTACCGCAGCTTTAAGTAAATCTGCACTATAACCGTAGTCATCAGCAGTGTGAATTAATGCCGAGACATCTTTAGGGAAACAAGAACCACCCCAGCCGATACCAGCTTGTAAAAACTTACTCCCAATGCGGGTATCTAAACCGATGCCCTGGGCTACTTGGGTAATATCTGCCCCTACACGATCGCAAATATTAGCCACTTCATTAATAAAGCTAATCTTGGTTGCTAAGAAAGAATTAGCTGCGTATTTAATAGTTTCTGCTGAACTGAGATCGGTGATGACCACGGGAACGGGAGTAAGAGATTTGTCTTGAGCAAATTTGCGCTCTACTAGAGGCTGGTAAAGTTCCTGCATCATAGCGATCGCTCTAGGACTATTGCTACCCAATACAAGGCGATCGGGATTAAAAGTATCGTAGACAGCCGAACCTTCTCGCAAAAATTCGGGGTTGCTCACCACATCAAACCCTGCGATCTCTGCTTCTCTTTCCGCCACCCCATCCAAAACGATACGTCGTACCCAATCTCCCGAACCGATGGGAACTGTAGACTTGTTGACAATAACTTTGTAACCACCGTTGAGATAAGTCCCGATTCCTCTAGCGACTGCTTCAACATAGCGGGTATCGCTTTCTCCTGTGGGTAGGGCGGGAGTACCGACAGCAATAAATAAAATGTCTCCATGAGCTACCCCCGCAGCTAAATCGGTAGTAAATTCTAAATTGCCCCTAGCCATTGCCGACTGCATAATTTCATCCAATCCTGGTTCGTAAATCGGCGATTTACCCGACTGCATCAGCTCGACCTTAGCTTTGATGTTGTCCACACAAAGAACGCGATGTCCTATGTGAGCCAAACAAGCTCCTGTTACTAAACCAACATATCCTGTACCGATAACGCATACTTGCATAGTTTTGCTCCTTCAATCCTTGTCTTGGTGTGAGTTCCTTAGCGAATTGCTTTGTCTGTTATTGCTAAATTGTTTTTGGGAAATATTTGACAGTAATCAAAATCTAGAGAACAGTTTTTTACCCAAATTTTGACTAACTTGTTATGTATATTTACAGATGAGGTTGAACCATATGTGAAACTTTAATGAGAAAAATTTAATCTCTAACAATAAGTCAAATAAATAATTAATTAACTAATACTTTTATGAGCGTTACTATCTAAAAACTAGGTGAAATTCATACTGATGAAAAACCTGCAACTTTTTAGGCAAAAAATATTGTCATTTTGGCAAAGCTTGAGAGCTCAAGCAGAGCAGATAGAGAGGTTTCCCATTTACCAAGAAACCCGTACTCGTATCTTGCTGTGGTACTTGATATTGATGGCTTTATTTGTCGCGATCGCTATTCCTGCTATTCGCTATAGTTTGATTGCTGAAGTTACCGAACGAGTAAAAGAGGATATGCGGGAGGAATTGGAAGAATTTGAAGAAGAGTTAATCGAAATTTTATTAGAGCCTCGTTTAGAATCAGACTCCAAGTTAACAGCAACCGAACAGTCAAATCAGAATATTTACTTGGCTTTCGATAAATTTATCTCCACTAATAAAGCTGAAGACGATAACTATTTTATTACCATTGTTGACGGTTCTTTTTATAAAACTAATGCTCCTTTTTTACCAAAAGCGATCGCTCCTGATTCTAAGTTAATGGAATATTGGCAACAGATTACCGTCGAGCAAAGAGGGGAAATAGAAGTTGATGACCCCAAAATCGGCAGCATTATCTACAAAGCCGAACCAATTAAAACTACAGAGGAAGTTATTGGTGTTTTTGTGGTGGCTCATCTCTCCGCAGGAGAACGACAGGAAGTATTGAGTTCTTTTTATACCGTTGTCCGAATTTTGTTGTTAGTGATCTTATTCGCTTCAATAATGGCTTGGGTGGCAGCAGGTAAAACACTCGCTCCTTTAAAAAACTTTTCTAGTATTCTCAAAAAGATCTCCGAATCCGACCTCAGCCAACGCATTCAGATTGAAGGTCAAGGAGAGTTAGCCCAGTTAGGACGTACTTTTAACTCGATGATGGAGCGGATTGAAAATTCTTTTGCTATTCAGCGCAACTTCATTAGCGATGCGGGACATGAACTGAAAACCCCAGTGACTATTATTCGCGGACATCTGGAATTGATGGATATAGATACCCCAGAACAACGAGAAACTATCGACCTTACTATCGAAGAACTTGATAGGATGAACCGTTTGATAGAAGATTTAGTTTTACTGGCAAAAGCAGAACGTCCCGACTTTCTTCAGATTGAAACTATCGAGCTAACCTCTTTTGTCACTGGATTGTTTGATAAGCTACAAACCCTAGGAGAGCGTAACTGGGATTTAGACAATCAAATCCTATCGGGAAAAATGACAGGCGATCGCCAAAGAATCACTCAAGCAATTATTAATCTTGCCAACAACGCCGTACAGCATACAGTAATAGAGAGTTTGATAGTGTTTGGCGCAAAATTAGAAGGCGATCGCGTCAAATTTTGGATTCGCGATACTGGTAACGGCATTGCAGCCAGCGAACAAGAAAGAATCTTCCAGCGCTTTGCCAGAGTCAAAAATAGTCGTCGTCGTTCGGAAGGTTCTGGTTTGGGCTTATCTATTGTTAAAGCTGTAGTGGAAGCTCATCAGGGAGAAATCAATTTACAAAGCAAACTCGGCATCGGCTCTACTTTCACCCTAATTTTTCCTCTAGAATTTAACGAAAAACAAATTAATTAGTCACGACAACTATTACTCCTACCTACTACCCACTACCTACTACCCACTACCTCTCATGAAACAAATACTAATCGTCGAAGACGAAGCCCGAATTTCTGCCTTTATTGCTAAAGGTTTAAAAGCTAAAGGATACAGTACAACTATTGCTGAAGATGCCAATACTGCTTTAGCTATGCCGTTTAACTATCAATTTGATTTAGCACTTTTGGATTTAGGCTTACCAGGTCAAGACGGTTTAGAGGTTTTAGAAGCGTGGCGTGGGCAAGGAATTGATTTTCCCGTAATTATTCTTACTGCTAGAGATGACGTGATGGATAAAGTAGCGGGTTTAAAAGGTGGCGCTGATGATTATATGACCAAACCTTTTAGCTTTGCTGAACTATTAGCGCGGATTGAAGTGAGACTAAAAAATGTCAATGATAGCCAGCAGAAACAAGATAAGATGCAGATTCAACACGGCAATATGACTTTGAATTTGCGTACTCGTAAAGTTTTGATAAGCGATCGCGAGATCGAACTACCCGCTCGTGAGTTTACGATGGCAGAAGTATTTTTCTGCCATCCAGGACAGGTAATGACCAGACAACAGCTATTAGACTTGGTTTGGGGTTACGATTACGATCCTGGCTCCAATATTGTAGATGTTTACGTTGGCTATTTGCGGAAGAAACTAGGTAGTGAGGCGATCGAAACCGTTCGCAGTATGGGATATCGGCTTAAAGCACAATAAATAGAGAGTTTAATTACCACAGTAGTGCACTGTACAATACTCAGATATTTCTCTAGTAGCGATCACTGAAAAGCAAAGATAGTCATAGCTAATTAGGAGCTAAAATGATTGAGATTTCTCATATAGATTTAGCATTTTCCTTAAAAGGTAAATCATTACCATTAGATAATGGTTACATTATCTATTCTGCGCTATCTCGAATTTGTCCAAATTTACATGAATTAACCAATATTTTTATTCATCCCATCGCAGGAATTCCCAACGAGAGCGGAAAAAAGTGGGGAAAATATTTTAAAATGACCTCATGTCAGAAACTCCAACGCCCGTCATTTATCAGCTCAAAGTAGTATTGCTAGGTATCAGTCCGATGATTTGGCGACGTATTTTGGTGCGAAGTAATAGCACAATCGCCGATCTACACTACATAGTCCAAATTGCTATGGGATGGAAAGACGAACATCTACATCAATTCCTCATTCATGGCGTACATTACGGCATCAGTTATCCTGGTGCGGGGGGGTTCATCAACAATGCCCATGAAGTAAAACTATCCCAATTTGGCTGGCGAGAAAGAGAAAAATTTAGCTACGAATATGACTTTTTTAGCAATTGGAAACATCAAATAAGAGTAGAAGCCATTTTGCCCGAGAACAATGAGCAAAATTATTCTCTATGCACCGAAGGCAAAGGAGCTTGCCCACCAGAAAATTGCGGTGGGGTGGTAGGATTTATGAGATTACGTCAACAGCATAGTCGATTTTCCATGGCTGTAAGAGTAGCAGAAATAATTTTGGACGGAGGCATCGAAGAACTCGTCAATCATAAAGAAGAATTAACCAAACTGAATTACTGGGCAACAATTAACGACAAAATAGATTGCTCTAAAATTAATAATTGGCTTCAACAGTACGCTACAGAGGATGAAGCCTGGAGAGAGTCTCTAGTTCAAACCATAACAATCAGATGAAAATCAAAGTTCAACTAATCATAGAATCAGAAAATGGGGATAACTCAATAGTTAATCAAGTAGCAGACTGGCAACGAGATGAACCGCTTCAACCCTCTAAGGCCCAAGACCGAGATACGTGTAAAAAAGTGCAAGATAGACCTCAATCCCTTTCCAGACAAGGCTTGTAGAATTTGCCAGTCAAACATATCAAATAAGGTGCTCTATAAACCTATTAAACATTGCCTAAAATATACCCTTCTCGGCAAAGTATCATGGGAATAGATACATCAGCATGAGGGATTGACCCATGCTACAAACAACTGCGACCAGTTCTTTTTCGGCAAAGTTTTTCAATCCTCCTCCCATTAAGCAAGCTTATTCAGGAGAAAGAGAATATCTGCGACCTGATGAAGTAAAGGCTCTTATTAAAGCTGCCAAG
>JAAUXX010000240.1_pt1 | contig 16245 bp, 13 predicted proteins | sample 7278111 | NCBI WGS metagenome assembly JAAUXX01 (sample SAMN14350116, study PRJNA611818) | marine sediment metagenome | isolation source: surface marine sediment (1.8m) | place: French Polynesia: Moorea | collected 2018-08
ACAGCCCGCCTGCGATCTTTGCGCGATCTTCTGCGTTGATACCGATATTCAGTTCCATGACTGTCTCCTCAGTTGATGGGGCTATTGTAGGTGCGGGGATAAATACAATAAAATGGTTTAATTGTTTCACTATGTATTATTTTTTCGATGGCAAACCTGAAGCTACCTTCGACAAAACAACTCCGTTATTTCGTGGCGCTGGCCGAGCTCGGGCATTTCGGGCGAGCCGCCGAGGCGAGCTTCGTTTCGCAGTCGGCGTTCAGCAATGCGATCCGCGAACTCGAGACGCTCCTCGACGCCCAGCTCGTGGATCGCACCAATCGAAACGTCACGATCACGGCGCTCGGTCAGCAGGTCGCGGTGCAGGCCCGGCTATGCCTGCAGGACATTCAGGCCCTCGTCGAGCTGGCCGGCGGACAGCAAAAGCCGCTGACGGGTGAGCTGCGCCTCGGCGTCATTCCGACGATCGCGCCGTTCGTGCTGCCGAAGACCCTGCCGCTGATCCGGCGGGCCTACCCGGACCTGAAGCTGTTCCTGATCGAGGACCAGACGCAGCGGATCGTCGAGCGCATGATGGACGGCGAACTCGATGCGCTGCTCCTCGCATTGCCCTGGTCGATTCGTGGTGCGGACGAACTGCCGCTCTTCAAGGATCGCTTCTGCCTCGCCTACCGGGACGGCACCGAGCGCGTCAATCCCGACGCCTACCGATTCAGCCGGCTCGATGCTGACAGCATCCTGTTACTGGAAGACGGCCATTGCCTCAGGGATCACGCTCTCGCAGCGTGCAAGATCAAGAACTCGCAAAAGGTCAGGAGCTTCGCCGCCTCGAGCCTATTGACGCTCGTCGAGATGGTCGATGCCGACCTCGGCGTCAGTTTCCTGCCCGAGATGGCGATGGGCTCGGCGCTGCTCAAGAACACGCGCGTCAGGCTCAAGCCGCTCGATGCATCGAGCTACCGCACGATTGGCCTCGCCTGGCGCAAAGGCTCGCGCCGGGTCGAGGAGTTCAAGCTGCTCGGCAAATTCTTCGAAGAGAACCGGTAACGACTCAAGTGGCGCAGGAAAAAACCGAGACGAGCAGCGCGCAGATCAACTTACGATAGCCAGGAATGTGCTCGCAGAATCCGCGTCAACGAGACACGCCTACTCCCTCGTCGAACTGAGCGTTTCAGCGCTGGCTGCCCAGATCCGGTAGCGGAGCTCGAATCCTTCCGGCAGATAGACGACAAGGGGCAGCTTGCTGTTGTAGCGCAGCAGCGGGTTCTCAAGCGATGCGGTGACAAACTCCATCCGCATCGGCTCATCCGGGCAGGCCATCATCGTGCTCATGGGTCCGCCGATCTTGTCGACTGAATAATACGTGTAGCCCCAGCCGGACACGGTTGCCGCCGTCAGCGTGGCGCCGAACGAGTACCTGTTGCAGTCGACTTCGAGCTCCTTGCCAATGAGGACTTCAATCCGGTAGTTGCCTTCGTCGTCGCCGAGCGAGGGAACACGAATCACGTGCCGTTCCATACCGTCGTCGGCGGCCGGGAACGCCTGCAGGTCCTCCGGTTCGGCCGATGCGCAGGCAATGGCTGACACGCCTGCCAGCATAATCAGGGTCTTTTTCATCGAGATCTCCGGGATTCGTGCTGCTCAAACGCAGTACAACGGCTGACAGGGTCAGCCCGCCGGAGCATATCGGAGGTTTGGATCCGGACGCTAGCGCTGGATGCGGGCGCGTCGGGACTCGAGGGAAATTGGCGTCGTGCGCATGCGCGGCCGGTCGGACGGCCGACCGACGAAGTGTCCCTGCGCCATATCGATACCGAGCTCCGCGAGCAGCGAGAGTGTCTTGGCGTCCTGAACGTATTCGGCAACCGTGCGCATCCCGGCCTCGCGGCCAACCTCGGCAATCAGGCGGATCATCTTCTGATCGACCGGGTTCCTTGGCAGGTCGCGAACGAACGTGCCGTCGATCTTCAGGAAGTCGAACTTGAGCTGCTGCAGGTAGCTGAAGGAGCTGTAGCCCGTGCCGAAGTCGTCGAGCGCGAACGATGTGCCGAGCTCACGCAGGGTCTTGATCTGCCGGTCGACGTGCACAGGGCGTCGAATTGCCAGGCTTTCGGTGATCTCGAAGATAATGCGCTCCGGCGGCACGTCGAATTCATTGAACGTGTCACGCACGTAGTCCGTAAGGTTGGCGTTTTCGAACGCATGTGCCGAGAGGTTGATCGACAAGTGCGGGCCGACGCCGTTCTCGGAAAACTCGGCATAGGCCATCGCCGCGTGCCGGATGACCCACAGGTCGATCTCGCTCATGAGACCGAACCGGGCCGCCGACGGCAGGAAGGCATCGGGCGAGATGAGCTCGCCGCTGTCTGACTGCAGGCGGATCAGCACCTCGTGGTGGGTCGTCTCGCCCGTATCGATGCGGTTGATCGGCTGGAACAAGAGCGTGAAGCGGTCTTCGTCGATGGCCTCACGCAGCGCATTCACCCAGTTCACGTCGGCGAGCTTGTGCTGCTCCGACACGTCCGACGCTTCAAACACGCTGAAGCGGTTGCGCCCGGCCAGCTTGGCTTCGCGACAAGCGAGATCCGCCTGCTGAATCAGGTCGTCGTGGTGCAGGTTATCGTCCGTGATGATCGTGATGCCGATACTGCAGTGGACGTGGAAGACCCGACCCTCTTCAACGTGCGCCATCCGGCGCATGTTGTTGAGAATCAGCTCCGCGGTCTCCTCGGCGCCATCCAGGTCCGTGTGCTTGGCCAACACGACGAACTCGTCGCCGCCGAAACGCGCCACGTGATCTTCGGCACCGATGCTGCGGCTCAGTTCGTCCGCAACCTTGCAGATCAGGCGGTCCCCTGCCGGATGGCCGCATGCATCGTTGATGTACTTGAACTGGTCGAGGTCGATGAACAGCAGCGCACTCCGGTGGCCATGGCGCATGACGCGAATGGCTTCCTGCTTGAGATCCTCGACAAATCGGCGACGGTTGCTGACGCCCGTCAGGCTGTCGTGGTTTGCAAGCTGCCGCAGTCGCGCGTCGCGTTCGCTCAGGGCTGCGACGGTCGACTCGAGCGCTTCGACCACGTCGGAGATCTCCTTGTGCCGTGCAGGCTTGAACTTCACGTCGAGATCGCCGAGCGCGAGATCGCGAATCGGCTGCTCCAGGTCCGATACCGACTGCAGCGCTTTGCGCAGCACGTGGCGCCCCCAAAGGCCGAGTATCGCCAGCAGAATCAGCATTACGACGACGGCATCGCGCATGTTGTTGAGCAATCGCTCGTGGAATACGGCGAAGTCGAGCCTTAGTCCGATGAAGCCGAGCATGTTCACTCGCGTGGAACCGTCGGCCGCGAGCGGATCGCCGCCGAACAGTGCGTCTTCCGGGAGCGACTCGGTCCATACGGGCGCCAGGATTTCGAACTGGCGAGGATTCGTCAGGCTCGCTCGTAGCAGATAGGGCGTGTCGGTGCCGACCGTCGCCGAAGCCTCGTCAAGCTGGCTCGTAGACAGATCCGAGAGCTGCCGACGTGGTACGTCGGCGCCGTTGACCGCAAACATGATTTGCCCGTCTCGACCGTAGTAGGAGACATTGTCGATCTCGGGATACCGCTCGACGTAGCTTTCGAGGCGAATCGCGGCTTCCTGGTCCTCGGCGAGATACAGCGGCGACGCGAGCTCATTGAGCTCCTTCGTCCACTGCAGGGCCCAGCGCCCATAGTTCTCCTTGAGTACCCACTGGCCGCCCCAGTACAGCCCGGCGACGGCAAGCGAGCCCGCGATCGCGGCGCTGATCAGCTGGATCGTCAGGATCTCGTTAACGAGTCCGCGTTTGCCCTGGCGCTGGAACAGGACCGCAAGGCGCGCGACCAGCTGGTCGAAGAGCTTACCCAACCGCGAGCGCAATAAGAGGATAGCGGCGCTCATCGAACACCTGCGACGGACGGATCCGCGGTAGCGACACTGACTTCGCGCAGCGCGGTCAGCCTCGGAATATCGGCGATCTCGCCGGTCTGGATTCTCTGGACGAGATCGGCGATCACCGACGCAATATCAGCCGCAACGCTCGACAGGCTGACTGTCGCACCGAGCGACAGCATGGTGTCGTTCTGCACGGCAATGCGGACGCGTTGGCGCGATGCGATTTCGATCATCTGCTGCAGAGACCTGCCGCTCAGGATGCGGCTGTCAGGAAACAGCCAGTAGCCGTCGATCTCGCGGCTCATGCGGCGAAACGCGTAGAGCGTTTCCTGGTCGGAGCTGGAGATGTGCACGAGTAATTCGACATCGTGCTTCTCGGCGGCGGCGCGCGCTTCGAGGACGAGGTCCTCGTGGCCGTCACCAATGATCAGGCCGATACGCCGAAGGTCAGGATCGAGCGCCGTCCACTCTTCGAGCTGCTTGTCGAGCGGCGCGTAGGCGGCCACGGCGCGGGCATTTTCAGCCAGGAGCGCTGACTCGCTGTAGTTGAATACCTGGCTGAAGACGACCGGTGTTTCCGCAAGCGAAACGGCCGACCGGGCGGCGCGAAGGCCGATTGCGATGACGGCACTCGTTCCCGCATCGTTAACCTGGCGCATGATCGTGACAGGCGGGTTGGCGTTCGTCTCGAGGTTGAAGAGCATCGCGTCATCGAACTCGTCACGCAGTGCGTCGGCAACGTCAACGTAGGCCGGCGCCGTGCCGGACACGAGAATCGTAACGGGCTCGGTGGGAACGACTTCGGGCGGGGGCGGAATAATGCGAACCGGCTTCTCGGGTTCGGGCTCGGCGGGCGCCACGACAATGGGCTCGGGCTCCTCGACCGGCTCTGGCGCTATCTCGACGGGGGTCGCACAGCCAGCGAGCGCCGCGACCGCGATGACTACCGCGATTCGGCTTGCACTCCTTGCAATGTCGTCGATCACTAGCACCGTTTTTTGTCCTTACGCTAGATCAACCCCGCGGCGGGCAATCCGTGCCCGCTTCAGCGCTTTGTAGCAAATCCCTCGCCACGCCGCGGATATCTTTTGTCCAGTCTGTGACGCAGTGCGCAATGGCACCACGATCGGCTTGAACCCTGGCTCTCAGAACCTCACACGAGCGTGAACGTGAAATGGTTCCGTGTTTATGTAAGGCGAGAGGATTACGTTAAATGGAATCGCGCGAGGAACGGCGAGGAATCAAGGCACTAGTGAACTTTGTTCCTACGATTTCGGGGTGTCCGGCGTTTCCGCCCGCAAAAAAAGAACCCCGCCTGGGCGGGGTTCACATCGAGTGACAGCTTTTCTCGACTACCTCCTCAAGAACGGAAACGGCGGTGGGCTCTCGGCCTCATCGTCATTGAGTCCGGGGATGTCCTTGCAGTTAGCGTAGAACGTCGTCGTCGCCGGCCAGTCGGAGAACAGGCCGAAGATGCCGACTTCCTGTACGAGCACATCGATCTGGCGAAGAATGTCGCCGTCATTGCTGAGCGCCGTAACCGTTGTGTCGTAGTAGAAGTTGCCGCCTCCCGGGATTATCTCTTCGCGAACTCGTCCCGAACGCTCGGTCGTCCAACTGATGATGTCGAGACCTGCGTCGCTCGCTCGCTTCGCGTACATCGACGGCTCGATCTCACCGTTATCCACGGTCAGCAGGATCTGCATCGGTGGCGCGATGATGTTGAGCCCGTCGGCTCGGCGAGCTTGAAAATCGCTTGCGGGAATCGATTGATCGTAGCGTCCGTCCAGGAACACGGCCTGTTCGCCGTAGTCGGCATACTGGTTGATCCAATACACAACGTCGTTGTAGTTGAATGACTGCGCCCAGACGTCACTTGGCGGAACGCCGGCCTCGATGTACTCCTCGATCAGCTTGGCTGCGTAGGCCTCCTGGTCGATCCCTGGCGGAAAGTCTTCAGGATTGACGCTCTTGAGTTCGGGCGTCATACGGCGGCCGAGCTTTTTGAACAGTTCAATGCTCTCAGCGTTCGAAAGCAAGGTCGCGCCGTTGGAGGTCGTGTACAGGTCGGTACGCCAATTCGCCGTCGCATTGAGGTACTCGTCGAGTGTCGCAGCGTTTCGGTTCGCAGCATCCATCTTCCCTGTCAGTGACTTGAACTCCGCAAGCGTAATGTCGGTCGTGCAGCACCGCACGTCCCTGTAGGGCGTGTCGGAGCCAAAGTCCGGCTGGACGGAACATTTTTCGGCAAGGGGCGTTTCGAGGATGTTGGTGGTCGTGTGCAGGTCACACTGTGCATGTCGGCAGACGAGTTCTGCGTCGGCCGTGATCGACACATCGCACTCGAGAATTCCGGCGCCCATGCGCGCGGCCGCCACATAGGATTCCCTGGTGTGTTCCGGAAACTGCAGAGGCGCGCCACGGTGTCCGATCGAGAAGTCCGACGCCCGGTAGAAGCGCCTTGAATCCATGCAGTTTTTCAGCTCGGTCTTGAGACTCCCCGGTTCGAGCTCGTCAACGAGATAGAATGGTCGCGGGCCAAGCTGTGCGGTTGACCAACTTTCGCCTGCGACCGATGCCACACCCGGCAGTGCCAGCAAGACGACGGCCAGGAACCTGACTGTTCGTTTCATTCGGTTTTCTCCTCGTGAATCTGTCTGTTTTTGACTGGGTTTTCGTACACGTCTGGATCCAGCCGCATCAGGGTATGAGGAGTGCGTTTCAGCGCAGTGCCAGTGTCGTTAACGCTCGATATGGATGTTGTAAAGAGATCATGGCCGCTTCGTTTCCCCCATCCGACGAATGGGTTACCGGCACAATTCGGACTTGGTCCAGATCGCTTCCGGCATCCGCCACACCGGCGCGGTAATATCAGCGGATGAGCCTGATTCTGCATACCAAGCGCCTGGTCCTTGAGCCCTTCGAAGATGCCGACGTCGATCTCGCGATCGAAAACTTCACGAACCCCGAGGTCATGCAATTCGCCGGCGGCGTCATGACCGAAGCTGCAATTCGCAAAGAGATGCCGAACTGGATCCGTCGCGGTGGCCACGGCGACTGTCTCGGTGTCTGGTGCATCAAGACCCTGGATACGAGCGAGAAGCTCGGTTCCGCTGCGTTGTTGCCGATGCCGATCGATGTCCAGGACACGGACTGGGACCTGCTTGTTCCGAACCGGATGCCGGACGCCGATATCGAAGTCGGTTACTTCCTCAAGCGTTCAGCCTGGGGAAACGGCGTTGCAACCGAGGCCTGCAGGCGGCTGATTCGCTTCGCCTTCGAGGAGACGCCGCTCGTTGAAGTTGTCGCGACCTTTGACAACGGCAATACCGTTTCCGAACGCGTGCTGCTCAAATCGGGTTTCACGGACTGCGGCACGCGTCGCTCCTACGGCGACGACAACGCTCGGTTCTTCAAGACCGCTCGCGACGACTGGAACGGCGCCTAGAAACGAAGGCCCTGCAACGCGCTGCTAGCTGCCGCGGACGAGCGCTATATCCTGGTCGGCCGCCCAGTTGGCGATATCCTGACGTTGCAGCGCCGTGGCCATCAGGTCCGGGAACTGATCCGGCGTACAGGCAAACACGGGGCTGCCGAGGGCGGCGAACGCCCCGGCCATCTTCTCGTCGTGCCAGGCCCGGCCTTCGTCCGACAGCGCGAGCAGCGTGATGACGTTGACGCCCGAATCGATCATTGATCCGACGCGAGACAGAAGCTGCTCGCCGTCACCGCCCTCGCAGAGATCGCTGATCAGGATGAAGTGCGTCTTCGACGGCTGGCGAATCCGGTCCTCACAGTAGGCGACCGCCTGGTTGATATCGGTTCCGCCGCCGAGCTGCACGCCGAACAGGACGTCGACCGGGTCTTCGAGCATTTCGGTCAGGTCTACGATTGACGTGTCGAAGCACACAAGCTTCGTATCGACGCCCGGTAACGACGCCATAACAGCGGCAAAAATCGAACTGTAGACGACGCTCGTCGCCATCGAACCGGATTGATCGACGCACAGAACGACCTCCTCGAGATCGACGAGCGTCCTCGCCTTTCGCGCGAAGCCGATCAGCGTCTCGGGAACGACGGTGTTGTAGTCGGCCTGGTAGTGCCGGAGGTTGGCGCGGATCGTTCGCGCCCAGTCGACGTCGTTGAAGCGCGGCCGTCGCGTGCGCTTGCTGCGGTTGAGCGCGCCGCGAACGGCCTCGGCCGTCTTCTGCTCGAGCCTTTCCATGAGTTCGCGGACAACCTTGTCGACGACTTCCCGCGCCGTCTCCTTGGTTTTCTCGGGCATCGCGGCGTTGAGCGAGATCAGGTCGGCGACGAGGTGGATGTCCGCCTCCATCGCCTGCAGAAACTCGGGCTCGAGCAGCATGCGGCGCAGGCCGAGCCGCTCGAACGCGTCTTTCTGGATGACCTGCACGACGGGCGTCGGGAAAAACTCGCGAATGTCGCCGAGCCAACGCGCGACGCGCGGTGCGGATCCGCCAAGGCCGGCTTTCGGCCGGTTTTGTCCGGCGTACAACGCGGTGAGCGCCTTGTCGAGGCGCACGTCGTCCGCAGAAAGGCCGTCGTTGTTGCCCTCAGGGTCACCGAGCGCAAGGCGCCAGCGCCGCAGTCGTTCCTGGTCACTCACGGGATTCCACTCCGAGTATCGTCTTGAGCAGCGGCACGGCTGCAGCAAACGCGGCGGCCGCGCGCGGATCGTCGACGAGGATGGCCGCGCCTGCATCGGCCGGGTTCGTGACGCGATCGAGCAGGCGACGCGACGCCGACGGATCGAACGTGGCGAAGGAACGCCTGAGCAGCGGCAGCATCTCCACGAAGTCGTCGCCGGACTGTTCGCAGATCCAGGCGTCGACCAGGTCGAACAGCTTCTGGTCCGCAATGAGCACGTCGCCCGCCTCGTTCATGAAGCCTTCGAACCACGCACCGGCATCGTGCGTATTGACGGCCGGCGACAGGGCCTGCGACAGTGCCAGCGCCGTTTCTTCGGGGCTGGCGATGCCGCGGTCATAGCGAAGCCGCACGGCAAACCCGCGGAGCAGCGGCGCCGCCTGGTCGTCCGCCGCAAGCTGCTGCAGCGCGTACTGCCACTGCTCGTCGACCGCCTCCTCCTTGAGTAGCGCAATCGAGCGATCGAGCGCGGCCATGTCGCCGCGCGCCTCGGCCGCCGACGCATTGTCGAGCGAGTGGCAGGCGTAGCGAAGCCCCGCGCAAACCTCGGTCAAGAGGCTCAGTACGAGCCGGCGCAGCTCCTCCTCGGGCATCTCACGCGCCGTGCCGTAGCGCAGTATGTCGACCAGCGGCACGACCGCGCGGGCCAGCGCAAACACTTCGGTCGATCCCACGGCGGCACGCTGCAGCTCGGCAATGTTGAAGGTCGCGGCCGCCTCGAGATCCGACAACAGGCAGCGCCGCACGAGCTCTGCGAGCTTGCCGCAGTCCGTTTCTTCCTCGCCGTGCACCATCGCGGCGCCGGCCGCCGCCTGTTCGATCGTCGGCCCGTACAGCACCGCCTCGGCGAGCGCGACCGACAGCTCCGGCTCCCAGGCGAGTCGCCAGACTTCGCGGAACGTGCCGCGGCCCGCGCTGGCATCGAGCAGGACACCCCAGGGAACGTCGATGAGCTGCAGCCGATGCAGCAGCACCGACTTTGCAAGACCCGCCTTGCTCCGGAGATCGAGCGCAATGTCTTTCTCGAGCGCTTCGGGCTTGAGTCGAAGCTGCCTCTGCTGCCTTTGCAGATCGGCGAGCAACGGCGGCTGCGGTACGCCCTCGTCGACCTCACCGACGCGGTTGCCGATGACGAGTTCGTTGTCGATCACGTTGAGCGGAATGACGTCGCCGTGACACAGGGCGGACAGGCTCGCGTCGCGCATCTCGGCAAGACCCGGCACGGGTAATCCGCGGACCGAGGCGAGCGAGGTAGCAAGGCGCGTCGCCTCGATCACGCTCGACGTTGCAGCGGCGAGTCCCTCGTCGCGAAGCAACCGCGCCGCGCGAGCCTGCCACATCGCGACGCCCTCGGTCGGCTCGTGACTCGCATCGAATTGCGCCCAGAGGTGCCGGTACCAGGCCGGCGAGACAACGCCGGCACCGTAACCGCTCGCCGTGGCCAGTCGCGTGTCCGTCCAGGGCACCCAGCAGGCCGAGGACTTGACGGCGCGCGTTCCCTTGATCGTCGCGCGATCGGCGCTGATCGCAACTTTCGCTCGCAGCGCCGGCACGTGCCAGGCGCCGCAGACCACGGCAACGTCGCCTTCCGTTTCCTTGAGCGCGGCGCGAATCGCGAGACGCATATGGGCTTCGCGCCGGTCTTCTCGCTGCCGCCGCGGCGTGTCTTCGTCCTCGTCGCGCGACTCGCGCAGCGCCGCCATGGCCGCTTCGATCGCCGCGAACACGTCCGGCGCATGCACGTGCTGTTCGATCAGCGCGTTCCACCACGCTTCGCCGTCGGAGTGTCCCGCCGCCGACGCGAGGTAGGTCAGCGGATCGTGATGCAGCTGTTCGACGCCGTTCTCTTCCTCATCGTCGTCTTCTTCTGCTGTCTTTTCGGGCTCGGAATCTGCCGGCGCGGTCAGCGGCTCGTCGATAAAGCGCGCCGTTCGTGCGTTCCGCACCGACCAGATCATCGCCTGCCACTCCGGCGAAAACTCGGCGAACGGATGGAACCGCGCCACGTCGGGCTCCTTGGCCGGATAGGTCAGTATCGCGACGGGTGGCCGCATCCCGCTCGCCGCGGCGAGCGGCAGTATGTCGCTGGCCTCGGGCGGACCTTCGATAAGCACGATCGCCGGGTCGACGTCATTGAGCGCCTGAACGACGCTCGCGGCCGAGCCCGGACCGTGGTGGCGAATGCCGAAGATGTGAACGCGATCGTCCAAAGCGGTCGTCCGGGTCGTTCAGAAGACGTCGCGGATGGCCGTGTAGAGATCCCGCCAGTCCTTGCGCGAACGCACGACGGTTTCGAGATACTCCTGCATGACGATCGCATCCTGAACCGGATCCTTGACGATCGCGCCCAGCAGATTGACCGACAGGCTCTCGGCGTCGATGGCCCCCGAGCGGAAATGCCCGGCCTCGGACCAGGCACCGACCGTCACGGCAATCGCTTCGGCCGTCGAAAGGTTGCCGCTCGGCGACTTGAGCTTGGTCTTGCCATCGAGCGTTTGCCCTTCGCGAAGTTCGCGGAACATCGCCACGACACGCGCAATCTCCTTGTCGGCCGGCTCGATCTCGGGCAGCGCAAGACCGCCGCCGATCTCCATCGCCCGCTTGACGACGATCGCAACCTCGTCATCGAGCGTGTTCGGCAGCGGCAGCGTAACGACGTTGAAACGGCGCTTGAGCGCCGACGACAGTTCGTTGACGCCTTTGTCGCGGTTGTTCGCCGTCGCGATCATGTTGAAGCCGGGCACGGCGAGGACGGCATCGTCGAGTTCGGGGATCGGCAGGAGTTTTTCCGACAATACCGTGATCAGCGTGTCCTGGACGTCCGAGCCCATGCGCGTCAGTTCCTCGAAGCGCACGATGACACCGGTCTCCATCGCGCGCGTCAGCGGCGTCTGCACGAGCGCCTCGCGGGACGGCCCGTGAGCCAGAAGCTGCGCGTAATTCCAGCCGTAGCGGATCTGGTTTTCATCGGTGCCGGCCGTGCACTGCACGATGCGCGTCGAATCGCCGCAGACGCCTGCCGCGATGTGCTCGGAGACCCATGACTTTGCCGTTCCGGGAACGCCCAGCAACAGCAGCGCGCGGTCGGTCGCCAGCGTCGCAACGGCCGTTTCGATCAGGCGGCGGTTGCCGATGTACTTCGGGCTGATCTCGGTGCCGTCGTCGAGCTTGCCGCCCATGACGTAGGTGACAACGGCCTGTGGCGACAAGGTCCAGTTTGGCGGCCGCGACGCGCTGTCGCCTTTCTGAAGTGCCTCAAGTTCCTCGGCGAAGCGCCGTTCGGCGGGCTGACTCAGAGTCTGTTCGGACATGGTTCGGGTTCCTTGGGGTAATCAGGTTGAGGCCGTCTCGATGGCGTCGAAAAGATCGGCGAGCGCAGTTGCGTTGGCGGTAATCGCAGGCGGCAGTTTCTCGAGCCGGCCGCGCCATGCATCACGCTCTGCGCCGGACGACAGGCTGATAAGCAGCTCGGGCACGTTGGAGTCCTCCGCGCCGCTGTTGAGCCACTTCTTCCAGCGCCGCGGTGACGCTGGTGCCTCGAGCAGTTCGTCGGGTGGCGGCGTGCGCAGGACTTCATAAAGCTGCCCGAGCAGGTAGACACCGTCGGCGACCTGCGAGGCCTCCATCGATTTCTGAAAGCACGGCCAGATCGCTTCGCGCTGCTGCCGGCTCAGCATGCCAAGATGCGCGCTGTGCGAGTTCAACAGCGTATAGGCGTCGCGCACGTCGAAGTCCGCCGCGATCAGCGTGGCCAGCTCCGACTCACCCGCATCGATTGCGCCGACGAAAAACAGGGCACGCAGCTTGAGATTGCCGAGCGACTCGGCGAACTGCTTTGGCAGAAGACCGAGCGAGTTCGCAACCTGCATGGGATTGACGTCGCCGAACGTCAGCTCCATCCAGCTGTCGATCTTGCCCTTGGCCGTGCCTTTCGGGATTTTGGGTTCGAGAATCTTGCGCCGGCCAATCACGCCGCCGCTCTTGACGTTGAGAAACTCGTGAGCGTTCGCGAGGCGCTCACGGTGTTCGTCGGTCCCGTCGATCCTTGCGAGTAAGGCCTTCGCGATCTTTTTGACCGAGGCGGCGCGGTCCCCGGAAAGACTTTCGAGGAACTCAACGTCATCCGGGCCGAGGCCGACGAACAGCGCCTCGACGAGTTTGCCGCGCACGGCGGCCGTGTCATTCACAATCGCGTCCGCGAGCAGTTCCCGTGCGCCTCGGGGATCCGTCTCGCGCAGATCGCGAACGAAGTCGACGCGCATTGCCGGCGGAAAGTCGGTCCAGTTGTCGACGCTCATGTCGTCGAGCACGATGACGACATCGTCCTGCTGCTGTCGTCGCAGCCAGTCCCGCGCATTGTCGTCGAGACTGCGATCGTCGATCGTCACGAGGTGCCACAACGATCGATAGTCGAATGGGTGCAGTGCGAGGCCCCGATCCTTCAGCGCGTCGAGAATTCGTAGCGCGACGGCCGAAGCAGGCGCCGTTTTTTTCGCGGCGAACAGACGCTTCAGGATCGTACGCGCGGAACTCGGGAGCATGCGCTCGGGATCGTGCGATACGTCGATCGTCGTGAGCCTGGCAGGCGGCTCGGGACGATCGAATCGGCTGCGAAGACCGAGCGCTGCAACCAGCGAGAGCAGTTCGCTGCCCGAATCTTTCTCGACACCGAGCCAGTCCGGCACTTCAATCGGCTGCCGCGCGACGCCGAGCGTAAGCGCACGTCGAAGGCCCAGTCGCTCTCGTTCCACCGATTCGCTCATCGAAAGTACGTCCACATCGGGCCGAGCGGCGAGTTGGCGGCGAGCGGATTGAGCTCTCGTCCGTCGAACGTGCCGTACAGCTCGAGCCCCTCGAAGCCCATGAGCGCATCGGCCGCTTCGCCGCCAACGGGAACGGCCGCATCGCCATCGACGGCCCAGCAGCGTCCACTACCGTCTTGTCGAATCTCCACGTTGCTGAATGCGATCGGCCAATTGTCGAGCCAGGGATTGACGGCGAGCAGGCCATCGAACCCCGCGAGCGCTTCGCCGAGGGACTGAGCAGGCGACGGGGCAGCCGAGGCCGGCGCCACGTTGGCCTGGCTCTCGATCTGTGCGCGCAGCGGCGTCGCCGACGGGTAGAACACGAGTTCGGCATCGAGCTCGGAGCCGGGTTCGAGTGACGGCCCCGACGCTGACGCGGACGATGCCGGCACGAAATCCAGAAGCAGTGCTGTTGTCGGCGACTTCGAATCCGCCGCCGACGCGAGGTAGGTTTCGAAACGAACGAGCCGATCGGCCTGTGACTCGTAGCGCGTGGCGAGCACGGTCCAGCGACCCTTGACGCGCGTCGCGTCGGGCGATGCAAACAGTTCGTCTCGCGTCATTGTCCAGCCAACGCGCGTCCTGACCTCGGCCCGCAGCGCATCGCTTAGTGCATGCTGCCGGCGATAGGCTTCGGCCAGAAGGTGCAGCCCGCCCAGTCGCTCGAGCAGCACATCGAAGCGCTCCGCTTCGGGCGTGCGGAAATACAGCGAAGGCAGGTCGTCGACGAGACTGGCCAGACCGCCGGCCTTGGCATCGACGAGCCGTTTCGCAAGCAGGCGGCACTGCTCGTTGGCCTGGGCGGCGAACGCACCGAAGCCACGATCGACCTGGTCGTTGATCCAGAGATCGAGCTCGTCGAGGCTCGCGCGGATGCTCTTTTCGCGGGCCTTTCGCGAGCGTTCCTTCTGCGCCTTCGAACGCGCTTCGTCCTTCGGCTTGGCGGGCTCGTCGGCCAGCGCCGCTTTTGCCGACTTCTTGGGCCCGGGCGCATCGTTGCCACCATCCGGTGCCGTGCGTCGGCGCCGCCCCTGCCATTCGTTGACCCAGTCGGGAATCTCCGCTTCCGTGAAACGCCCGGGATCGTCGGCGTGCCACCACATCAGGGCGATCGCATGCTTGCACGGAAATTTGCGGCTCGGGCACGAACACTTGGCACCGAGATCGGAGATCTCGACCGCAACGCGATACGCCGACGCGCCGGAACCCTGGCAGGCTCCCCAGAGCAACCGGTTCTCGGCATCGTGCTCCATGGCCGGCCACTTCTTCTCGTTCAGAAGCTTTCGGGCGGCATTGAGCGAAGCCTGGTCAGGCGCGACCGCTTCGATTCGAGACAGGGTGATAGGACTTTTTGCCAAAGCGAACGCATCCGGTCGTCACGAAACAATCGTAACACCGTCGGCTAACGTCATTGCGGCAGTCAGTTCACATCCTTGAGAACGACCCGAAAGCTCTTGATGACCTCGTCGAACAGCGGCGTTTGCGGGTCGAAGTTCGAGACAATCAGCACGTCGAGATAGTGTCCATGCAGTTTGCGCGTCAGGAAGCTCGCGTAGTCGCCGGACCGACCATAGGCATTCTCGACGTCCATGCGGTCGAAACCGTAGGCGTTTTCCGGCTGCAGTCGACGACGCTTGATATCGACGGGATCGGGCAGGGTCGAGGCGGCCTGTTGCATCAGTGTGAAAGCTTCGTCGAACCAGATGTCCGCCGTCGGCTCATCATCTGTAGTCGGGTAAAACGAGATCGCCATGGTCCAGAAACGGTCTGATGGCTCGTTCGGCGGGATCAGCAGGTCGAGCAGCGGGCTGCCCAGCGTTCGCTCCATGTGGGCAAACATCCCTTCGAGCGCCGTGACCTGCTCGGGCGGCAGTTCGCCGCCGGCAAGTGCCGCCTTGACGGACACGAACCCGTCCGGCACGGCGTAATCCAGCTCCAGGCTCGCCTGCTCTTCTGCAAAAGCCGCGTTGCAGAGGCACGCGAGCAATACGGCCAGCCGGCTGACGTGCTTGAAACACCCCACCGCGGTTATGGCGTGTACCAGATCGGGGACGTGTACGCGCGTTCCTGGTGCGACATCGGGATGCCGTCCGGTAACTCGGCGCCGAGGCGAACTCGGTCGTAGACGTACCAAAGCGGGGTCGGAATCTCGAGGACGCGCACGTAGTAGAAGGCGCGCTGCCCGGCATCGAAATCCGGGTCGGTCCAGACGACAGCAAGTTCGGAGGCGCCGATCGTGTTGGTCCAGTTCGCGGCCTCGACGTCGACCGTGTTGCCAACCGGCGGCAGCTTGCCGTCGGCACCGATCTTCGCGTACGGCGAGTAAGCTGAACCCGACATTCGCAGCATTCCGCCATCGTGCTGGGCCAAGGCCAGCGTGGACAACAGCATCGTGGCCATGCCGATCAACGGCGCGGAATTCCTGTGCATGCGTTTCCCCTATCGTGTTCGCTCTGTGGGCGGCCGCCGTTGGGAACCTTACGCCATACGGCGCGGGATTACAGGGGAATCTGCGGCGCTGCGTTTGTTGGAGATTCGGGTTGCCTGGCCGACTAGGGCTTGACGGTACCGATGTTCCGAATCTCGACCCGGCGATTCGCGGCGTCCATCGGTCTGTCCTTGTGCAACAGCTTCTCTTCGCCGTAGCCCACGGCCTCGAGGCGATCGCTACTGATGCCAGTGTCGAGCAGATACTGCTTGACGGTTTGTGCCCGTCGTTCGGAAAGCGTGCGGTTGTAGTCGTCGGCGCCGGCCGCGTCGGTATGGCCAGCGACTTCGAACCGGTAGGCGCCGAGCGCTTCACCCGACAGCGCTTTGCTGAGTTCCTCGAGCTGAGTTCGTGCAGCAGGATCGA
>JAAUXX010028039.1_pt1 | contig 16174 bp, 16 predicted proteins | sample 7278111 | NCBI WGS metagenome assembly JAAUXX01 (sample SAMN14350116, study PRJNA611818) | marine sediment metagenome | isolation source: surface marine sediment (1.8m) | place: French Polynesia: Moorea | collected 2018-08
CGGCGTTGCGCCTCTTGACAAGGGAGCCCACCCTTGCCGGCGAGACGCGCCTTGCCAGAACCGCTGACACACTCACTGAACCCGTCAATATTAGGTTGAAGGAGTACTAGGTATCAATCAGTAGGCGGCGCTCAGGAGACCTGGGCAAGAAAAGTAAAAATCGCACTGTTTACTTTCCGTAAGTTGACAAAGGCAGGGAGCCTTTTGCAACAGACCGCTAGCGGAGCTTGGGACAGAGGGGCCTGCAAAATTGCAGGCCGGGGTGGGAGCGGGTGTCATCAACCGAGATTGGCGTTGACAAAGTCCCAGTTGACGAGCGCCCAAAAGGCCTCCATGTAAGCCGGGCGAGCATTGCGGTAGTCAATATAATAGGCATGCTCCCAGAGATCGACGGTCAGCAGCGGGGTCAGCGCGTCATCGGTCAGCGGCGTGCCGGCGTTGGAGGTATTGACAATACCCACCGTGCCGTCCGCTTTTTTCACCAACCAGGTCCAGGAAGAACCAAAATTATTGACTGCGGAATTGGTGAATTCCTCTTTAAATTTGGCAAATGAGCCAAAGGCGCCGATAATCGCTTCCGCCACCGCGCCCGTGGGCTCACCACCGCCGTTGGGGCTTAAACAATGCCAATAGAACGTGTGATTCCAGATTTGCGCCGCGTTGTTGAACACGCCGCCACTCGAGGTTTTAATAATGTCTTCGAGGGATTTTCCTTCAAACTCAGTTCCCGGCACCAGGCCATTTAGCTTGGTGACATAGGTCTGGTGGTGTTTGCCATAGTGGTACTCCAGAGTCTCTTCGGAGATGTGAGGCACCAGGGCGTTTTTCGCATAAGGTAACGCTGGAAGTTCAAAAGCCATGATCAAGGTTTCCTTCGGGTTAGTTATACGTCGGCCAATATTGACCGCCAAGAATCAAACTCGCCAATAAAATGATTTAAGAAATTCGATAGTTTTTGACAATACTGCGCGAGGAAAAAGAGAAGCTTTGGTGTTCGACGACCGGATTATCCCACCTTTCGCCCAGCGGTGAAACTACCTCGCATACAAAAAGCCTCCGCTGAACGGAGGCTTTTCGGCTTACTATCAACCCGGCGCGTCCTTGCGCTGGTTTAATACGCTTGGCCACGGCGCTTACATCATGCCGCCCATGCCGCCCATGCCGCCGCCCATATCGGGCATGGCCGGCGCGGCTTTCTCCTCGGGTTTTTCCGCCACCATGGCCTCCGTGGTGATCATCAGCCCGGCGATGGAGCCGGCCGCCTGCAGCGCGGTGCGCGTGACTTTCGCCGGGTCCAGAATACCCATTTCTATCATGTCGCCGTATTCCCCGGTACCGGCGTTGTAGCCGAAGTTACCCGTTTGCTTGCGAACCTGTTCCAATACCACGGCGGCTTCGTCACCGGAGTTGCTAACGATCTGACGCAGCGGGCTCTGCAGCGCGCGAACCGCCGCGCTGATGCCATGATCCTGGTCTTCGTTTTCACCCTTGAGCTCGCCAATGGCGGCAGCGGCACGCACCAGCGCCACGCCGCCACCGGGCACGACACCTTCTTCAACCGCGGCGCGGGTCGCGTGCAGCGCGTCCTCGACACGGGCTTTCTTCTCTTTCATCTCCACTTCGGTGGCGGCCCCGACTTTGATGACGGCAACACCGCCCGCCAGCTTGGCGACGCGCTCCTGCAGCTTCTCGCGGTCGTAGTCAGAAGTGGTCTCTTCGATTTGCGCGCGAATTTGGTTGACGCGTGCTTTGATGTCACTCGCCTCACCGGCGCCGTCGACAATCACGCTGTTTTCTTTCGACATGGTCACGCGCTTGGCGGAGCCCAGGTGCTCAAGTGTGGTGCTCTCCAGATCCAGGCCGACTTCTTCCGACACCACGGTACCCCCGGTCAGAATGGCGATGTCCTGCAACATGGCTTTGCGACGATCGCCGAAGCCCGGCGCTTTACAGGCGGCGACTTTGACGATGCCACGCATGTTGTTGACCACCAGTGTGGCCAGCGCCTCACCTTCCACGTCTTCGGCCACGATAATCAAGGGCTTGCCCGATTTGGCGACCGATTCAAGCATGGGCAGCAACTCGCGGATGTTGGAGATTTTCTTATCGACCAACAGGATATAGGGATTTTCCAGTTCAACGGACATGTTGTCCTGGTTGGTGATGAAATAGGGAGACAGATAGCCGCGATCGAACTGCATGCCCTCGACCACGTCGAGTTCGTTCTCGAGGCTGTTGCCCTCTTCCACCGTGATCACGCCTTCTTTGCCGACTTTTTCCATGGCGTCGGCGATAATCTTACCGATCTGCTCGTCTGAGTTGGCGGAAATCGTGCCGACCTGGGCGATAGATTTGCTGTCTTCACAGGGTTGAGCACTTGACTGCAGGTGGGCGACGGCGGCGCCGACGGCTTTGTCGATACCGCGCTTGAGATCCATGGGGTTCATGCCGGCGGCCACGGATTTCAAGCCCTCGTTGACGATCGCCTGCGCCAGCACCGTCGCGGTGGTGGTGCCGTCACCGGCATCGTCAGAGGCCTTGGAAGCCACTTCCTTGACCATTTGCGCGCCCATGTTTTCGTACTTGTCTTCCAGCTCGATTTCTTTTGCCACCGATACACCGTCTTTGGTTACAGTGGGAGCGCCGAACGACTTGTCCAACACAACGTTACGGCCCTTGGGGCCCAGAGTGGTTTTCACAGCGTCGGACAGGACGTTTACCCCGGCCAACATTTTTTGACGAGCGTCGTCACCGAATTTTACGATCTTTGCCATAGTAACTTTTCCTTACTAAATTGTGCTTCTGCCGAGCCTTGCAAGGCTGGGCGGATGAACTCGAGATTTATGATTTATTCAACAACTGCCTTGATGTCGCTTTCGCTCAATATAACCAGCTCTTCCCCATCAACTTCAATGGTGTCACTGCCGGCATACTTACCGAAAACCACGATGTCACCCTCTTTTACGTCAACGGGACGCGTCTCGCCATTGTCCAATACCCGGCCAGAGCCGACGGCAACTACCACACCCTGATTGGGTTTTTCTTTTGCGGAACCTGGCAACACTATACCGCCAGCAGTTGTTTCTTCTTCCTTGCGGCGAACCACAACACGATCGTGTAAAGGACGAATTTTCATGAATGTTTCTCCAAATAGCGTTTTTTTCACACCTAGGGGTTCGAAGCAGAACCCGTTTGTCGAAAGAAGCTTCTTTTTCACCGGAAGCCCCGAATATACAGACCGGAGCGGAGGCTCCGGGCCATTCGTGTCCCTGTAGATGGGTATCGTTTGGGGAATTTCAACACCCTTTTGCGCAATTTTTTTGATTTTGTTATCAATCTTCCCGCGTGTAATCGCCCTTGAGCGTCTCACCGTTTTGGGTGCCGGAGGAGAAAGGGTAATGGGCGGTACGCGGCCGCAACAAGCGCAGCGCGCGGCTGATAACCACCTGTCGCACACCCGGAATGAGGCAGGCAAAGCCAATCGCATCGGTGACGAAACCGGGGGTGAGCAACAACGCACCGCCCACCGCCAGGCATATGCCCTCCACCATCTCACTGAGCGGCAATTCGCCGGTGTGCATCTTCCGCCTGGCGCGCAACAGCGTGCTGAAGCCCTGCTGCCGCAGCAGCGCCAGCCCCGCCACCGCGGTGAGCAGCACTAGCGCGATGGTGGGAAAGACGCCAATCCAGCCCCCCATCCTGATAAGCACCACCATCTCCACGATGGGCACGAGAATGAAAATCATCAATATGGCGCGCAAAAAAATCTCCACGGTCAACTGCGATGTCCTTTAATCTGGGGGTAAAGTACGAAGAAGCAAGGTCTGGGCTGCATAGCACTTACTTAAGCCAGATTCCCGTTTTTTACCCGGATCGCGCCTGGGGAGGGCTTTCCGAGACTCGCCGTGAACCCATCCCTGGGGGCTCGAGCACAGCATCCATGCTGAGCACGGTCTCGGAAAACCCTTCCCAGGCGCGATCCTCCTACCGAGCAGCGTCCCTCTCCCGATTTGGGCAAGTGCCATTCGAACCTGGGCTCGCCACCAACAATCGAGACCGACACAGAGAGTCATTAGACCAGGTGATAGAAACGCACAACACCTTTTACTCTGTTACATCAAATACCTTCGTGTTATTTTTCCAGCCAGCCCGCATTGATCACCCACGGTGGCGATTATATAAATGTCTGAACAAGCCAAAACCGCAATTTTTCAGGTGCTAAAACAGGTGCCGGCCGGCAAGGTCGTGACCTATGGCTACCTAGCACAACTCGCCGGTCTCGGCAGGGCGTCGCGCTTCGTCGGCACCACCCTGCGCAATTTGCCCAGGGACACGAAACTTCCCTGGCACCGGGTGATCAACAGCCAGGGCAAAATTTCGCTACCCGAACATCACCCCGGCCGCCGCCTGCAGGAGTCCAGGCTTAGCGAGGAGGGGGTGGCATTTGTCAAGGGTAAAGTGGATTTGCAAGAATTTTTATGGCGCCCCTAGTGATCTTTCTAGGTGTCATTTTTGCCGGTCAATTTCTTCAGCATTCCAGGGGGCCACTTTCAACAAAATCAGCATGCCCGGAAGCGCACAAAAAAAGCAGATGATAAAAAACTGCGTGTACCCCACCGACTCGATGATAAAGCCGGTACTGGCGCTGGCCAGCGTTCGCGGCAGGGAGGCGAGACTCGAAAACAGAGCAAACTGGGTCGCCGAGAAGTGGGTATTCGTCGCCCGCGACATAAAGGCCATCAGCGCCACCGTGCCCAGGCCGACGCCGAAATATTCCAAGCCGGAGGCGATGGCCAGCATCAGGTGGTTATAGCCGATCAGCGACAGGGCGGCATAACCCAAGATCGAAAAGATTTGAAAACAACCAAACACCCACAGACTGCGGTTGATACCGAGTTTTATCATGACGACGCCGCCGACGACGGTGCCGGCGGCCGCGCCGATGGTCTTGGATATCTTGGCGATAGAGCCGATTTCAACGGTGGAAAAGCCCATATCGATAAAAAACGGCGTCTCCAGCGCCGTCGCCATATTATCGCCAAACTTATAAAGCACGATAAATAGCAGAACCAGCAGCGCCGAAGCGATGGATTGCCGGCTGAAAAACTCCTTGAAGGGTTCGACCACCGCCATTTTAAAACTTGCCGGCTCCTCTCCCCGCTTGGAAGATTCGTCTATCCACAACGTGGCCGGGATGGCCAGCGCCATAAAACCCGCAATAGTTAAATGCGCGACACTCCAGGGATAAAACCCCGCCGTGATAAGCGCGATTGATCCGGGCACAAATGATGCGATGCGATAGGCCTGCGTGTAAAAGGCGGAGCCGGCCCCCAGTTCGTCGTCGGGCAATAATTCGCGGCGGTAGGCGTCGATGACGATATCCTGCGAGGCGCTGAAAAAGGAGATACCGGCAATCAGGGCGACGATCGCCGTCATCCCTCGATTGGGGTCTTGCAAGGCGAGCAGCACCATTAACAACACCAAGGCCACTTGCGAGATTAGCATCCATCCGCGCCGTCTACCCAAGAACGGCGGCACCACCCTGTCCATTATCGGCGCCCAGATAAACTTCCAGGTATAGGGAAACATCATCAGGTTAAACAGGCCGATGGTGGCCAGGTCGATGTCATGCTCGCGTAACCAGGCAGGCACAAAACTGATGAGAAGGTAGAGCGGCAGACCGGACGCGAAGCCTGTCAGCGCACAGGCCACCATTCTCTTATTGAGCAGGGCTTGCGCCAGCGTCTTTTTTTGTTCTGAGGGTTGATTCATAGCGGAAGTGAGTTTATTTGCCAACTATTAACCTGGAAATTAAATAGGTCGTCCTGACTTATTGAATTGTCACCCTTAAAAACGGGCGAAATTGTGTGGAATTCCTCGTTTTTAGGGTGGTCCGGCATCCCGGTTCGCGCGAGTCTCCGACTCGCGGCGGTGCGTCCCTGCACCGCACTGGGGCCCAAGCAAACGTCGGGCGTACCGAAAGCGATCTTGCGGGAATCAAAACGCCCGGCCGGCGCGTTTGCAAAAATCACTCGCCGCGCTGGCTGGCATTGGCATGACGCGCAAGCTCCTTCCACAATTTGCGATACGCCACCGCCGCCCTGCCATAGCGCGCGTAACTCGCCAAGGGCGCGCGTTTAACCGACATGGCCTCCGCCGCCGCATCCATCGGCACAATGGTTTTTAGCATCTTAATGGGAAGTTTTCTCGCCTGAGCGACAGTTTCCTTGTGTATTTTGCGCCGTTTATCGAACATGTTAAAAAACCCGATGATTTTTTCCGGACCTTTTTTGTGGCTGGCAAAAAACTCCGTCACTTGCTCGGTCGCTCGCAGCGTCATGGGGCTGGGAATGATCGGCACCAAAACGATATCCACCGCGGACAACATAAATTCCACGCTGGGCGAGATGGAGGGCGGACAGTCAAATATCAATATCGAGGCATTTTCGCTCAGCGGTTCGACAATCTTTTGCACCAGCCGACGGGCACCCGATCGGCCCGCCAACTCCGTGTCAACGCTGCGCAGACTTAAATCCGCCGGTATTACCGTAAGTCGCTGAAAGGGGGAATTGACTTCAAGGGTGCCGATGGGCAGCCCTTTATTAAACACTTTGATGGATTTTTTACCGCCGCTGTCGGCGCCCAAATACCAACTTGCCGCGCCCTGCGGATCGCAGTCCCACAGGACGGTATTTTTCTTGGCTTCGGCGGCCAAATAGGCCATATTCACGGCTGTGGTGGTCTTACCCACGCCCCCCTTTAAGTTGTATATTGCGATAGTGATCATAGTGATAGACGCTTACCGGGTTTGCGAGGCTAGACGAGGATGACAATCATGGCGGTCGCGGCCAGCCAGAACCACAGGGTTCGCTTGTATAGCCGGTCTAAAAACGATAGTTCTTTGCGCGTTACCTCGCAGGTTTGCGTCACGTCATCATCGATCGAGAGAGCGCCGAGGACGGACTGCCCGATGGTCGTTGCGGTTGGGCGCGTGACACAAAAAACACTTTCACGCCAACGCGCAATACAGCCGACAAAATTACCGGTCAGAGCGAAAGACAGCCCCAAAACACGCACCGCCGGCCACTCCAGCAGCCACAAAAACCTACTCGCCGGCGGATTTCCGCTATCCATTTCACGGTTGAACAGAAATACCAGGCGATATAGCAGCGCGGCCAACGGGCCGGCAAGGAAAAACCAAAACAACACCGCAAACATGCGCTCGAAGCCGCGATAGGCCGCTTCATCCAACATGTGTTGATGCAGGCTCGACCAATCTTCCCGGGTGATACCCTCGGTATCGACCCCTAGGCCCACTGCCCGGCTGATGCCGGAATCCCAATCCTCATCCTGGCAGGCCTGAGTGTATTGGGTGATCAGCTCACTGAATTCACCGCGACCGAAACTGTACAACAGCAGCACCACACTCACCGGCAGCAGCAGCCAGTAGGAGTTAAATGACAACAGCCACATCACCAGCGCCACCGCCAACAGCGGCACGCCCACCGCAACGATAAAGAATTGTCGAGGAGGCAGAGAAAATTTGCCTTCGAGGTAGCTGAGCCATCGCGGCAGCCACTCATCCCGATGCAGGGGATTATCTGCTCCCCACACCTGGATAAAGGCAATCGCGATGACAACAATGAAAAGATCCACGCTTAGGGCTCTCCAGCGAAATGTTTTGCAAGCGACGTTTTATACCTCTGCCAGTCAAAGGATGCGCCGGGGTCAGTTTTACGGCCCGGTGCAATATCGCAATGACCCACAATGCGCTCAAGGGTAATTCGGGGGTAAGTATTCATAATAACGGCGCTAACTTCAACTAATCGGCAATATTGCTTATCGGTATAGGGCGTATCGTCAGTGCCTTCCAGCTCAATCCCGATGGAAAAGTCGTTGCAGTTGGGCCGGCCCCCGAACGCCGACACGCCGGCATGCCAGGCGCGCTTATCGAGGGGCACAAATTGAGTGAGTTCGCCATCTCGTTCGATGTAGAGGTGGGAGGAGACCGCAAGATCGGCAATGGTGGCAAAGTACGGGTGCCGCCCAGGATCCAAGGTGTTCAAAAAGAGCTGCTGCACATGGCCGCCACCAAAATGTTGCGGCGGCAGGCTGATATTGTGGATAACCAACAGATCGATGGCCGCACCGTCGGGGCGGTCATTACAGTTGGGCGAAGCCAGACATGTGGCCGCGTCCAACCAGGAAGCTTTGATCACGAAATATTCCGGACAAATTGCATAGTAGATGAATTGTAGATAACCGGACCCGAATCATACTACGACAGTGCCCGACGGCCCATCGTTATGACCGATATTGAAGGAGTACTAGTTTTTCCTAAGACTGGAGACGACGGTTTCCAACGCGCGGTCAAATAGCATGCTGTTGTCAAGCGCACTGAGCGCCCTATTTTTCAGCGCCAGCGCCAGTTCCGTTTGAGACTTTTCGGCCACTTTCATGCCGTTGCGGTTGACAAATATATATTTGCCGGTGGGCTTGATAAACGCCGCCAGACGACAACGCACGTTTTCGCCTTTGTCATCTTTCATATCGAACCAGGCGCCCTGCACAAAGGCGCTCACCTGCTGCATGTAAGGATCGCTTTCGGGCAGCACAGTGGGGGCGGGCTTGCTTCTGACCTGCTTTTTCGGCGTGCTTGCGGGCGTCGCCGCGCGGGGGGCTGTCGTTCTGGGTGCCGCTGTGCCGGGTGTCTTTACGGGACGTGTCCTGGGCGCCGATTGTTCGGCATCAGTCAATATGCGATCAATGGTATCGATTTCTGACAGTTCCACGCCCATGGCGAGATCGCGTAGGCTGGGTTCGGGGAGACTGTCCGTGAGCGCTACTTCGGGCGCTTCCTTTTTAGGCGCCGCAGTGGGTTGCGGCGCTGGACGACGTGGCGCGGACGCCTCACCAGGCGCGGCGGCGGTTGCCGGCGCAGCTTTTGCGGCCGCGGCCCGGGTTTGCACCGGCGGCTTCTTCGACGCGGCGGCCTGGGGTTTGCCGCGAATACACGCGATGTGGACCTTCTCCAGAGATTTAAAGAGGTCTGACATTTCAAAGGGGTTGTACGAGATGGTGTCGAGGCCGGCGCGCAGTTTCTTCAGCAGGCCGGGAACCAACTTGATCAACTTTTGGCGCTGCTCAAGCGTTACCGGCGTCTGCACGCTCCAGACCAGATCTTCGAGTACTTGGAGTTGGCTCAGCCACTCCTCCGTCTCATAGCCGTATTTAAGGGCGGTCACAAACAGCACATTGCTCCAGGCGTCTTTAATCAGGTGGTCGACAACTTTCGGCAGGCGCAGCCCCACAGTGCGAATTTCTATCTCCAGCGCCACCGTGGTTCTGGCGATTTCGGCTTTTGCCTTGCCGTCTTCGGCATCGATCGTGCGCCGCTCCAGCAAGGCGGCACGCTTTTTCTCTTTCTCCAGGAAGGTGGAAAAGTCCGCCAATAACTCCGAGAAAATGTCTAAATCGGTGTCAAACTCCTCGATTAATCGACGTACGATGGTGTCAATCTTGCGAAACAGCGGGTCGCGCTTGCTGGCGTCTTCATCGCCGGTCCAGCCCACCGCCGCGGTCGCCATCTCGTTGAGCAGACGACGGGCGACGTGACCGCCCTTGGTGAAAAACGACTTATCCGCCACCGCCACTTTGATAATGGGGATTTGCATGCGGCTGATGAGCGCCTTCATGGGGGGCGCAAGCTTGCGATCCTCAAGAATAAAATCGAATAATAAATTCACCAGGTTCATCACCTGGTCGTCCACCTGGCCGATATTGGCGCGAAAACCCGTCTGCTTTTGCAGCTGAGATAACAGTGAGCGCACGTTGATGGCCACCTGACTGTCCATGATGGACGGCATATGCTGCACGCGCGAAAGCAGGTGTATCAGCTCGTTGGCCGCCACTTGGGTGCCGGCGGACACGCTGGGATTGGACACCACCCGGTCACCGAGCATATTTCTGAGCGTGGACAAAACCTCGGGACTCAGATTGTTGTCTTCCGACGGTCGCATTGTCGGCGCCATAGGCGCGGTGGGTGCTGCCGCCTGTTGGGCGGGAGCCGGACCCTGGTCACTTTTTCTGCGCCCGCGATTGGCGTCTGACGTAGCCAGCGACGGCAACACATTGTGGTCTTTGAACACTTCGTTGACCGGCGTGTAGACATCGGACAACTTGGCTATCACCGCTTTGTCGAAGAGCTTGAAAAGCACCAGCTTGGCTTTGATGCCGATATCGAGCTTCTTGGTTTCCTCCATGAAGGTGGAACACAGCAGATCCGGGCCGAGCGGGTTGTTCTTGAGATAAACCTTGACCGGCACCAGGCTGTCGAGCCGCAGGGATATCAGCTGAATGGCTTCCCCATGCTCCTGGTTGGCCTTGGCGATGGCGGCATCGAGAGCGACCATCTCTTCCAGCTCGTCGTGGTCCACCAGAGACAAGGTCTCGGAGCCAAAGTTGCGTTTTTGCTCCACGCTCGTTTCCGATTCCGGCGCCACCAGGTTGGCGAACGCCTCGTCGATGGCGTCGCCAAAACGCTTCTCAATGCCCCGGCGCTGCACCCGCACCTCGCGCATGGAATCGAAATAGAGGTTCTGTTCTTGGTTGGACTGCGCCTTGTCGGCCAATTCAAACAGGGAGTCATCCGCCCGGTCAAAAAACGCCTTCAACAGGCCGAGTACGAGGAATTTGCCCTTCTCGTGAACCGAGTGAATGGCGGCGGGCAGTCTGGCCAGTTTTGCGCGGATGATTCTTTGGCTTTCTGGCTCCAAATGCACTACCTTCGCTTCAGTATCAAGCTTTGCATGATCAGGCACCAACCAAACCTCCTCAATCCAGGCGCAATCTCCTGGCTATCGTTAGTTTACAACTTATTCTACAGTATAATGTGTGCTGGGCGGTGACTATGGACTATCTGTGCGTTACGAGAAATGTATCACACCGTTTAAAGAAATTTGTGAACAAATTAAAACTTTGAAAAGATTGCCGCGTCATAACGAGACAACAGGCGAAAGAAATCTCCCTTATTCAACCGTGAGTCGCCCTATTCATCAAATGGAAAAAGCACCTGAACAGAAAATCGGCAAGGGCATGCTGACCATTATGTGGATAATCGTACTGGTGGGTCTGAGCGCCTATTTCGGTTCCCGGGAATACCAAAAATACAACCCCAATCAATCACTTAGCACTTCCGGCAAGGGAGAAGTCACCCTGCTACGCAACCGGTATAACCACTATGTCGCCAGTGGGTTTATCAACGGTAAACCGGTGGTCTTCCTGCTCGACACCGGCGCCACGGATGTCGCGGTGCCCGCCCATTTGGCGCGCCGTTTGGGTCTGCAGCCGGGAATCAGGCGCCAGGCGCTGACCGCCAATGGAATTGTCGAGGTGCGCGACACCACGCTAGATTCGCTGCAACTGGGATCGATCACGCTGGCCGACGTGCGCGCCTCTATCAACCCGGGCATGCTCGGCGACGAGATTCTACTCGGCATGAGCGCGCTGAAAGATTTGGACTTTACCCAAAGTGGCGCTAAGCTCACTCTCAGACAAAACCTCGACTAAGCCATGAATATCCAATTGCAAGACATCGAGGCCGATATCGTACGCATGGTCGACATTGCGCTGGCAGAAGATATCGGTAGCGGCGATATCACCGCCGAACTGATTCCGGCGGACAAGCGCGATACCGCGCGAATCATCAGTCGAGAAGACTGCGTGCTGTGCGGCTGCGCGTGGGTTGACGAAACCTACCACCAACTCGGAGGCACTACCGACATTGCCTGGCATTTCAGTGACGGCGACGACGTACACGCCAACGACACGCTGGCCACCCTCGAGGGCAACACCCGCGCGCTATTGACGGGGGAGCGCACCGCCCTGAATTTTTTGCAACTTTTGAGCGGTGCCGCCACCACCGCCCACCACTACGCCGAGGCGCTGGGACAAGACAGCGCCATACACCTCCTGGACACGCGCAAAACCATTCCGGGGCTGCGCACCGCGCAGAAATACGCCGTCGCCACCGGCGGCTGTCACAACCATCGCATCGGCCTGTTTGACGCGTATTTGATTAAAGAGAATCACATTGCCGCATGTGGATCCATACGCCATGCCATCGAGGCGGCGAGGCGGCAACAGCCCGGCAAGCCGGTGGAAATTGAGGTTGAGAACCTGGTGGAACTGCACGAGGCGCTGGCGGCCGGGGCGGATATTGTGATGCTGGACAATTTCACTGGCGATATGCTGCGGGATGCGCAGACCCTTGACAAGGGGCACAGCAAGTACGAGCTTTCGGGGAATTTGACGATAGATAATATTGCGTCGATTAGGGGCTATAATATTGATTATGTTTCGTTTGGGGCTTTGACTAAGCATGTCAGAGCGGTGGATCTTTCTTTTCAAATTGCTTAACCAATAACCATGTTAAACGTTAAAAGCCGTTGGCAGGCCTTTGGCATACACCTTATATTGAGTTTCGCGATCTTCCTTGTCCTTTTATCCATAATCATTTTGTTGTGGTACCCAGGGATATTTATAGAAATGGGTGGCTATCAGGGTATACGTATTGTGGCCGGGGTTGATCTGGTGCTGGGTCCATTGCTTACCTTGATGATATTCAATCCCCGCAAGCGGGCGGGTTTAATTAAATTCGATTTAACCGTGATTGGATTAATTCAATTCACGGCCCTTGCAGCGGGGTGCTGGCTGGTATACCAGGAGCGGCCGGTGGTTCAAGTTCTATCGGATGATGGCTTGTATATTCACTCGCTTTCGGAATTTAAAGATTCGAACACCGATATAAGTTTATTGCAGTCCATAGATTCGAAATATCCCAAGCTCGTTTACCTCGATTTACCAGCAGACCCGGAGGAATCAAAAGCTATCAAGTTTATGAGTATGTTTACCGAAGGAAAGCCTCCGACATTGAGGGTGGACTTATACAAAAGCATGGAATCACTTGACAACAAAGCAATAGAAAGAAGGCTGCAAGCTTTCGAACACGACCCAGAGCTCGGTTGCTACTGGGTTACGGTAGAATCGTATCATAACCATGGCAAATCGTGCTTTAACTATAAAGAGGGGGCCATCAATTTCACCCAACTGGACGAGCCACTTTCCTAAAGGCCTAACCGGTTTCTTTACAATAGCGCAAAAGATTAGGTAGCGAATAGCTACCTGTTCACAAGGTGCCCTTTCAACATGCAATACGTCAACGGATCGGTTCAATGAGCAATAAGTCAACGCCTCTAGTTTCGATCGGCCTACCCGTTTTCAATGAAGGAAAGTACATAAGCTTAACTTTACAAGCACTGCTTGAGCAAAGCTACAAAAACATTGAAATCATCATTTCTGATAATGCCTCCAGCGATAGCACGTTTGATATATGCCAGGAGCGTGCAACTGAGGACGCAAGAATAAAATTGCTTCAAAACCCTGAAAATATTGGAGTCTCCGAAAATAGCAGAATAGTTTTACGGGAAGCCTCAGGCGAGTATTTTATGTGGGCCTCAGGACACGACCTTTGGGAAAAGGACTTCATAGAATCCGCGGTCAAAACTCTTGAATCCAAAACCGACGCCGTGATTTGCTTTGCGGTAAACAAATGGATAGACGGTGAAGGCAAAGAGCTGCCAAGAAAATCAGGTTGGTCGGACACAATTGGACTGGCAGAATGCTCTCGTTTGGTGCTGACCTTATTGGGCAATATGAATCCCGTGTTAGGCTTGATCCGGCGAAAAGCGATTCAAGAGATTCCAAAAATACAAGGCTGTGCGGGCGCCGATCTTCTCGTACTTTCGGAGCTATCTTTGAAAGGAACATTCGTCAATATCACCAACACTTCCTGGTCGAGGCGCGAATTTCGCGACGAAAAAAGCTATTCCGAAAAACTGGAACGCTATAACTCAAAAGCGTTTAATTTAATCGAAAGCAATTTTTCCCGCCTATTCCCCAATCTTAATATATTAATCCACTTATATCTGATTATTTTCAGAGCCAAGATAAAACTAGTTCAAAAATTAATCCTAATTCCGTCAATACCCCTATTTCTAATGATAAAATTGATAGACTTCAAAGCTTCACAACAATAAAAATGAAAAAAAATTGGCTTGGCATATTGGCCAAGGTGACAAAGAAACTTCTTACCGCGTTTATCGTTGTATCAATAACGGCTATTCTCCTCCATAACCTGGATACACTTGAAGGTATCGCCCATCGCGTTGGCTATAAAAATCTTATCTTACTTATTTTTTGCTGGAGCCTACTCGCTCTCGCTTCCCCTTTTTGCACCATATATGCTTTGAAACCTGAACTTTTGAAAGCAATAAAAAACGACTACTACGATATAGCCATTCGGAGATTATTGGCCAAGTACATTCCGGGAGGCATCTGGATGTTCGTAGGAAAAGGAATTGATCTACACGAAAAAGGGCTTTCCGCATCATCAATAAAAGCAATTTTGATCTTCGAAGGCTTAGCGCCATTAATAGCGGCCGTTTTTACCTCAGCCCTTGCCATAATGTTTTTGCAAGCACCGAATTACTTTTTTGCGGCGGCGCTATTGACAGTGACCTTTTTAATCGCAAAAGACCTTGTTCGAACCAAGGTTTTTAAGCATCATTTATTTGAACAAGTCGACTATGTCAAAGGGGTACTGCTGGTTTGCGTTTACTGGTCGGCATCAGCGGGAATTTTTGGACTCTATTATTTTAATGTCGATGCATCTTGCAATGAACAGTGTTCCGCTTTGGCTGCTGCTTACTATGTTTTTTCGTGGGCAGTTGGCTATATCGTGCCGTTTGCCCCCCAAGGTCTCGGAATTTCCGAACTAACATTCAGCTTAGTTTCGACGGCACAGCTTGAGGAGGTATTAGTTATTCAACTACTCGGCTTTAGGTTGATAGTACTATTCGGCGATATTACAGCAGTTGCATTGAGATCTTCTTACACCTTTTTACGCAAGCTTTGCCACCCCGGTAATTTATGAAAGATACTTTATGTTATCAATAAAAATAACCTTCAAGGGAATATCTCCAGCACCTTATCAGAGATAAATTTGATATCACTGCGAGACAGGCAAAGCGCCGAAGGTAAGTTGACACCGTAAGGCCCCACGCTATAACTGGTTTGGTTATCAGGTTTTTCAACATCAGCATAAGCTTGCAGAGAACTCAAAGGGCTAAATATTGGCCTGGAGTCTATGCCTTTTTCAGCCAATTGTTTTATCACCTCAAACTTATTCGTACGAGAATGCTCTTCCCACAGCAAAGTCGTCATCCAATAACTTGAATAGACACCCCCAGTCTCCTCCAACAACCTTGTTCCGCTACAGATGGATAAAAACTGTTTATAGTTAGAGAATATTTCACGTTTTTTTTCGACGAGCTGATCAATACGCCGCAACTGGCCTATGCCCATGGCGGCCTGCACGTTACTCATTTTGTATTTGTAAGCTACCTCCTCATTTTGAAAGCTAGTATCGCCTGGAGATCGACCATGATCACATAAAAATCTGACTCTTGCGGCAAACTCACTGCTATCCGTTACCAACATTCCGCCTTCACCTGTGGTAAGCGTCTTGGAGCCATGAAAACTAAATACACCGATCTGGCCGATCGTTCCCGCTTTTCCCAGCGGCACCGCTGAACCGATCGCCTCCGCAGCATCCTCTATAAGGCTGATGTTGCAACTTTTGCACAGTGCGTTTAAGCGCTCATAATTTGGCATATTGCCATAAAGGTCGACCGCTATGACAGCCTTTGTTTTGGATGAAATGCATGATTTCACCGATTCCACAGAAATACACAAGGACTCGCGGTCCACATCCGCAAAAACTGGCGCAGCCCCGACATAATTTATGGGTGCGGCCGTCGCTATCCAGGTCAATTCGGGCACAATCACTTCGTCACCCGGACCAACACCCAAAGCCAGCAATGCCAAATGAATCGCCGCTGTACAGCTTGGCAGCGCTATTGCGAAATTGACACCCAGATACTCGGCAAACTCGTCCTCGAATATCTTCTGGTATTTGCCTGCATTTTCGTACCACCCATCAGAAGCCGCCTCGGTGACCAAAGCGATTTCGGCGTCGGTGATTGATGGCCCAGCAAGGGGATATCGCTTCAATTTATTGCCCTATGATTTTATGCATTTTAAATACCCCGACGGC
>JAAUXX010005740.1_pt1 | contig 16131 bp, 16 predicted proteins | sample 7278111 | NCBI WGS metagenome assembly JAAUXX01 (sample SAMN14350116, study PRJNA611818) | marine sediment metagenome | isolation source: surface marine sediment (1.8m) | place: French Polynesia: Moorea | collected 2018-08
CTTCTGGTTCACGCTACGACTCGAGTCGCCGAAACGCGTTGCCTTGCCGTCCGACAAGCTCTACGAGTTTGCGGGCCTGCGCGCGCTCGTCGTCGATAACAACCGCAGCAGCAACGTCGTCGTCAGCGGCTATCTCGCAGCGCTTGGCATGCAGGTTGTGCAGGCCTACACAGGCGATACAGCGTTGCGCCAGCTACACGCGGCATCGTTCGGCCAGAGTTTCGATGTGCTGCTTCTCGACGCCGAACTCAGGGACCAGGATGCGCACGACCTGGTCCAGGCGATTCGCCGCAACAGGGCTCTGCGGAACACGCGCATATTGATCATGGCGCCGACGCTCGGCATCGACGATGACCAGCGCTGGTCCGGAGCGGGCGTCAATGGCTACCTGCCGAAGCCCGTTCGCCAGACATCATTACTGGAGACACTTTCTATGGCTGTTAGCACAAACGATGTTACGGCACGCATGCATCAGATCCAGGCCGGTCTAAACGGCGGGTTCGACCGCCTCGGCGGGCGCGTACTGCTCGTCGAGGACAATCCGGTCAACCAGTCTGTTGCGGTCGGTATTCTCGAAGAGTTCGGCTGCGATACGGTAGTCGCATTCAACGGCGAAGATGCCCTCGAACAGATGTCGAACGGTGAATTCGACGTCGTTCTGATGGACTGCGAGATGCCGGTCATGGACGGTTTCGCCGCGACCGCTGCAATACGTGACCAGGTGGGTGCGGCAAGGTCCGTTCCGATCATTGCAGTGACGGCAAATGCCGTCGAAGGCGACCGGGAACGTTGTCTCGAGGCGGGTATGCAGGACTACCTGCCCAAGCCGATCACGGTGGAGAAGCTGCACGGCACGCTCAAGCGATGGTTACCGGCCAACCGCAGGCGAGATCCGCTGCCGACGACATCCCCGATCGATCCGACATCGCTCGACAGCATACGCAACCTGCAGGGTGTCGGGGGCGAAAGTATGGTTCGTCGCGTCGTCAACATCTACCTGACGAGCTCGATCGAACAACTCAACAAGCTCCAGGCCGCCGTGCGCGCCAAGCAGGCAGAAGAAATCCGCCAGGCGGCGCACGCGCTCAAGGCCAGTAGCCAGAATGTCGGCGCGAAGCCGCTGTCGGCGCTGTGCCAGAAGCTCGAGGAACAGGGCCGCAATCGATTGCTCGACGAGGTCGATTCGCTGCTGACCGAAGTCGACCGGGCTTACCAGACCACGGTCGATGCGCTCCGGGTCATCGTGGGCGCCCGGGAGCATTGATGCTCCAGGATGGCGGCAAGCCCGTCGTCCTGGTTGCGGACGACGACGCAACGACTCGATACATATTCAAGGAAACACTGGTACACGAAGGATTCGCAGTTCTCGAGGCGAGCGATGGCAGGGAAGCCCTCGACCTCTGCGACGCCTGCTGCCCGGATCTCGTACTGCTGGACGTCGAGATGCCATTGCTCGACGGCTACAGCGCCTGCCGCGAGATTCGTACGAACGATGCGCACCGTCAAATGCCGGTCGTCATGGTAACGTCCCACGACGACCGCCGGTCGATCGACCGCGCGTTCGAGTCCGGTGCGACTGACTTCATCGCCAAACCAATCAGCTGGCCTCTGTTGGCGCACCGGCTGCGCTATGTACTTCGCGGCGCCGACAACCTGAAGGCGCTCGGCGCAACGCTCGATGAAAACCACGCGCTCATGGCCGCGCTGCCTGATCACATCTTCGTGCTTGATGAGCAGGGCATTGTGCTCGAGCACCTGCGTGGCGACGCTGCGCCAGACTGCGGTGCCGAGCGTAATCTCGTCGGCAGGCCGCTCGCGAGCATGTTCTCGCCGGAAGAGGCGCGGCAGATCCCGCGGCTTATTGACGGTGTCCTCGAAGGCAGGCAGGAAATCGCGATCGAATTCGAGCCGGCCGGCCTGCCGCCCGGCGGCCATTGGCGCGAATGTCGTTTCGTTTACCACGGTCGCGAGAAGATTCTGGCGATCGTCCGCAATATCACCGAGCGCAAGCAGGCTGAAGCGCGCGTGCATCAGCTGGCGTTCTACGACAGCCTGACCGGGCTTCCGAACCGGGCCCTGTTCCGGGACCGAACCGCGAGCGCGCTCGCCTCCGACGCAAATCACGTTGCCGTGCTGTCCATCGATCTCGACCGATTCAAGCGGATCAACGATACGCTGGGATCGGCGGTTGGCGATGCGACGCTCGTCGAGGCGAGCGAACGGCTGATCGGGGCGACGGACTCGATCGTCAGCGATGTCCCGAAAGGGGACATCGAAGCGCATTGCCTCGCGTGCTTTGGTGGCGACGTGTTTGCGCTGATGTTGGCCGGTCCGCTCGATTCGCTCGAGCTCGCGACGGTATGCGATCGCCTCGGCGGTGCAATCGCCGAACCGATGGGACTGCTCGGCCACGAGTTCGTCGTCACGTCCTGCATTGGCGCAGCCTGTGCGCCGCTGCACGGCAGTTCCGTCGAGGCACTGCTGGAACGCGCAGAGTCCGCTCGCGCCGAGGCCAAGAGCGAGGGCAACAACTCCTGGCGCGTTTATCGGGATTCGATGAGCTCTGGCAGCGTCGATTGCCTCGATCTCGAGAACGAGCTCCGGCGCGCGCTCGAGAACGACAGCCTGAGTATTGCCTACCAGCCCAAGTACCGGACGGAGTCGCGAAAACTCGTTGGCGCCGAAGCCTTGCTGCGCTGGGATCACCCCACGCGCGGCTTCATTTCGCCGCAGGTCTTCATACCGATTGCCGAGGAGGCCGGACTCATCGGCCAACTCGGCGAATGGGTGACGAACCGCGTTTGCCAGCAAATTGCCTCGTGGCGCTATACGGGCCTGTCATCGGTGCCCGTGGCGATCAACATCTCGGGCCAGGAATTCGTGGGCGGCAATCCGTTGGAGACCGTCACGCGCGCCGTGCGGCGCGCGGGCATCGAACCGGCCCTCATCGAACTCGAAATTACCGAATCCGTGCTCATGAGTGATATTCGCTCGGTCGTCGGGACGCTGCACGAGCTCAGGGAGGCGGGTTTTTCCCTGGCTGTCGACGATTTCGGTACCGGGTATTCGTCACTTCGCTACCTTCAGCGTTTCCCGGTCGATACGCTGAAAATCGATTCCTCGTTCGTGCGTGACGTCGAGACGAACGCCGACAGTCGCGCAATCTGTACGGCGATTATTGCGTTGGCCAAGAGTCTTCGCCTGACTGTCGTCGGCGAGGGCGTCGAAACCGATTGGCAGCGCGAGTTCCTCGAGCGTGAGGGCTGCAGCGTGCTGCAGGGGTTCCTCGTCGGTCGGCCGCTGTCGGCGTCCGAGTTCGCATTGCGCCTTTCGGATCGCGATACCTGGCCGGCAGGCAAAGTGGCCGAGCTACGACGCCCGCCGCGGTGAACGCTGCTCAGGCGGGCCCGCCGAGCAGCTTGCCGAGGTCGTTTGCGAGATTCTTGAGCGTCCCCGCCATGAGTACGAACTCGGCGTCGAGACGTGCGGCCGGGTCATCGTCGAGGTCGCTCTCGTCGTCGGCACCGAGTAACTTGAGCTTGCTCAAGACGGCGTCTTCGTTCATGACGAAACTCAGCAGGTTGTCGTACTCGACCGCCATGTGCGTCAGGCGCATCCCCTCTGCAACGTGGTTGCGTATCGACGGGTCAGTCAGGTCGAAGTTGGTCCAGCGCACGACGGCGCGTCGGTCCTTAAGATCCTGCATGCGGCACTCCCGGCCCGCATGAAACTGGCGCGGACTGTCGCCAAACAGGATTTTCCCGAGCAACTGCTCGACTGGCTCGTGAAACGCCAGCGGCTGAATGCTCAAGCCATCGACAGCGGCCGTGAGCCGCCGCAGGAATCGTTCGGCGTTCGCTTCCTGCGCTGTATCGACGCCGATGAGCTTTGCAGCGGGATCGGCATAGCCCCAGATACGATCCGACTTGAGCATGGCCCTGGGCATCAGTTCATCCCGGGCCTCGGCTTTCAGTCGACGCTTTTCGCGCGCGCTCGGCTGCTCCTGCATGCGCTCGCGGTAGGCGGCGACGCGAGCTTCGAGTTCCTCGTTGATCGCGGCGGCAGGCAGAATCCGCGACTGGCTCCGGAGTCTCAGCAGGTCCACGCCGTTCACGCGCCTGGCCAGAGAGTCGGAAACGTCGGGCAGGATGGCCTCAAAGCCATTGCTTCGCTCGGTCAGGGGGCCGCAGGGCGTAAAGGCCGACGTCTCAAGGGCCTCCGAGAGGCGGCTTTCATCGGCAGGCCATTGGCCTTCGAATCGGTACCAGCGGACGTTCCTGAACATTGGGCGGGTCTTCCACGCGACAAAGGGCGCGCAGTATCTGCCACTGGCGGCAGCAAGTCACCATTGCGCGACCGGCACCCGGTCTGTTAGCGAGCCGCTCCTAGAAGATGCCGGAGCGCGCCAATTGTCGTGCGATCGGCTCGAGCTCGTGATTCGTCTCGTTGTAATCGTCGCCCGTGCCGAACCAGGCAATGACGAGTCGCCGCTCCGGGTCGACGTAGAGGCCCTGGCCGAGATAGCCGCTCTTGAACATCGCGCCGTCTTCCCAGACCAGGTCCCACTGCCATGCCGACCGGACCGGCAGGTCGTCGCCGAACTGCTCCGCGAGCTCCTCAATCTTTTCCGCCGTGAGCTCGATTCCGTTGTCGCCCTGGATGTCCTCGACGATCTCGCGCGTAATGATCCCGTGAGCGCTCGGTTCGACAAACATATGGCCGAATCGGGCGACGTCGCGAAGCCTTGCGGTTACACCGCCGGCCGCGTAGGCATAGCCGGCCTTGTTGACCGGAATTAGCGCATCGGCCTCGGGTCCAAGGTGCTCCCAGATCAGTGTTTGCAGCGCACTGGAGAATGGCAGCCCGGTTACGGCCTCGACGACGAGCATGACGGCCATCGTGTTGGCTGAGACGTACTCGTTCCTTGTGCCGGGCTCGCGATGCCGCTGCATGCCCTGCATATGCGCGATGAAGCCGGCGTCGTAGCCGGCCGGCGCCGTAATGCCGAGGCTTTCCTCGAGGCGGTAGATGCACGTGTCCCGGCTCTGGTAGCCGTCCGAATCGAGACAGTCGATGCCCGAGGCCATATTCGCGACGTCACGCACGCTGGTGCCTTCCCAGGCCGTACCGCGAAACTCGGGCACGTAAGCGTCGATCACCTCGTCAGGGTCAACGCGTCCTTCGGCGACGAGTGCGGCCAGCGTCGCCCCGGTGACGACTTTGCTGACCGACCACGCGAAATGCCGCTGCCACGGCTGCATGCGCGGGTACGCTTCAAATGCCACGGCGCCTTCGTGCAGCACGATGACGGCGTCGACATAGGGATTCTCATCGACGTATTGCGCAAAGGCTGAGCGTCCCCCAGCGTGCTTCACAGGCTGCCGTGCGACTGCCTGGTTGACCGAGATCCGAAGCGGGTCGGGCGAACGCGAATGAGCGATCGTCGCCGTCGGCAGATAGGCCGCGGCGTGCAAATGGAAGTGGCGTGATACGTCGCCGCCTTCGTCGAAGTTCTGCGGCGTAACGCTATTGTGGCTGGTCCGCCAGTCGATCGTCTCGGATTGGAGCGGGCCGGCTGCCAGCAACGCCGTGATTACCAGTAGTGTGAGTCCTTTCATGCGGTCCCTTATCGTCAATCGCCGTGGCGAAGTCGGTCGTCGCGCACTGCTTCCGCTTCGCCCTTGCTGCCGACCCGTTCGATATTGCGAACCTCGCACTGGTAGCCGTCGAGGCCGTCGGAGAAGCGGATACTCGCTCGACTCTCGGGGCAGACAGTCGTATTTCCTGTGAATGCAATGGCGCGCGCCGAGCGCAACTCGGGGCAGCGTTGCCAGAGCGTCACGAGAAACTGCCGCTTGCCGCTTTCCTCGACGAAGACGTGCAGGTCATCGAGCGCGTCGAATGAGCGAACGGCGCGAACACGAATGCAGTCCTCGGTGCGGGACGCAGCCGCGCCAGCGCCCGCATCGCCGGTTGATGCGCAGCCGGAGGCGGCGACGGACAGCGCGAGGACGAGCAGGACGGGGAGAGCAGTCTGCACTATGCTAAACCGGCTTCGAAAACACGGGCCGATCCTAACAGAATGCTGAGGCGTGAGCCGCCGGCAGCGTGGCGTATCGGACCCTGCATGCATCGAACCATTTCGTCTTTTGGCGGCCTAAAACTCTACTCCTCTTGGGCAAAGAGCAGGATTATGAAAAGGATTATGAGCTGTGCCGCGTTGCTGTTGCTCGCTTCGACCGCATTCGCACAAACAACGCTACTTTCGTTCGACAACGACGACTTCGTCGTTACCCCGTTATTCAACAACGTTCCGCTGTTTTCATTCGAGATCGAGATCGATGCCGAGTTGGCCCCGGGTGTGTACGACAACCCGCCGCTCGTGAGCGTGTTCTACACGGTTGCCGGTGATTTGCGAAACACGCCGTCGGGATTTCCGGCCTTTGAGCTGGAGCGCAACATTCCGGGTGACGAGTTTTACGCGCAGGGGAGCTCGATTCGCTTCGAGGTCAGCCAAAACGCGGTCCTGAGCGACGGCGTCCAGGTCGCCGAGCTGATCGGCCCGGAAATCGTGTTCACGTTCGACGGCCGCGAGATCGACAACGGGCGATTCCACCCGGCAATCGTCGAGCTGCGGGCAAACGGTACGGGGCGTATCCAGAACTCGAACAATATCGTCGAAGACAATCCGCTGCAGCAGGTCGACTTTGGCGAGGAATACATCACCGACCTCGCGTTCGACGCGGGCAATCTGACGCTCTTGACGAGCATCAATGTTCCGGAGCCACCGCTGCCAACCCTGTCGGGTAGCGGATCGATGTCGATTTTCGGTTTGCTCACACTGTTGGCTGTTTCGCTTGGAACGCGCGCAAAAAGGCGGCAGACAGCCCCTTGAGATGCGTGTGATCGAATGCGGCGGGGGGACAACTCGGCGACGCGAATTGACCATATATTGCGAAGTGTCCGAGGCAATCTGTCCGGTATCGAAAAGCGGCCCGCGTTGGGCTGCTTCGACATACAGGCAGGTGACTCGTGGATACACTTACCATTCTCAATTCGCTGATCGAGAACCGCATTCGGGCGACGTATGAAGCGGTTGCCGAAGTAGTCAACATGTCGCCGGACGCGCTCGAGAGAGCGCTGTTGCCGTTGGGCCAGGCGGGTTCCTGGGTCGTTGACGAGGTTTCCGGACGGCCGAGACCGGGCTTCGAAGAGGCCGATGGTCTTTTTGCCAACCACATCGTGATTCGTGACGCGGCGCGCCTTCGAGCGCTCGTCTACATGACCCGCGAAACGCCGCCGGGACAGCCAGGCGCGTGACAAGTCCGTCTAGCGTATCCACTGGACGTCCGGTTTGAAACGGCGACGGTTCGCTCACGCCCTGTAACTACACGCCGTCGACGCCGGCAATCTGACGCTGCTGACGGCAATCAACGTGCCGGCGCCGCCTCCACCGACTGTCGGGTAGCCGATCGGTGTCGCTCCTCGGCTTGCTCGCAGTCCGTTCCGCGTTGAGCAAGCGGCCAAAAGACGCGTGAACAAACACGCGCCTGATGCAGCATTAAGACCACTCCGCGCCGGGTAGTGACCATCAATCACTCTGCCTCCGAGGCAATCTGTCCAGCATCGAAACGGGGTCCGAGCCGGGCCCGCTCGCTATACAGACAGGTGACTCGTGGATATTCCTACCATTCTCGATACGCTCAACGAAAACCGCATCAGGGCGACGTATGAAGCAGTTGCCGAAGTGCTCGGCATGTCTCCGGGCGAGCTCGAGCGTGCGCTACAGGGGCTGGACAGAAAGGGCTCATGGGTCGTTGACGAGGCCTCCGGAAAACCGAGGCCGGGATTCGAGGAGGCTGACGGCCTGTTCGAGAATTACCTGATCATTCGCGACGCGGCGCGTCTCCGGGTGCTCGTATACGCGACGCGCGAAACGTCGTCCGACAAGGGGTGTTCGTAACGGCTCGGTGATGCAGTTCTTCGCTGTGTTGATCGGTGTAGCTTCGCGGCCGCCTCGCGACAATGCCGGAACAACCTGAAAAGACTACGGGCCGCCAGATGCGGCCCGTTTCTTTCTGGTGCGGTTTGGATTCGACGTCTAGGATGACATCTCCAAAACGACGGAGGTGCTTCGCATGCTCAAAATCACCCTGTTCTACGCTGCGTTGCTGGCCATCTTTGCGATGGTGCTGAGCTCGCGCGCCGGCCTGTACCGGGGCAAGGTCGGCGTCTCGATTCTGTACGGTAATCCGCCGGATCTCGACCTTCAGGAACGCGTTCGCGTGCACCAGAACTTCCTCGAGTACGTGCCTATGGTGCTGATACTAATGACCGGCATTGAGCTCATGGGGGGCAACACAGCGTTCCTGTACGTCGTCGGCGCGCTACTGCTCGTTGCGCGCATGGCGCATGCCATCGGCCTGAAGCACGACAACATTGCCCATCCAGGTCGGCTCATTGGCGCCGGTGGCACGGCATTGATCACATTCGCATGCGTCGGCTACGCGCTGTGGCTCGTGTTCACGGCCTGAGATTCCGAGGATCGTGGCTGATTGCCCTGGTGACGGCTAGAAGAATCCCGTCAAGTTGACGAAGAACCCGCTGTAGTCCGTGTCGATTGCGCCGCGCCAGTCGTCGTCGTTAATCGTGGCGTCGAGCTCAAAGTAATTGTAGTTAATGCCGCCGCCGAGCCAGTCGAGAAACTCGTAGTTGAAGCCGACACCGAAATTGATCAGCTTGCCGTCGTAGCGCCCAACGGACGCCTCGAGCCAGTCGAAGCGGGTACGGAAGGCCAGTCGCGGTGACATCGAGTAGCGATACCAGAAGCCGATGTTCGGTAGCGGTCCTTCTGCACGCGCTGACTGAATCTTGAACTCCGTCGTGTTGTCGCCGATGCGGGCGTCGCCGGCGATTCGGCTCGACAGCGAGACCCAGTGAATACCGCCGCCAACGCCCAGTTCGGATCGGTCGCGGGTGAACTTGAATTGCCGCCCGAAGAAAAAGCGGGTTACCGTAATTCCCGAGCCGAAGTCCACGTTCGCGCCGACCGGGAATACCTCGTCTTCGAACTCGATCTCGTCTTCGAGCGTTGTCCGGTTCGAGGCCGAGAACTCGAAGAACTGGCCGCTCAGCGACCAGGTCCGACCGAATCGCCAGCCGAGCTCAACTGCAAATGCCTGGTCGGTCGCGTCGAACCCGAGTGTCTCCTCGAGGTCGACGCTCCTGCTCGGGGTGCTCGAACCGTTGACCGATATCTCGATGTCCCGGCGAGCGTAGAGAAGTCCGATATCGACAAACAAGCCGTTCGTCAGGTACGGGTGCAGGGAGGACTCGCCAACGGGCTCGTCGGCAATAGCGGGCGGGCCAGCGAGGAGCGCAACGGCAACGGTGGCACGGCAAGTCTCAAGAAGTCCCTCTCGCAAGTCCCGTCACCTCGTGCTCCGCAGAGTCAACGAGGGTAGCGCCAGGGCATGCGGTCCACAAGCGAACCGGAATTGAACGTCGCGACGGTCTACCAGCTACGCTCGAAGATAATGCCGATGATCGGGAAGGCCTCATTGTCTTCGACGACATTGACGCCGTTTCTCGGGTCAAATTCCTGCGAATTGGCGCCCGGGCCGCCGTATACGTTGATCACGTCGAGAAACGCGACAAGGTCGACAGGGCCCAGCGATCGACGGTAGTCGACGCGGACGTTCAGCGAATGATAATCCTCGAGCCGGAGCGTGTTGTTCGTTGTCAGCTCCTTCGAGAAGCGCAGGGGATTCCCCGGGCCGAGTACGTCCTCGTTGATAATGAAATCATCCGTCGGACGGCCGTTCGCCCATTTCCAGCGTGCGCCGACTTTCCAGCGCTCGTTGATTTCCCACGTACCACCGACCGAGAAGAAATTCGGCCGGTTGAAATCGGCATCGAACTTTCCTTCACCGTCGTTGTTATCGTAGCGCGCGTTGTTGTACGAGTAGGTCGCGTTGGCCGACCAGCCGTTGTCGAAGAATCGCGAGACGACGACGTCAACGCCATAGTTGGTACCGGTGCCGTCGTTGTTGACGCGGCCACTCGTCCGGCCCTCGGTTACGACGAGATTGTCGAGCCGCTGGTAGTAGGGTTCCACGAGAATCTGCCAGTTGCTGCCGAAATCCTGCGTGAAGCCAATGCTGAAGTGTGTTATCTCCTCGTTCTGGATCAGGAAATTGTCCGGGCTCGCGGCGCGCACGAGATAGCGTGGCGACTGGTAGAACACCCCTGCCGTCGCCGAGACCCGAAGGTCGGGCGTCGCCTGCCAGTTAGCTGCCAGACGCGGTGATACGAGCGACTCGTCGGAGAAACCGTCGTAGTCGTAGCGCAGGCCAGCGCGAAAATTCCACGCGCCAAACTCGAAGAGCTGCTCGGCGTAGGCCGCGTAGTTCGTCTCGCTGTCCTCGAACGTCGAGTTGACGTTTTCGGGCGTCAGTACGATGAAGTTCTGGCCCGGCGGACGCGGATCCGTCGACCGGTAGACGTAGCGAATCCAGTCTTCGCGCAGGAACGTATCGTAGTCGACGTCTGTCTGAACGAGACGGATGCCCGCGCTGATCTGGCCGAAGCGGTTTTGCTGGCTGTAGTCGCTTCGCCAGCCAATCTCGGTTTCGCGCTCGTTGACCGTAATGATGCGTTCGTTGACCGGAATGTCCTCGGGCGGCGTGCCCTCGGGGACCAGGTCCGGAAACGCTTCGCCCTCGGTGCTGAACTTGTCGCTGTCGCGATAGTAAACGCGGTTGATCCACTCGCCCGTGTCGCCGACGAGTCGCTTCCACGACAGCCCGAGGAGACCTAAGTCCTGCTCGGATTCGAGCAGGGCGACGTCCTCGAAATTCGGCGACGCGAGGACGTTGTCGATATCGCGCGTGTACTGCTCGGGCGCGAAGATCGCGAGTACCTCGAAGGTGTTGCGATCGTCGATTTCGGTGACGGTCTTCAGTATGAAGTCGGACAGCTCGGGCGTGCCGATGTCTTTCTCGTCGATGAAGTCGAATACGCGGCCGAAGTCGAAGCTACGTGCCGTAAAGAACATCGTCGTGTTGTCGTGAAAGCCGCTCGGCCCGTCATAGCTGAACTCGAGTCCCGCGATGTCGACGCGCAGGTAGGCGCTCGGCGAAGGGCTGCCGCCGACGACGTCGAGCTGCAGCAGGGAGCCGGACCGGCCCGAGTACGCAGCGCTCCAGCCGCCGGGTGAGAACTCGGCGCCCTGGATCGAATTCGGCGCGAAGATCGAAAAGCGCCCGCCACCGCCAATGTCCTCTTCCTCGCCGAGGGTCTGGTCGAAGTGAACGACTTTGTCGAAGGGCAGGCCATCCACGAAGATCAGGTTGTCGCGCGGTCCGCGGCCACGTACCGAGAAGTTGGCGAAGTCGCCCGTCGAGATCAGGCCGGGGAGGCCGTCAAGGGCGCGCATGACGTCGCTGCCGGCGCCGACTGCGCTGCGCAGCTCTTCGCGGTTCAGGAACGTCGAGCTCGCCGCGCCGTTGAGATCGGCCTGCCGGGCACGAGCAACGACGACGACTTCCTCGATCCGCGTGTCGACCGTCCGCATTTCGAGCCGCACCGGGGTGGTTCTGCGCGCCGTGACGCGAAGACTTGGCTCTTTCGCATCAATAAGGCCGCTGGCGGTCGCGGAGAGTTCGTAGAGCCCCACGGCAAGCGTCTCGAGGCGGGCGATACCGTCCGCTGTCGTCGTGGCCGTCGCCACGTCGCCGTCACGGGATGTTGCCGTGATGCTGACGCCCTCGACGGGCCGCCGGGTGTCCGCATTGATCACGCGAACCTCGATTCCGCCGTCGGCGAAAGCCGGGGCGGAAAACATCGCCGCCAGCAGGATGCTGGCGGCGATCAGAATGGACTGGATAGGTTTCACGGGACTCCCTGACCTCGTCTGATACCTTTCCCTTAAGCTTACGGTGCGGTCCGGTCACTTCGGTGTCAGAAGAATCTCGGAGTGTTTCTATTTGTCTCCTTCCTTTCAGGCGGCCAGGGGTCTCGTTCGCTCCGCCTGCTCCCGGATATTCGACCAGGTCTCGAGGTGATCGCCCTCCATGTACTTGGCCGTGCCCATCATGGCGCCAGAGAGACGCTTCAGCCGATCGATCGTTGCGTCTTCCGAGAGACCCAGGTTGCGATACAGGAACGATGACGCGCCGGCGAGCAGGTCGATGTCCCAGTCCAGGAGGGCCGACTCGAATTCGTCCGCCTCGCAGTTCTCGCGAATGTAGGCAACGAGTCCGTGCAGTGAGGCGCTACTGTCGGCCAGCCGCCGAATCATGTCCGGGCTGTCGATCGTTGCACCCTGCAGAACGTGCGGGGCGCAGGCCAGCGCCATTGCCCAGTTGCCCATGGCATCATCGCTCGTGGTCATATCGTTCTCCTCACCCTTCGAAAAATCGATGGTGAAAGCGTACGAAGCGGCGGCGTCCTGGGATCGGCAGTTGCCCTCAAGCCTTGGTCATTTCACATCATTTGATTTGCAATGCTATATAAAACAATTATTTATACGTTTTTATTAATCTATTTTGTTAGCTCTGCAGCGGCCGCCGAGTGCCCACCGGACCGTGGTGTGGGCCTGCAGATCCTCGGCTCCGGCGGGCCAATCGCAGACGATGGCCGCGCCTCGTCGGGCTACCTCGTTTGGGTCGACGGGCAGTCGCGCGCGCTGATCGATGCCGGCGCCGGCGTTTTCCTGCGCTTCGGGGAGGCGGGCGCACGGTTTGCAGAGCTCGACTTCATTGGTTTGAGCCACCTGCACACGGACCACTCCGCGGCGCTTCCGGCATTGCTCAAATCGGGCAGCTTCGCGGGCCGCAAGCGGCCGATTGCGCTGGCGGGGCCGGGTGGCGGAGGGCCGTTTCCCGGGACGGGGCAGTTTGTCGAGAGCATGCTGTCCAAAGACGGCGGTGCCTATGCCTACCTTGGCGGTTTTCTCGACGGCCAGGGCAGGTTGCCCCTCATGGCCGTGCAGGAAGTTGGTGTACGGGATCCCGCGACGGTCACGGGCATTTTGCTGCCCGACGGCTCGCCGCTCGCGATCACCGCCATACCGGTGCCTCACGGCATCGTGCCGGCGCTCGGTTTTCGCGTCGATGTGAACGGCCTGAGCGTCGTTTTCGCCTCAGATCAGAACGGCAGCAACGAGGCATTCACCGAGTTTGCGAAAGGCGCGGACGTGCTCGTTATGCACCTCGTGATCCCGGCGACCGCGAACGACGTCGCCAAGCGGCTGCACGCAACGCCGGATCGGGTAGGGCGGGTCGCGGCTGCAATCAACCCGAGGATGCTCGTCCTCAGTCATTTCATGGCGCGGAGCCTGAAGGATCTCGACGACAACGTCGCGGCGGTGAAGTCACACTACGATGGCCCGGTGCACCTGGCGAACGATCTCGACTGTATTGCGCTGACGTCGCTTGTCGATGCGGAGAGCATAAGGCTGAATTGAATCGTAGCCTTCGCGGGACGCGGGCCGCGGCACTCCCGTCACCGCGTGCCCTTCGAACTCCGCTTCTCTGCGCGCCGCAGCAAGTCGCGTACTTCGTCGTCGGTCGTCTGCCCGAAATTGACGTAGAACTGGCCAACGGCGTAGAACTCGGCCGGCGTCTCGAGGCAAACCAGCTCGTCGACCATGGACTCTATCGATCGGGCAGCGCTCGTTGACGCCGTAGGGACAGCAACGACGACGCTTGCGGGTTTCCGCGTGCGGACGGCTTCGACGGCGGCGTGCATCGTTGCGCCCGTTGCAATCCCGTCGTCGACGAGGATGACGTCCTTGTCGGATAGATCAGGAAACGGTCGCTCGCCGCGATAGGCTTTCTCGCGGCGTTTGAGTTCCTTTCTCTCGGCGCCCTCGATCGCCTCGAGCACGTCGTGGTCGAGACTCCCGATCTGGGCGACCAGCTTTTCATTGAATACCCGAATGTTGCCCGACGCGATAGCGCCGACTGCGAGCTCTGGCTGAAACGGGGCGCCCAGCTTCCTCACGACTATCGCGTCAAGCGAGGCGCCGATGGCCTTTGCGACCTCGTAGGCCACCGGTATGCCGCCACGGGGCAGCCCGAGCACGAGAGGATTCTCGAGCTTAAGCTTCTGTATTTCGTGCGCCAGGGCCCGGCCTGCGTCCCGACGGTCATCGAAGATCTGGTACATACACGTCATGTGCTTCGCCGTAGAGGGAAGTATGGTCCTCATGCGTGAGGGCAGAATGTAGGTCGTAGCTCCAACGCATCAGAACGGCCCTGGCCTCAGGTCGTGCCGCCTTCTTTCGGTGCTGGCGGAATCTCGAGCGGCGGCTCCGGCGGCACTGTGACGGGCGGCTCGGGCTCTTCTATGGGGCCGGCGGGCGGCACGTCGGGCGGGTTCTCCTGGGGAGGGATTTCGACGGGGCCTCCGGGCGGAATCTCAGGCGTTTCGATACCCAAAGCTCTATCTCCTAGTCTCCTGACTGTTTCCAGCCCGATACACGCAATACGGCCGCTGGGTTCGCGAGCCTCAGTCCCGCCGCTTGCTTTCCTGGCGACGCTGCTTGGACACGAGCGAGGTGAGGTGCTGCAGCTGCTCGGTAAGTAGCTCGAGCGCATCGTCGCTGGCGAACAGTCCGACAAGCGCACCGTCACTGTCGACGACGGGCACTCGGCGCACGCCGTGCCGGAGCATGAGTTCAATTGTTTCGTAGAGCGCGGTCTCTTCGTTGACCGTCACGAGCTCCGGGCCGACAGCATCACCCGCCTCGACGTCCTCCGGCGCGACGCCCTGTGTCACGAACTCGATGACGATATCACGGTCGGTCAGCATGCCGATCGGGCCCGTGACGCCGTTTGCTTCGTCGACGACAACGACACTGCCGACGTGTTGTTCGCGCATCACCATAGCCGCCTCGGCCACGGACGCACTCTTCTCGATGAAGGCAACTTCCCGGTTGCAGAATTCCCCGGCTTTCATGATCTGGCCTCCCGTGTTGTGGATCAGATGCAGATATCTTCCGTCACGGGTCGCGGTCCGGACTATACGTAAATGCAACTGATGAGAGTGGCCATCAGGATGACTCGCGCTTGCGCCCTAATATGCATTTGCTTCTAGATCCATACGTAAATTACACGCAGAATTACGTATTGTCGTGATGCCGCGCAGCATTCATCTTGTGCACGAGAGGCAATACAAACAAAAAAACACGTCCTCCAGGAGAGCGAATCTGCCATTAGACGTGAGTCGAGGAATTGCCGCGCAGCGAGCATGACCCAGTCCGGCGGTGGATGAGCCATTTTCCCCCCAGAATGGAGAGTGTCATGTCCAAACCCAGTGTTGAAAAAGTCGCGTCCAGCGACGACCGCTCGCTACCGGTGTTCGCCGAATTCGATCGAATCACGGACCGAATCAGGAAACGCGCTTACGAGTTGTTCAAGTTACAAGGGTCGGAATTCACCGCCGATGTCGACCACTGGCTGCACGCCGAGAAAGAGTTGTGCTGGCCCGGTGCCGAGCTGTGCGAAACCGAGGAGAAGCTGACCTGTCGTGTCGCGCTTGCGGGCTTCGAGCCTGGTGATATCGCCGTAACGGCGACGCCATCCGAGGTCATCGTCAAGGCAATCATGCGCCACGAGTCGTCCGCCGACAAAAAATCGGACGCACCGGAAACGGTGTGCTGGTCGGATTTTCATTATGAAGACGTCTACCGGCGCTTCGGGCTCCCGGCCGAGATTGTCGTTGACGACGTTGAGGCGAAGCTCAAGGACGGTATGTTGACCATCTCGGCGCCGAAGGCAGCGCACACGGAAGACGACCAACCCGAACGGCAAATCCCCGTATCCACGGCAGCCTGACGGTCAAGTAGCTCGCGGTAGCGGCGGGTGCCCAACTCTGGAGCGCTCGTTCTCTATTCAGCAACACGTTTCGGAGTTACAAAAGGGGCGCAGACCCAAGTCTGCGCCCTTTTGTATGGAGGCTAGGGTCGGAATCGAACCGAGCCGAGAGAATTAGAAAGGACGCACATCGCGCATCGGCCATTCGTGAGGATGTAGCCACTCAACTGAATGTTAGCGCTATCTGTCGGGGCTGCCACGCAGACGCAGAGAAACCACCCACGCCGGCGCTCCACCCTAGCCTCCATAC
>JAAUXX010035320.1_pt1 | contig 16072 bp, 12 predicted proteins | sample 7278111 | NCBI WGS metagenome assembly JAAUXX01 (sample SAMN14350116, study PRJNA611818) | marine sediment metagenome | isolation source: surface marine sediment (1.8m) | place: French Polynesia: Moorea | collected 2018-08
AGTCCTTTTCTACAATGCAATGAGATACGGAATGCGATATGTTGACCCTGGGGTTGACCAATACGAGAACAACTACAAAGACCGCGCGATTAAACAGCTAAAGAGAAAAGCCGAGGCGCTGGGTATGACCCTTCAAAGCAAAACCGATCCAATCGAGAACGGAGTGTGTGTTTCTTAGGAAGGCCAGTGTAGACTCAACCGGTCAACGCAACAACTTCGTTTGTTGGATTAGTTTCGACCCAATCTGACACATTCTCTTGAAAAATGGAGGGTTACCGGTTTAGAGGAAGGTGCCAACCTTAATCATTTAAACCTTGAGAGGTAACCCTCATGATCCATAGTAACGAACGTATCATTAAACACAAGATCGGATTGCTGAATCTGGCAGAAGAATTGTGCAATGTGTCCCGCTGGTCTCAGTTTATTGCCCTTGGGCTGGCACAGCTGTCTGGGCGCAGCAGCCTTCGCGACATCGTCAGCAACATGGGGGCTCAAATGAACAAGCTTTACCATTTGGGGACCGCCTCTGTTAGCCGTTCGTCTCTCGCACGTGTCAATGAGCCTGTTGTACAAGCTGGCAGGCGCCTCGCCTGAGAAGCCCAGTCAGCAAATCAGAATATTCTTCTCGACCTATAAACTCAACAACATTACTCTTAGACATAGCGGTGTATCCTCATCAGTTGATTGTTTTGTTTGGCGACAACTAATCAACCAGATACACCGCTTCTTTTCAAGACCTCAAACACTAGATTCGATCATAGCTCTGGCAGATCGAGCTTTTCTTCAAGTGGGTCAAGCAAAACCTGAAAATCAAATCTTTTGTAGGCACGTCCAAGAACGCCGTTTTGACCCAAATATGGATTGCTCTGTGCATATATTTACTGCTAGCTTATATCAAATTCTGTAACAAGTTGAGTATCAGTTTTCAGCAAATTATTCGCTTACTGCAGCTCAATTTATTTGAGCGACGTGATCTGATGGCCTTGCTAAAAGGCGATACACCAGCAGCACACGATCAACCCATGCAATCCCAACTGCAATTTACTTAAAGTTTATGGGACAGCAATGAATTGGCTATAACTTTGGTTATATAACTATAGGTCTATAGATTATCTGACTTGCGGCAATTAAGCTGTGGCTCGACACGAGAGCGCCCAACTTGCACACAATGACCTCGCAGTAACTCACAGCGAATAAATCAAACTGGTCTTTGCTATGATCATCGATGGTGTTGACAACAATATACAACCCTTTTCATTGGAGCAACGCACGTCCGACGATGAGTTTGCCGGACAAAAAATCTTCGAAGGCATACTGCTGGCAAGCACACCTGGTGTAGGCGTGGGCGGTAGGCACGGTGAATCCGGTTGGAGTCAGCAGGGCAATCCCTCGAATTGGGGCAAGACCTGGTCTCCCAACTCACCCTACAGTACACACCCCGGCGGCAACCACCGCCTGCCGAATAGCAATCCCAGCAGTAATGAGGGACACATCCCCTACACACTACCTCAGATGCCAAAAGTTCCCAGCGGCTATCACATAACACCTTTATCAGGCACGCCCAGTGACTATAGCGGTTCATCAGGCACGCCCGGTGACTATAGCGGTTCCGACAATCAGCACAGTGGTGGCTACTGGAGCCTGGGCACACTTGACAGCAATGCGTGGTTTCTCAACAACCTGTTAAACCTTGGCGAGGCTTATGCGAACACTTCGCACGGTGGATTCACTGTACGGCTGAACAGTTATGACAACAGCACAACTATTCAATTCACTGGACCGGGATATGCAGTCAGTGATGAACAGCCCTATATGGATTTGGATGCTTTGATCAATGAACTGCACCTCGGCGATTACCGGGGCAGCGGGTTGCCGGAAGATCTGGCGGGTCTGCACGAGGAAATCAATAGCTATCTAGTCAATGGAGAACTGTCAAAGGGCACTGCTGCGCAACCCGATTGGAAAGAGATCGAAGACCCCGATGAAGCCTGGCGGCGCTTCGGTGAGCAATATCCTGATCTGGCTGATCTGGTCGAGCAAGCTGCCCGCTATGACGATGTGCGCCGCGAAGACGTAATGAATCTGATGAAGCGCGGTTATGTACTCTCTGAAGCATTGGCTTTGTTAAGAGACGGACGATTTGATATCGGTAACATTCCACCTGACATTATTAACCGTCTTAGCATAGCCGGAGGCTTTGATGAACCTGATGAGAATGGACGCCGCCGCATCGCCGAGGTAGTGGGCGGGCAGATGGTTACGCAAGATGTGATTGATCTGGCTTTTAATCTTGATGTTGACCCAATGGCGCTGGCTGGTGAGTTGAGCGTCGGCAGAGCATATGCGGCGGTGATGGAGCACCGGCGTGAACACGAGCTGAATCCGACCGAAACCAGTCAAACTGCATATCAGCGTGCTTTGAACAAATTGCAACAGGCACTCCACACTGCCAACGCGGGACTGGCAAATTCACCTTTGCCTGACATTGAGTCGACGTTGTCACAGTTTTACGTGGAAGGCGAATCGAGTATCCAGCGCAATTATTTCTACAAGCCTGTTTCTGAGCAACTTGCTGCTCAACCGTTTTTAATTAATGGCCAGATGCCAACCGAGGCGCAATTGATTCAGGCCTCCGGTGCGCTTGATCGCAGCACGAACCTGGATATCTCGATAACCAATATTGGTATTTCCATGAGTTGGCGGCATCCTTTCTATTCCGACATCGGTATGCTTGCAGGTGATCGTGAAATTGTAGCCGAGATCGTATACGAAAGGGCAGCTTTGCGGGCTGATCCATCACAGCGGCATCTGGCACTGCGAATCGGGCTGTTACCATCGCCGGAGGAAGGCGGACTTGAGACGGTACCACTGGCGGTATTCCATCAACAGCTAACTGGCGCACAGGCACTTGGCATATCGACCATCCTGGCCAGAATCGATATTTCAGAACTGGAGCAACACAATCTATTGTCGCTGGTACAGATGGGCTTTGACGCACCGTTGGGCGAAGCCTTATTGCCCCGGGTACAGGCAAGTCTCGGCAATGTACAAACCCTGCGTGATTTGCTTGCAACCGAGCAGGGCCAAACCATGCTCTCCGAGCCTATCGGTAGCCCCAATGGATTACCCATCCGGGACCTGCGTTTCGACGCAACCCAGGGAAGTGAATCCATGAGTTTATATCAACAGTATCTGCAAGGTTTAGAGTCATCCAGTAACACGCCTTAAGAAGCCAAAGCGAAGCGATGGCGTTCTTCGCGCTTTTTCGTCCTTATCACTACAGCGGCCTTATAATACAGCCCAGGTCTAGTTCAGGTTTTCAAAAACGCAGGTTTGCCTTTCTTGCTATTACGTTGATTTCATCTCTTTGCAACTGGTTGAATTGAATCTATGTGTTTTCTGTTATCGTTGTTGTGCCTGTGGGGATGTGTACAATATCGTGAGCTTGCGAGCGATTTGTGCACATATCCACAGGTCAGGTTACAAACACTAATTTAAAGTCTTCGCCTTTTTTCAGCAAAGCAAAGACCGTCCGTACCATCTTGTTCGCCAATGCTACTGCAGCAATATTTTTATGCCGTCTTACCACGATAGACTGCACCCAAACACTTTGTTTGTCTGTTTTTTTGTCGATGGTCCTTAACACACTACGCGCACCATGTATGAGCAACTGACGTAGGTAGCTATCCCCTCGCTTGCTGATACCCAATAACTGATTCCTCCCACCCGTGGAATGTTGTCTTGGCACTAAACCTAACCAAGCCGCTAACTCCCTACCATTTTTAGAATTAGCCACCGATGAACCCAGGGCTGCTACCAATGCAGTCGCTATAATTGGGCCTATGCCGGGAATCGTTTGTAAACGTTTGGCGTCTGCATTCTGCCGACTAATGTACGCTATTTTCTTGTCATATCTGATGACTTGTTCATCTAAATGCTTGAGCTATTTATACAAATCCGACAATAACTCCCGGAAAAAACTACTCAGCCCATTCTCGGAATCTTCTAATATCAAAGGTAATCGAGCCAACAATTGCTTAGGGCCTTTTGCTATCTCTATACCATATTCTTGCAATAAGCCACGTAGTTGATTGATTAACACTGTCTTATTGGATACTGTCATACTTCTCATTCGATGCAAACTTTGCAGATCCTGTTGTCCAATCTCTTTGATCGATACGAATCGCATATTGGGACGCTGAACAGCTTCACAAATTGCTTCCGCATCCGCCGCATCGTTCTTATTAGATTTGACATAAGGCTTGACAAATTGAGGCGCTATTAGCTTCACTTCATGTCCATAGCGGCGAAATAGTCGGGCCCAGTAGTGAGCACTGCCGCAAGCTTCCATTGCTACCAAACACTTCGGCAAATTCACCATATACTCTTTCAACTTTTGACGACCATGGGTCTTTTTGTAAACAACATTACCTGATTGATCTACACCGTGCAGCTGAAAGCTGCTCTTAGCTAGGTCAATCCCTAGTACGCTTATGGTCATTTCTGTAGCATTAGCCATGGTTCGTCTCCTCGTTATCTTGAATGGAAGTTTCCATTCTGGCACTTTTGATGCCGTTTATTAAAGGGGGCGGACCATTCCATTACTACAATATTACCCTTGTTGAAATACCTTGGGGGTCTGGGGGCAAAGCCCTCAGGGATTAAGAAATACAGTTAACGCGACAACAATCTTGACAAACACCGTTAGCCGGAAGTAGAAACGAAGAGTAAAGATTGTGAGTAATCTACAGTTAGATCATGGTACGCACGAAACCACATCAAAAAAGTATCCGCTATGCTTCTTAGCGAACGATATCGATGTGCCTATGAATATAGGAAGTTTTTTTAGGATAGCGGATGCTCTTGGCGTGGAAAAAATATATTTGACTGGTAGTTCTATCGTCCCGCCAAATCCAAAAATTAAGAAGACTTCTAGATCAACAGAAAAGTATGTTGCTTATTCCTATGAAAAAGACGCCTTGGCTGTAGTAAAAAAATTGAGGAGCTTAGGCTACAGAATAGTTGGTCTGGAGATTACATCAAGTAGTATCGATATTGAGAGCTTTTCAATCTCAAAAGACGAAAAAATTTGCTTAATACTAGGTGCAGAAAATCAGGGTATTTGTGAAAGTCTTCTGGAAGCTTCTGATATCACGATACATATTCCAATGCTTGGTGTAAATTCTTCTATGAATGTCGCTACAGCATGTTCTATAGCAGCCTATGAAATAACAAGGAAATTCCAAAATGAATGGCGGACCAAAAATTGAAGAACAATATAAGAAAGGGAGCGATGTAATAAACTTTGTCGTATACAACGATACCACTGGTGCTGGATAAGATGAGGTGTTGCAGCACAAAATTATGGGGGCAACTGAAACTGCTCACATCACATTGCACCCCGATGGATCAATAAATTTTCGTATAAAACGGAGTAAAACAGCCTTGGAAAATGCTATTCGTAATAGTTTAAGCGGCTATACTCCAGCACTGTCTGCCCGAGTTAAACAATTTATTGCAAAGGCGCGTACCAAAATGTAATAATTTGGCTAACAAAGCGTTACACCGGACAAGCCGGTGAACGCGACGTTAGCTGGTCCATGGGTAGTTTTTGTTTTACGGGCTTTTCTCGTAAATTAGAGTTTCCCTAAGCCATCTCCGCCAGCGCGCGATGGATATCACTCACCACCACCGACCCCTCGCCCACCGCCGACGCCACGCGTTTGACTGAACCGATGCGAACATCGCCCACCGCGTAGACGCGGGGCCAGCTGGTCTCGTAGCGCGTGGGCATGCGCTCCAAATCCCAGCCGGCGCGCACGAGGTCGATATTGGCGAGGTCGGGTCCGGTTTTGACAAAGCCCCGTTTGTCGCAGCTCATGTGTTTGGGCAGCCAATCGGTAAACGGTGCGGCGCCGATAAACAAAAAGACAAACGGCACCTCAAGGCGTGTCAGTTCCCCGGTGGCGCTGTTTCTAAAGGTTGTCGCCACCAGGCGATCCTCGTTCTGCCCGGCGCCTTCGATGCCGTGCAGGGCATCGATTTCGGTGCTGGGGTGGAGCTGAATATTGGGGGTTTCCTCCAATCGCCGCACCAGGTATTCCGACATGGTGTCGCGAATGTTAGCGCGGCGATAGATCATGTGCACGGTTTTGGCGCTTTGACTCATAAACACGGCGCCCTGGCCGGCGGAGTTGCCGGCGCCGACCACGGCGACTTCAGAACCGCTGCACAGCTGGGCTTCCATTGGCGTGGCGCCGTAGTAAATGCCGCGCCCCTCGTAGCGCTCGAGATTGGCGATCGGCAGGCGCCGGTATTGTGCGCCGGTGGCGATTACGATGGCGCGCGCCTTCAGCTTGCGCCCATCTTCCAGCGCAAGGCAATAGGCCTTGCCGTCGGCTTGCAAGCTGCTCGCTTTGACCGGAGCGGCGATGCGCGCGCCGAATTTCTGGGCCTGCACGGAGGCGCGCTCGGCCAGTTCGCGGCCGGATATCCCGAGAGGAAAACCGAGGTAGTTTTCGATTTTTGACGAGGTGCCAGCCTGCCCGCCGGGACCGTCGGTGTCGAGGGTCAACACGCTCAGGCCCTCGGATGCGGCGTATACCGAGGCGGCCAGTCCGGCCGGCCCGGCACCGACCACGATGACGTCGGCGCAGGCGCCGTCGGGCAGCAGGTCCAGTCCGAAGGAGGCGGAAAGATCGGCGATGGAGGGCTGGGTCAAGACCACCGACGAACCGCGAATCACGACCGGTAACGCGGCGTCGGGAATGTCCTTGGCGGCCATAATGCGCCGCGCCATATCGTCGCTGTCGGGGCTTAGCCAAATGTGCGGCACGGCGTGTTTGGCGAGCAAATCGCGGGCGGCGAACACCCGGCGATCGTGGGCCTCGCCGATGACGATGACCGCGCCCAGGGCCGCCTCCCGGGCAAAGGCGCGGCGCGCGGTGAGGGTGCGCACGAAGATATCTGAAAGGGCCGAGTTTTCCACCAACAAGCGCCGAAAATTCTTCTGCCCTATGTGCAGCACCTCACCTGCCACTCCCATGGTGGCTCGCGCCAGCGACGCCTGCCCCGTTAACACGGCGATATCGCCCGCGAACTGGCCCGCCTCCATCCACCCCACCCGCCGCGGGCCCTCGGGGGTCGAGATGTGAATGTGGACTTCACCGGATATCGTCACAAGGCAATCGACCTGGCGGTCGCCTTCTTCGATTAACACGTCTTCCGCCGCGTGGGCGCGGAGGTCGCCGTAGGGCGTGAGTTGTTCGATTTCACTGTCGCTGAGCGTGTAATTAATATTCGCCGGGGGCGCGGACATAGGTTTTTCTCGGTAGCTTCATGGGGGTTTTTGCCGGTCTGCGTGGCGTAGTCTCGCTAAAATGTCAATCCTGAGCAATGTTTTTTTGTAGGCCGCCGTCACTGTTCGTCCAGCTCAAACAGCGCGCGCGCCTGGCGGGCGGTATCGCCGCAAGGGTCGCTGGATCTCACTAGCCGCTCCCAGGCCGCTCGCGCCAGGATCGACAAGCCGCCGGTGGCGACCGCGGCGCCTCCGGAAATGGCCGTGCCTTCCGTCAGCAGCTCGATGCGCGGCTTGGCGAGGGTGCCCGTCACCTTGATGTGCGGATTGAAGATTTCCCCCGCGCTCAGGCTGAAGCGTCTGCGCGGCGTGCTGCGTATATTTATGGTCAGTTTTTCGCTTTGCAGGTTGACCCTGGGGCGCAGGAAGAAGCGAATTTTTTGTGTTTGCACGACCATGTTGGGCTTGCCTTCCAGCTTGCCGTCGGCGATGGCCAGCGGTATGACCATGCAGTCGAAGTCGGTGAATTCGTCCTGCCGGTAAAAGGGGTTGATATCGCTGATAAGCTCGTCGAAAAAACTGCCAAACCAGCGAGATGCGCCGCGGTGGTTGGGCAGTCGCCCGCCCCTTGTGTGCACTAGCACGGTGCCGTTGGCGCTCGCCGCCAGCGCTCGGGTGTCGCTCCCGAAGCCCTCCAGGGCGACGTGGATATCGGCGTCCACGGGTCGGTCGTGTTGTAATTTATACAGGTCGAGGTGCAGTCCCTGCGCCTCGATGTTCAGCGATGCCCGCGCCTGGTCGGCTTGGGGCGTCAGTTGGGCATTGGCTTGCAGCCAGCCCGAATTGCCGCGAAAACGGAGTTCCGGAACCCGTAGTTCGCCATTTTCCAGGGTTGCGTTGATCCGTGCATCCCACACCTGCACGTTTTTCCAGCTGAATTCGTCGATCTCGAGCTGCACGCTTCCATCCACTGCGCGCAGTTGTTCGAGTGGTAGGGCGATCTCGGGAATGCGGCGTTTGGTCGCGACTTGCGCGGCAGGGCTTGGCGGCGTGGCGATGGGGGCGAAAAACGGTTGCAGGCGCAGCTGCGCGGCGCGCGCCTCGACTTGCAGGCGGGGACGCCGGCTCAAGGTGCTGCTGACGCGGCCGGCAAGGGTGTCGTCGCCCAGTGTGAGATTGATTGGGTCGGCGATAATGCGCTGTTTATCGCTGCGCAGCCGGGCGCTAAAGCGCAGGGATTGTTGGCGCGGGCGCTGCCCGTGAATTGTGCCCAACGCGGCGAGATTGGGAACGTGCCCATTGAGCTGGTGCTCGCTCGTCCAGCCCTGCGCGCCCTTCTGGGAGCGGCTGTGCGCCTGCAGACTGGCGTCGCCCAAGGCGATATCCAGGGGCGTGAACGACCACAGCCCGTCCCGCCAGCGCGCGTTGGCATCGATTCGGTAAGGCGCGGCGTCCGGTTTGATTCCCTTCCATTGGCTCACCAGGGAGCGAATATCGCCGCCTTTTGCGGCGATGGAAAACCTGCCGCGGCGCTGTGCCAGCGGCCGCGCCAGCTGCCCCGTAAACGCCAGTCGGTCTCCCCCGCGCTCAAGCACAATGTCCCGCAGCACGAGGACGTCCGGGCGCCGGATGAGACGGCCATCCAGTGTGAAGGCGCCGGGTAAAAACGTCACCTCGTCAACGCCTGCCAGGATTTCCTCCAGGTGTTCGCCGCTTCCCGAAAACGCCAGCTCGCTGTCTACGCCGGCCTTTCTGCTGATCCTGCCTTCGACGATGAACTTGGCGCTGCCCAGGTCCGCCGCGACCCGCCTCAGGCGGTAGGCGTCGGGCTCGATGCCAAGCTCGCCCGCGATATCGTAGGGCACCTGCGGCAACCACCGTTCGATGCCCAAGTGCTGCGCCAGCGCTGGCAATTTTGGGCCCGCCGAGGAAAAGCGGATAGTGGAGCCGACCAGGCCCGGGCGCGTGGCGACGAAACCCTCGATGCGGCCGCGCAAGCCGTCGATGTCGACGGCAATGGGTTGTAGTGTGCGGTAGCCGCCCGCGACCAGCGCCACGTTGCCGCTCAGCGTTGCCGGCCGTGCGGGCAGCCTCGCTATGCCCCAGGCCTTGCCGAGAATCGCCAGGTTGGGGCTGGTCAGACGCAGGCGCATTTGCCCGCCTATGGCGCCGGGCTGCAGTTGCAGTTTGCCGTCGAACTCGGCGCTGGCCAGCGCGGTAATCAAGCTGCCCCGCACGGCTTCGCTGCCGTCCTCCAGGACCTCGATGTTGGCGCTGAGGGAGAAGGGCGTGTGGCTTTCGTCGGCGATTCTCAACAGGTGCCCGTAATCCGACAGCTTGTCTCCGCGCAAATTCAGGCTCAGTGCGGCATCGTCCAGACTGGGAAATTTCGGGACGCGGCCACCAAGCGTGAGCGTTGATTGGCCAAAGCGCATGTCGGCCTGTTGAATGTCCAACACGGGTCCGCGCCGCCGGGTTTTCAGCGCGATTTCGAAGGGGGCCTCGGCGAAGTCGTCGATGCCCAGGTAGGCGAGATAGCGTCCTAGGTTTGGCCCTGCAGCCCGCATTTCCAGATCGACTTCGTCCAGCGTGTCGAGACCCGACAACACGCCATCGGCCGCCATCTGGATGGAACCGACATTGCCCTTGACGCGCAGTGTCGCAGGTCCCCGATCTGCGCCGGTTAGCGAGCCGGCGAGATCGATGTCGCCCTCACTGTGATCGCCGAGCCCGAGCGCCAGTGTCAAATCGTCGATGTCCGGGCCTTTAAGGGTAAAGTTGACGACCGGGTGGCGGGGCCGGCTGAGCCGGTCGATGTGACCGTCAAGCGTGAGGGCGAGGGTGTCGAGTTGTGCCCTTAGATCGAATGCCAGTTTGGTGCCTGCGAGGAGGTTTTCCCAGGTCCCCAACTGACCTTCCAGTGTCAATACGCGATCGTTTAGCGTGGCCGTTAGTACGGTGTCGAGATGATCGTCGGGACGGCGCTCCTGGCGCAGCGATTCCACCATGAGTTGCAGTGGGTCGGGTCGGTCGGGGGTGAGGTAATCGATCTGTAGCGCGTTGATATGTAGCGCATGCAAGCGCACGCCGGGCGCTTTGCCGTCCTTTGCGCGCACGTCTTCGGTGGGTGCCGGCGCGCCGAAATCCCAATTCGGCGGCCGGTCCCGGGCATTTTCAAGCACTAGCCGGGCGTTTTCCAACGCGACGCGCTCGACGATGACTGGGCCGCGAAAAACCGACCAAAGGTCCAGGTGAATCTCGATGTATTCGATTTCGAGCATGGGTCTGCCGGACGTCGCCCACTCGGCGTTTGCCAGCGAGATGTTTGCGGCCCGCAGCATACTTTTACGGCCCAGGTAGAGATCCAAATCGCCCTTGATGAGGAAGTCCCGACCGGTTTTGCCGCGCAACCAACTTTCCACTTGGGGTTTGACAAAGCCCAGGTTCGCCGTTGATAGCAAGGCCGTTAATAGCAAGCCTGTCGCCGCGATCAGCATTAACAGCCAGAGGCCACGCCGACGCGATAGTTTGTTCCGCTTGTGCACTAGTACTCCTTCAACCTAATATTGACGGGTTCAGCGTTTGTCTGGTGCTCCTCAGCAAAGCGCAGTGCGAAGGGAAGGGTGGCGCCCTTTCCAAGCGCTGCAACGCCGCTTTAGAGAGAGGGCTCGGCCTTTCGTTCCCTGCCGCGGCGGCGGCAAAAAAATTCACTCGTCAATGAGTTGCTCTCTCTCGCACCTTCGCGAGAAAAATGCCAAGTCAAGGCGGCCGCGTTGAAGTGCTGACAGTTTCTGCACGCATTTGCATATTTGCGCTATCTGCGGCGTGTATGCGTGCGTTAACGTTGGTAATCCGTTTGGGTTAGCAGACTGTCGGACTTAGGAAGAATCTACTGCGGCAATGGGAAATCGGTCCATTTTTTTTCTCTTTTTCGTTGAATAGCCCCACTATTCGCCTCAAAAGAGCAAAAAAATAGCCTCGATTTCCCACTTGCCTCGCGACGATCCCCTAAGTCCGACAGTCTGCTAGGAAAGCCATTGGTCTATCGGGCAATGGAATCCCGCCGCTTTTGGTGGGGTAATGCGGTTGTTGGAACTAACCCGCATATCATGCGCACATATTAACAAGTTCACCACTGCCGTCATCTGAGTCTACAAAACTGGTGAAGTGACACCAATATAAATGTCAAGCAAACGGCTAATACAGCGCTTAATCCCCCGTCAGCAATCCACGCAAATGATTTACGCTATTGTCATTGGCGTCGCGACCGGCTTGTTTTTCGGCGAGATGGCGGCCTGGGTCGGTGTTATCGGCGAAGTGTTTGTGCTGTTGATACAAATGACCGTCTACCCCTATATCGTTACCACCTTGATTGCGGGCATGGCGAGTTTGCAGGCAGACAATGCCAAACGGCTGTTTTTGGTATCGGCGCTGGTCTACTTGGCCATGTTGCTACTGGGACTCGTCGTTATTCTTAGCAGTGGCCTGTCATTTCCGGATCGTGAGAAGGCGGTTTTTTTCAGTACCAGTGTTGTCACGCCGCCGCCGCCGGTCAATTATTTGAAGCTTTTTATCCCATCGAATCCTTTCGCGTCACTTGCCGATGGCGCGGTGCCGGCCATTGTGCTCTTTTGTTTTGCCTTTGGCCTGGCATTGCGGAGAGTGAAGGCGCGGGAAGCCAGTATCGCGTTTTTTGATACCGCGTCGGCCTGCCTGGCGGATATCACCAGCGCCATGATGAAAATATTCCCCTTGGGGATTTTTGGCATGTCGGCGGGCGCCGCGGCCACCATGACGTTTGAGCAGTTCAGTTATCTGCAAAGCTACCTGGTGACGTATTGCTGTTTGAGTCTACTTTTCATTTATGCAATTTTTCCCATCATCATCCATTTTTTAACGCCTATTGGCTGGCGCGAGTTCATACGCGAAATGCATGGCGCCATTATCACGGCTTTTATCACCGCCAACGTGATCATTGTGCTGCCCGTCATTACCGAATCCTTGAAAAAACTTTTGCGCAAATACAGCGCGGATAAAAACGTCGACAGTGCGGTTGGCATTTTAGTGCCGCTGGTGTACAGCTTTCCCAATATGGGGAAGTTTATGGTGATGATCTTCATCACTTTCGCGGCCTGGTTCTCCGACCGACCGTTGCAATTGAACGAGTATTTTAATCTCGCCAGCTCCGGTTCGCTGACGCTGTTCGGCAGCGTTTTTGTCGCCATCCCGTTTATGCTCGATTTACTGCAGATATCGCGCGATTTGACCGAATTGTTTATTGTCGCCTCGTTTATCAGTTCCCGTTTTACCTCGGCGGTTACCGTGGCCTATATGTTTGCGATAGTTCTGGTGATCGTGGTTGTGTTGCAAAGAAAAAGCAGCAAATCCTTGCGATTTAAGACGATTAGACGATTTTCCATGGGCGCCGCGGCGATATTGGCCGCGACCGCGCTGACCCAGGGGCTTGGCTATCGCGTCAACGATATGCTGGTGGTGGATTATCCGACCACGGCAACGCTGGACAGAATGCATATGGAGACCCGTATCCCCGAGCAGGTATCGCGTAGTATTCCAACGCGGTATGAGACCGGAGATCATAATGCCACCAATGTGGAACTCATTCGCCGTCGCGGCTTTCTGCGTATTGGCTACTATCCGGACAGCATTCCTTTCAGCTATTTCAATGGCAGAGGCGAGCTGGTCGGTTTTGATATCGCCATGATTCACGCATTGGCCGAAACCATCGGCGTGGGCGTCAAATTTATGCCTTACAGACGAGACAATTTGGCGCTCGCCCTCAACCGCGGTTACTTCGATATTGCGGTATCCGGCATTGTCATGGACGGTGAAAATATTGAGCGGGTGGCCTTTACCCGGCCGGTGATGCTGACCAATCTCGCGTTTTTAACGGAGGATTTCCGCCTGGCGAAATTTCGCTCTGTCGAATCCATCAGAAAACTCAAAGGTGTCAGCATCGCCTATTTGCAACACTCCAAAATTCTGGCGGAGATGATTGCCCGCAACCTTCCGGCCATCGCAATGCACGAGGTCGCCGATTACAGCGCATATACCGATAACCCCGAGGCCTTCGATGCATTGCTCATCAGTGCCGAGGTGGGGTACGCCATCGCCATTTTACAGCCCGAGTACGGCGTGGTGGTGCCGAAGGGGCAAAACATAAAGTTTCCCTTGGCCTATGCCGTCGCCAAACGCAACACCGATCTTAGGGAATATTTGAATAACTGGTTGGTGATACAGGAACTGGAGCAGTTGCAGAATGTGCACTATCAGGATTGGATTTTGGGGCAGGCTTCCAAGGATGAGGCGCCGCGTTGGTCGGTCATTAGAAATGTGCTTGGCTGGGTTGACTGAGATGTTGGTGGTGAAAAGTGGTGTCGAACCCATGAAAATTGCTTTTCTTTGTCATTCCGGTATGGGAGGCTCGGGTATCCTGGCCTGCGATCTTGCCTGTGCGTTGGCCAACAAGGGCCATCAAATCCACCTTATCGCCAAGGAGCGTCCGTTTCGCCTCACCGGCGGGTGTGCCAACCTCAATTTTCATTCTCTGGAAAGCCTCTGTTGTCAACAGTTTTCAGAGCAGGGCGCATTGATCAGCACCGCCGGGCAGTTGCGGCGCCTGCATAGCCGCTTTCACTTTGACCTGATCCACTGTCATTATTTGATGCCCTTCGCGTTTGCCGCCTATTTGTTTCGCTTATCCCACCCCTTGGCGCCGCCGGTGATTACGACGCTGCACGGTTCCGATATTACCGTGTTGGGCAGACAGCGCAATTTGTCCGCTTTGATTGACCACGTTTTGCGGGCCAGTCCGCACTTGACTTCTGTCTCGCAGGCTCTCGCCGCGCAGACGCAATCCATGTTTAATCTACAGCGCGATATCAAGGTTATTTACAATTTCCTACCCTCCGGCGAGCGCCTGGTGACGGAGCACGAAAAACAACAAATTCGTCGCCAGTTGGGGGTTGCCAGCGAAGAGTTTCTGTTGGTGCACGCCTCAAATTTTCGCGCGATTAAAAACCTCAAGGATGTGGTGGCGGCATTTGCCATGGTCGCGCAGCGCATTCCCGCGCGCCTGTTGTTGATTGGCGACGGCCCCGAATACCCCGCCGCGCAGCGGCAAGTGCGCGCCGCCGGCCTTGGTGAGCGGGTGATCTTTGCCGGCGCCATGTCCTACACCCAAAGACTTATGGGGGCCTGTGACGTCAACCTGCTGCTGAGTTCGCAGGAGAGTTTTGGCTTGGTATTGTTGGAGGGCTTCATCAACGGTGTTCCGGCGATCGCGACGAATGTTGGCGGCATACCCGAGGTGATGCGCCATGGCAAAGAAGGCTTTCTGTGCGATCTGCACGCGCCGCGGCAGGTGGCGGAGCGCGTGTTAGCACTGGCGGCGGATAAACAGCTACATGCGCTTATGCAAGCCGCGGCCAGAAAGCGCCTGCGACGTTTTGAGCGCGCAGGTCAGATTCAGGAGTATGAGGATTTTTATCGCCACGTGTGTTTTGTGGAAAAAAATATCAAGCGCGAGGGGCGGGGTTGACACGCTGACAGTTTCTGCACGCATTTGCATAATTGCGCTATCTGCGTTGGGTATGCGTGCGTTAACGTTGACAATCCGCTATGGCGCGAAAGCCATTGGCCTATCGGGCAATGGAATCCCGCCGTTTTTGGTGAGGTAATGCGTTTGTCGGGACTCGGGAGCTGTCGGCGATCTATCGCCGGTTTGAAAAAACAAGGCCCGGTGTCGTTGTTTAATTCACGCTGTGGAGAACGAGTATGCTGTGTAGAAAGCTCTGGCGTTGGTCAATTGCTGCGGTCATGTTGTCGCCTCTTGCCAGCGTGGCTGAATCGAACTATGCACGGGCGGTAATACCGTGGAGTGGTGACGGTAGGGTTTATCAAATCTCTGAAAGCAATATGTTATTTCTTGGCGAACTGGAGGGGATTATTTATGTGCAAACGGGGGAGGGCAAGTTTGACGAGGGCTTTGTCAGCTGTCCGGTGACACAAAAAATCGAAATGGGCTCCGGCAAGTCCATCGCCACAGGGTACTGCACCATCGTCATCAATCAAGAGGATTCCGTGTTTGCGGAATGGAAATGTGAAGGCGAGACCGGCCAATGCGAGGGAGAAATTGTATTCACCGGCGGCGTTGGCAGATACAAGGGCATAAGCGGTTCCAGCGACATCTTAGTGCGCTCGCCAATACAGGCCCTGGCGAAAAATTTGGCCAACGACAGCGTTCTGCGGGCGGGCTCGGGCATCATGATTCTCTCTGACATCAAGTATGAACTGGCGGCGCAATAAGGTTTGGTGGCGGTGAAGCAAGCATGAAATTTCACCTGTTATTTTGCGGCGCCTTGTGCTTGCAGTGCCTTAGCGCAGGTCTTGCGGCCAAAACCATGCGCTGTGGTGTGCACTTGATTGGTGTCAACACCAGTATGTACGAGGTATTGAAGAAGTGCGGCGAGCCGACTAGGAAGGCGGGCAATGTTTGGTACTACGAGAGTTCCACCAAATTTACCCGCGAAGTGCATTTTGATTTCTACGACAAGGTCTTGTATGTAAAACCGCATTAGCAGCTTGCGATTAACCCTTAGGTCGGGTCAATAGTCGTGGTGATGTCGCATGTTGGTCTTTTGGTCAATACAATTTGCCGTGCCTTAGTGCGTTAATGATTCTTGGTACGGCCTTATTTACGGGCTTCGCGCGAGTCTCCGACTCGCGGCGGTGCGTCCCTGCACCGCAATTAACCCG
>JAAUXX010017620.1_pt1 | contig 16032 bp, 15 predicted proteins | sample 7278111 | NCBI WGS metagenome assembly JAAUXX01 (sample SAMN14350116, study PRJNA611818) | marine sediment metagenome | isolation source: surface marine sediment (1.8m) | place: French Polynesia: Moorea | collected 2018-08
ATCTAGCCCGCCCTCCCCACAACACCTAGCATGCGGGTCCGCACTAGGCGTTTCGTCAAGCATAGTGAAACTTGATCCAGAGTTCTCTGATAGAGACGAGCCCCTGTTTCTCCAACCACTTTTTGGTCATACCGGAGTGTGTTGCCAGTGTTTTGGCTAACCGATACGGGCCTTTGGAACTTAACCCAAGACTCACTGCAGTACGATTCCTGGTTCCCAGCTTAATCAGATTGCTAATGCGCGTGCGTGGTTTGCGCCATTGTTTTAAATAGCACATGCGGATGCGCCGTCGAATCCAATGATCAAGCTCGGGCAATGGCCGGTAGTATTCCGATAGCCCATAGTAGTTGATCCACCCCTGGATATAGAGGCGTAATTCGTAGAAACGACGCGCCATCGAGATACCCCAAGAACGTTTTGTCAATCGACGAATATTGAGCTTGAAGTCTTCCAGCGCGTTATTGCATATTCCGGACGAAGTTGAACACCGATTCCGCTGCAACGTGAACACCCATTCCGCTCGAAGATGAACACCGATTCCGGCGCAACATGAACACGCATTCCGGCTGAAACTGAACACTTAGCACCGGTTGTCCGGAATGCGTGTTCGGCCCTCCGAAATAGCGGTTTTTGACGCCGTTCTCTCTCCTAAGGCATTGATTTCACAAACTTTTATTAAACGTCAATTACTTTGTCCGGACAGGTTAATTGTCGTTCAATACACTTTGCTATCTTCTCCCTCTTTGCTTACCAAGGGGATGAAGTGGCTATGCCAAATGAGAGATTACCAATGCGACACATCAAAGAAGTCCTACGCCTGCGATTCGAAGCCAAACTCAGCCAGAGACAAGTGGCAAGCAGCCTGACACATCGAACGCGAGCAAGAACGGCAAAAGGCTGAAATATCAGTGCCCCTTATGCGGTCAAAATGCCTGGGCCAAGCATGACGCTAAATTAAACTGCGGCATTGATGGTCGGGTGATGATAAACCCTTGATATAGAGCACTTGCAGCTCAGAACAATCGTTCGATTAAGCGCGCAACGATATCGCGCTTTTCGTGAATAACACCGATGATGACCGGCTTATCTGTATCTTTAGAGAGGTAAAAAATGAAGTGATGGCGGTATTTAGCCGCGTAGAGATCGGGATAACGCTGTGAAAAGGTCTTTTTTCGAATTTCGCCCTTGCCAATTGCGATAAATGTCTGCGTCAGACCATCCCGATATTGCATGAGCATGTCTCTGCCCCAGGTATTGAGGGTATAGCGGGCAACGTCACGCAAATCATTTTCGGCATCCAGAGTAAGGCGGAAGTTCGGTTCCATTACCGTTTACTTTCTTCTTCAAGAACCTCGTCAAAAACGGCGTTTACGGATTTCGATGAATATTGGCCTTTGCGCACAGCTTCGATCCTGGGTTCCAGAAAGTCTTCCAATTCCTGCAACGCGGCTTGCCCATTCATATCCGGCAATGTGCGCTCAAGAACGTAGTCCTTGATGCTCTTGCCCTGTAGTGCTGCCGCTGCCTTGAGCCTCTGGTGCTGATCAGGCGTGATTTCGATAGACAGGCGCATAGAAACCTCCAAACGCATACAAAGTTAGTACTTCTACCAGCTTACTAAAAAAAACAACATATTGTCAAAATGTAACATTTGTTGTTTTTCTGTCAGAGAAAGCCTGGCTATTGGGGAGCATGCTGTTTTCACCATGACCATAATCCTTTCATAACTGCCTATGCGTTAGAAAGGGGGAGCGGGAAAATCAACGCTCTATACCGTTTGAAGCGCAAAATCAAAGGGCTTACGCCGGCAGAACGTTACACGCACCGACAAAAAGTTGCTATCCCCTTACTCGATGATTTGCATCAATGGTTAGAGCACAAGTTGATAAAAACCGATAAGAGCGGTCTGAACTACTGCAACTTACCACATGACAACGTCGAGGTGGCCTTTACGGAAGAGATGATCGGAAGAAATTTCTGGAAATGAATTCTTCTACGGTTTTTCTACGCCTAAGTGCTTACTAACCGCGCAAACATTGCAAGTTGGTCGGAGCGGCCGGATTTGAACCGACGACCACCACACCCCCAGAGCTACCCTCGGATAGCGTCTGGATAATTTAAACGTTTGAAATCAAAGGCTTACACAAACCACTCTGTGCGCATTTTGACCAACTTTGCCTGCCATTGCCAGCTTTTGACTGGCATTTCCGCACACTATTCGCACACTATAGCTATGGCTTTTATAACCCTGGCGCCTATGCCATGGCTCTTGTTCATGCACTCATAAGCGGTCATTGATAAAATTTAGGTGAATAACAACCGAGACTCGCCCTCTGCGGCCATTCACTAACTATAAAATAGTCTATTCACCCATAGTTTTAATCGAAAAGCGGACCTTTCTGAAGGTGCTTAGGTGGCGCCATCGATTCCAATTGCCTTAAAAATAGGCAACCCCACTATTGTGGATAGAACTATGCGTGCAGTGGAGAGAGACGCTTCCACTCAAAAAACGATATGATGTATCATAACATCTTTAATTGAGCTCTAGGAGAGAAGAGAATTCAACCCACCACGATCAGAAAGCTCCCAGTAACGGTGCTTTCTGGCTTTCTAGGCGCCGGTAAAACCACCGTACTTGGCCATATTTTGAACAACCGAGAAGGCAAGAAAGTCGCTGTAATCGTCAATGATATGAGTGAAATCAATATTGATTCGGCGATAGTGCAGAGCGAGGTTTCTCTTAAGTCACAACCTATCAAGGTGTTGCTACGGAATGGTTACCACATCAAGCGGTTAATCGTGAAAAATTGGGCGTTGGAAGTAATGGCAAACCCGACAACCAATCCGGACTCTATAAAAGCCAGTATGACATTCAGCAACTTAGCTGTGGAGATGTTGCCTTATTAAAAGGTGAACTTTGGGAAGGAAATGAAAACGCAGGCTTAGTGCATCGTTCACCCGCTTTGCCAACAAGTGAACGTCGGTTGTTATTAACTCTTGATTCTAGTCACTGATTTTCGCCATGAGTTAGGAATGAAATATCTATGAAATCTACCGCGCGCTACTTATTTATTTTGCTTTTCCAACCCTACTAATGGTGTCAGGTTTTGCCAGATCGGGCACTCAAGAAGCCCATACGCACGGGCTAGCCACGCTTACTTTGGCTCTAGAGAATGGAATACTGGAAGCACAATTCGAATCTCCAGCCGCAAATTTGTTGGGGTTTGAGCACAAAGCGAAGTCATTAGAGGAAAAGAAAGCAGTCACAAAGATAGAAACGACCTTAAAAGAACCGACGCTTTTGTTTTCCTTCGCTGGAACAAACTGTCAACCGAAAAAAACAACGGTTGATGTATCCGGTGTTATGGACGACGAACGCAAGAAGAATAAAGAACACGGTGAGCACGAACATCATAGTCATTCAAAAGAATATGGTGAAAGTGGTCACAGCGAGATAAGTGCTGAGTACCGGTTTAGCTGCAAAGACCCTGAAGAATTAGTTTCTGTATCTGTCGCTTTAATAAACCAATTTCCCGGCATTGAAAAAATCGACGCAATGTGGATAACCGAAACCAAGCAAGGTGCTGTGTCGTTGACTTCCAGTAGCAATGCCATTTCATTCAGATAAACAATGTAAGCCCCGCTATCCGATTGCGGAACTAAGCAGAGTCGAGGAGCTAAAATGACAGAAACTGCCTCAACCGATCTGACGAAAGGGTCTCCGATATCTTATGACACCCTTCGGCCCGCGGTACTTCACGTATGCATATCTTGTAGAGCACCAGGCTCTCCGCGTGAGCCACGAGAAAGTCGAGCAGGTTTCAAACTCTATCAAAAGCTTCGCACGATTTTACTTGAAAGCCCGTTGGGCCGCCATGTGGAGGCCAGGCCTACCGAGTGTCTTAGCTTATGCTCGCGTCCCTGCTGGATCGCACTCTCGTCGCCTGGTGCTTGGAGTTATCTCTTCGGAGATCAGCTCCCAGATGAGAGCGCACGCGATATCTCGGAGTGCATCTCGCTCTACCTCGATACGGCAGATGGATTCATGCCACGGACACAGCGTCCAAAGCCCCTGCGAGCAAGCATACTGGGACGTGTACCGCCTCATGGTGAGGTGCCGTATGAAGGCGAATCACTATTAACGAATAACACAAAACAGGAACCTTCTATATGAATCAGCAGCAACTCAATCGTGTTATCGATAAAGCCAAGGACGTTTGTGCGTATGCTGGCGGGCGTTTGACCGAGAAGCGCAGAAGCGTTTTGGAAATCTTGCTCGTTGCCGACACACCTTTATCGGCTTATGAGATCAGTGACGCATACAATAAGGTCTCCGAAAAATCCATACCGACGATGTCAGTGTACCGCATCTTGGAATTCCTCGAAGCAGAACATTTAGTACATAAACTGAGTTCAACCAATAAATATGTCGCTTGTTCACATATTGCCTGCGGACAAGTACACGAAATGCCACAGTTTTTAATTTGTGGTGAATGCCAAAGCGCGAAAGAAATTTCCATTTCTGAAAGCATTATTGATGAGCTGGGCAAACTGGTGGGTAAAGCGGGTTATACGCTCACGAATTCGCAATTGGAGCTGCAATGCCTTTGCAACAAATGTTCAGCGACTACAGCGTAACTATGTTGAATCGTTTTTATCAATCACTTGAATCTATCAACACAGGTGATTGCATTTCACTTCACGATTGCGTTGAACACTTGACCTTTAACGATCAAGGTTTGATCCCAGTGGTGACACAGTGCCACCAAAGCAAAGACGTCCTGATGCATGCTTGGATGAATCGAGCAGCCATAGAAAAAAACTTGGCAACAGGACGCATGACCTACTGGTCGCGCAGCCGCGAAGCATTCTGGGTAAAAGGCGAAACCAGTGGCCATATTCAACAGTTGATAGCGATGCGCTTTGATTGTGATGGGGACACTATCTTATGCCGGGTAAAGCAAACAGGGCCTGCTTGTCATACCGACCGCCCCAACTGTTTCTACTTACAGGTAGATATCGATAGCCAAGTCGCACAGCTACACACACCAGCTCAAAGCACGGATGATCAAATATGATTCACTTCCGAAAGATACGAACGAAACCCCTGTTACATTGGAGCGTCTATAGCCGTATTAGCTTAGCATTGGTTTTGAGCTTAGTGATGTGGGTGTTAGTGATTGGAGTGACCCATTCATAATGACCATTCGTCTCAATAGTCTTACACTTGCCTATGAGCGACACCCAGCGGTACATCACGTAACTGCAACGATCGATCGAGGAGAATGGCTCGCCATAGTCGGTCCCAATGGTGCAGGAAAATCAACGTTATTGAATGCGATGGCCGGACTGACAACCATCCATGAAGGGAGCATTGAAGGCTTATGCCCAAATACCGTCGCCTATTTGCCGCAGCAAACACAGCTGGATAAGAGCTTCCCCATCACCGTTTTTGAACTGGTGGCAACGGGCTTGTGGGCCAAGCTTGGCTTTTCAAAATCACTAAGCAAGTCGCAACATAAGCTATGTACAGATGCTATAGCGGCGGTAGGCTTACAGGGTTTTGAGCATCGCATGATCGATACGCTTTCTGGCGGACAATTACAGCGCAGCCTGTTTGCACGTGTTCTTCTGCAAGATCAAGCGGTGATCTTATTGGATGAACCCTTTAATGCGATTGATGCAAAAACTTTGGCCGATCTCACACAGGTCATCAAGCAGTGGCATCAAAACGAGCGTACGGTGATCATGGTCACGCATGATCTCGACTATGTTCAACAGCATTGTCCCAAAACCATGCTGCTGGCACGAGAATGTATCGGTCATGGCCCAAGCAAAGAGGTTCTTACCCAAGAAAATTTGAAGCGGGCACGGCAACTCTCTGAAGCATTCGATGATCATGCTCACTGGTGCCAGCAGGGTGTCGCCTGATATGAATTCGCTTTTGCTCAGTCCGTTCAGCGAATACGTTTTTATGCAGCGTGCGTTAATCGGTAGTCTTGCTGTGTGTCTAGGTGCTGTACCTGTGGGAATATTTATGACCTTAAGGCGAATGAGCTTAACAGGGGATGCTATGGCGCACGCCATACTGCCAGGAGCGGCTATCGCTTATTTGCTGTCGGGTTTATCTCTGATAAGCCTCACTATGGGTGGTTTGGTCGCAGGTATGGTAGTCGCTGCGCTAGCAGGTTGGGTCGCACGCAGTACGCACCTCAAAGAAGACACCAGTTTGGCCGCCTTTTACTTAATCTCGCTCGCGTTAGGTGTACTGGTGATTTCACTCAAACGTAGTAATGTGGATTTATTTCATGTGCTCTTTGGCAATATTTTAGCGCTAGACAACGCGGCACTTTGGTTGTTAGCCAGCATAGGCTCGATCAGTTTGGTGTTAATGGCATTTTTGTATCGCCCTTTGGTCATCGAGTGTGTCGATCCTTCGTTCTTACGTCGTTTCGGAAACGAGAGTGCAGTCGCACATTACGGTTTTCTATTTTTAATGGTGATTAATTTGGTAGCTGGCTTTCACGCTCTGGGCACTTTAATGGCCATTGGCATTATGGTCTTACCCGCAGCAGCGGCCCGCTTTTGGGCAAAGACGTTGGACGGCATTTTGATTGTGTCTGTGATAATGAGTTTTGCGGGTTGCTACACTGGGCTACTACTTTCTTTCTACTTCGATTTACCAGCGGGGCCAGCGATTATACTTTCATTGGGCGTCGTTTACATGAGCTCGCTATTTGTTGGTTTTAACGGTGGATTGCTTAATAATCACTATCCAAGACGCCATCTTGCAGGGTAAAAACTATGTGCCGAACACCAAATATTTTTATATTGATTTTTCTCTGCCTATTATTTTTGGCGAACTCTGCGAGCGCCAATGACTCAAGCATTCGTGTTGTCACCAGCTTTTCTATTTTGGAAGATCTGGTCAAAGAACTGGGCGGTGAATACGTCACCGTAGTAAATTTGGTTGGCCGAAATAGCGACGCGCATATGTACCAGCCCAAACCCTCCGACGCCGTTGCTATTGCCAACGCTGATTTGGTTGTCTTTAATGGATTGGAATTCGAAGGCTGGATTGCGCGTTTAATAAAGAATAGCGGATACAAAAATAAACAACTTATTGCTAGCGAAGGCGTGGATACAATTACTTATGGTGAGGACGTGGACCCACACGCTTGGCAGAGTTTTCACAATATTCGCGTGTATATTAAAAATATCACTCGCACCTTGATCATGCTAAGACCACAGCATGACAATGAGTTTACGCAACGCCAAAAACAATACCTAAACGCCTTAAACACTTTGGAGAACCGCCTCATAGAACAGTTTGCAGAGATTCCTGCGAATAAACGTGTCGTTGTTACTAGTCATGATGCATTTGGCTATTTGGGACGCGAGTTTAATATCCAGTTTATAGCGCCAGTCGGGTTAAGTATTGAAGTTGAAGCTTCTGCTGAAGATGTCGCCGCCGTGATTAATCAGATACAGGAGCAACACGTGAACGCAATCTTTGTTGAGAACATAACTAACCCGCGATTATTACAGCGTATTGCTGACGAGACAGGTGTTGCCATTGGCGGTCGCCTATATTCGGATGCATTAAGTGAATCAGGCGATCCAGCTGGTACATATTTAAATATGATGAGACACAATCTTGAGTCGCTAATTGCTGTATTTAATCCAGCTTAAAATTATTCATTACGCGGTTTGAGGATGGGTGGGAAATATATAACCGAGGTGCTTATCTGCAACTCTACAAAGCATATTGGTACAATCAAAATTAGGGCGGAATACATTTTGAAACAGATATCGAGGCGCCTCAGATTAAACAAAAAGCGTTTCCGGTTTGTATGCATGCCGAGGAGGATTGCCCGTCTCGGTCTGAATTTATTCAAAAACTTCTGGAGATAGAGGGAGATCGCATAAAAAGTTGGAAAGGGTATCAAACTGTCGGTAAGGGCTACACTATTTGCCAACGAACGCTACCGCTCAATTTTAAGAATCTGGAACAACGGCTTTTTGAGGAGTTTAACCAACTTCGGCAGCTTGAATATGGCGTTGAAAAGACATTGCATGCGCATTGATTACAGAATCACTCATGGGCACCTCTAATAATTGCTTTTAGCCTCTGGCTTTGCGTGCGGTTCATGCGCAAGGCAAAATTTGCAGGCATGCTGGTGGCCTGGCGAAAAATTTTAACGCCGTGCATGAATCGCACGCAAAGCCCTTGTATTGATGTATGTGAATTCTCTGGACCAAAGGGCTGATGTTTGGGTTGCGGCCGCACACGGCAGGAATGCCAAGAGTGGAAGACGATGAAGCCCTATGCCAAAAACATTCTTCAGAAGGAACTCCAAAAAAGGATGTCTCAAATTACTGCACATTCTGAACGGCAGAAGGACATTTTTTAAACATTTAGAGATATGATATATCACAACATTTATGGGGAATTTAATGTTTAGGTTTTTCTTTACAGATAGTATTTTTCAAGTAGCGAGTACATTCTTTTTTAAGAGTTTAGCGACAATCCTGAGCCTTAGTTTGGTTCTGCCTGCCTATTCAGATACTGAGGACGATAAAGATCCATCTACAATGGAAGAAGTGCATGTTGAGGGCCTACTTTTAAAATCGAAAGGGCTGGGGCTAAGTCAAGAAAATAATACTGCAAGCCGTTTGGGCCTATCTTTATTCGAGCTGCCTGCCAGCGTCGAGTTGATCGATCAAACCGAAATTGCTATCAAGGGCGACTTTTCTGGCCTATCTGCAGTAACCCGCGCGACGGGAATAGCATCCAGCGCCAGTCCCGGGAATGGAGGCACTGCCATATCCGCACGTGGCTTTAACGGCCACAGTTCCGTAGTTTACACCTATGATGGCATAAGGCTTTACGTTGGTGCCGGCACGGTGAGTTTTCCCGCCGACACATGGACCGTTGATCGCGTAGAAGTATTACGTGGTCCGGGGTCGGTGATCAATGGTGTCGGTGCCACTGGTGCAACAATTAATTATGTGCCTAAAGAAACCAATGAAGAAAAATATGAACACCAGGCAGTACTCACGGGTGGATCTAATGATCTACGTCGAATTGCTATTGGCAGTGGTGGTCCAATCAATTCCGAGTTGAGCTATCGTTTAGATGCAGTGAATCACCGCACCGAGGGCTATGTTGATCGTGCAGAAGAAAAACGCGATGCGATTGCGGGCACACTGCAATATCGATTAAACGATTTTGTTGCTTCATTCAGTATTGACTACGCAAAAACCGATGCTGCGCCTTACTGGGGGACGCCACTTGTCGACGGCGCTGTTTCTGATTCAATACGACGAAACAACTATAATGTGGAAGATGGACTGATCGAATACGAGGATCTCTGGCCGCGCATATATTTCGACTGGCAAATTACAGACGACATCAACTTTCGTAACGATACATTTTATATGGATGTTGATCGTCAATGGCGAAATGTCGAGTCTTATGACTATAACCCAGATTCCGGCCTCGTTGACCGTTCTTTCTATCTAGAAATTCTGCATGACCAAGAACAATTGGGAAATCGCAGTGAAATACAATGGGATTTCAAAGGTGATACATTCGACAACAGGTTAAGTTTTGGTGTGGAGTTTAATCAGATTGATTTTACCCATACCAACAATTCCCCCTACGGTGGTACCACCAGCGTTTCATTGCAAAATCCTCGCCCTGGTTTTTGGGCTGAGGGTGTGATTGACGAAACAACGCGTGATTACACCACTGATACTAATCAATATGCCGTTTTTATTGATGATCAGATTAAGCTAAATGAGTACTGGTCTGTGGTAGTGGGATTACGTTACGACGAGATCGACTATACAAGAGAAGACTTTGCACGGAGTAATGGACAAGAAGCCGGTGAAATCGAAAACACCTTATCTGGTGAAAGTTGGCGTATCGGCAGTGTCTATCAACCCAACAAAACCACATCGTTGTACCTGCAATACAGCACCGCCGTTGATAGCATACAGTCAATTTTAACTGCAACGAACCCTACATTGGATTTGGCAGAAGGCGAGCAATTTGAAATCGGTTTGAAGCAGTCCTTGCTTGATGGTCGGCTCCAGCATACCTTGGCGCTTTACGATATTCTCAAAGAAAACCTGCTCAGTAATGACCCTGGCGGCGTGCAACGCCAAATAGGTAGCCAATCATCCCAAGGCATTGAGTGGGATGTATTTTGGCTGCCTCTTGATCATCTAAGCCTGGATTTCAACCTTGCACTAATAAAACCTGAATATAAGACCTTTGTCAGTGGTACCAATGATTTTAGCGGAAATACGCCGCGCAATGTACCCGAGCGTACAGCCAATCTATGGGTCAACTGGTTGGCGAGCGAACATTTTTCGTTGGGTACCGGTGCCCGTTACGTCGGCACACGGTTTTTAAACGATGCCAACTCGGCTGAGTTACCGTCTTATACCGTTTGGGATGCAAGTGCTCAATGGAAGGCCAACGAGTCGATTGAATTAACACTCCGTGGGAAAAATTTGTCAGACACTGAAGATTATGTGTTGGCGCCCTATGGCAATCAATGGATATTGGGCGACGGCAGATCGGTTGAGCTAAGCGCGGCATTCTCATTCTAGCGAGTTTCTGTCGTAATGAAAATAAAACGCTATTTGTTTTTGGCACATCGCTGGCTAGGTATTGTGATGTGCCTAGTGCTTTCGTTAAGGAGATCCAAAAAATGATGTTTCGAATAGTAGGTAAGACCACTGAATAATCGAGAATTCGCTCAGTTAAGAAGAGAAAACACATTTTAAGCGCTAAATAATATTATGCATCACGTTATTTGAAACGATCTATCGTATTTTACAGCAGTAGATGCTTTTAAATGGGGGAATTATACTTTGCTAAAGAAACTAGACTTTCGATACAAACTATACATACCAGTGTCCGGGTTACTGTTTTTTAGCTTGGACTTAGCTGCACAAACAGCGCCACCAAACGCTAACCCAATAACTGAAGAAGTTGTTGTGATCGGCGACACAGTCGGCGAACTGGGGCTCGACGACGAATCTAGTACTGGGAGCCGCTTAGGTTTAACCGCTAAGGAAATTCCCGCTACAGTCGAGATAATTGGTAGTGAAGTTTTGCGTGCACGGGGATATCAACGACTCACCGATGCCGTAGAAAGCTTACCTGGCGTCATTTCGGGCGATCACCCTGCAGCGCCTTCCTCTTTCTCTATGCGGGGTTTTACTCGTGGCCAGATCAGTATTTTGCGAGATGGTCTGTGGGTCGGTCCCAGCGGTATGGTAATGCGTCCGCAAAATACATTTAATCTCGAGCGCGTCGAAGTATTGCGTGGACCGTCCTCCGTCTTAAATGGTCTTGGGGCCGTCGGTAGTGTGGTTAACGCTGTGCCAAAAAGCGCAGAGGCCGGGTCCGGGCAAAGTTACGATGCACTATTGTCTGCAGGTCGCTTTGATTCTTATCAGCTAGGACTGGGCGCGGGGGGCTCGATTAGTCCTAAACTGGGCTATCGCCTGGATATTAGCACTTATGCCTCAGACGGTTTCGTAGATAATACCGACTCCGAGTCCACCAATGTCACTGGAAGCCTTGCCTGGCAAATTACAGAAGACTTTTCTCTCAGGTTGAGCGGCGATTACCTCGATGATGATGTAGGAACATATTTTGGTACGCCATTAGTGCCACTGGACGTCGCGCGCAATCCTATGACGGATATTATCGAGACAAATACGGGTGAGACTATTGATGAGGATATGCGATTCAATAACTACAACGTTTCGGACGGGCAGTCTCGCTCAGACCAATTGTTTTTACGCGCTGACATGGCCTGGAATCCAAGCGATAATCTGACGATTAAAAATAGCCTTTATTCTTTTTCTGCAGACCGCAAATGGATTAATGCCGAAGGATATGTTTACTGTACTGAAGTTGTGGATGTGTGCACAAATATCGGGGATATTCAGCGCTATTACGGCTACTTTTTCGTATTTCACGATCAGGACCAGTTCGGCAACCGCTTAACCTTGAACCAAACTAGCCAACTATTTGGTCTGGAGAATCGCTTTCTCGCAGGCATTGAATTTACGGATATTGACTTTAAGCGTAGTCGTGGATTTCGTAGAAACATACCACCGGCAGAAAGCGATTCTGTCGACCCCTATAACCCTATCCCCGGTGTTTACGGGCCACTAGAACTGCGCGGGGTCAGCCCAACTGATATTCAAAGTTTGGCTATTTTCGCTGAAAACGCATCACAAGTTACAAGTGAATTAAGTCTTGTGATGGCGCTGCGTTATGACGAGCTGGATCTGGATCGCCTAAACTTCGATGCCTCAGGAGTAGATGAAGTGTCTGGTTTCTCGAGAACTTACGATTGGTGGAGTTATCGTGTTGGCCTGGTGCTTGATCTTAACGATGCCTGGACCTTGTACGGCCAATTCAGTGATGCGAACGATCCTATTGGTTCAAATATATTTTTAGTCAACAACAACCAGGATTTTGATCTAACCTCTTCAACTCAGTGGGAAATTGGTCTAAAGGCGACGCTTGGAAACACCGAAATGACCTTGGCTTACTACGATATTACTCGAGATGATATTCAGCAGCGTTTCGCGCTTGATAGCACCACCAATATCGGTGGGCAAGATTCCAGTGGTTTGGAGTTCGCTCTGACTTCACAACTTAGCTCCCAGTGGAAGCTGGGTGCTAACGCAGCCTATACAGATGCTTCATTTGAACGAGGCGCGAATACTATCTTGCTAGCCGGCAATACGCCACCCAACGTACCTGAAACCACAGCCAACCTGTGGACCAGCTACGCCAACGTAGCGGAAACGCCAGTTGAAATCGGCGGTGGTTATCGTTTTGTCGATGATCGTTATGGTGATAACAATAACGATATACTTTTCAAATCCTATCAATTGTTTGACGCTTATCTTGCATGGGTGAAGGACAGCTATCGCTTAACGTTTCGCGTTGACAACTTGACTGACGAGCCTTACGTCGCTTGGTCGGATGTCTTCTATCTGGGACAAACCGATCCTGCATTTATATACGCGAACCAAGTTATGCTGGGTGCACCACGTCAGTACAGTGTGACCTTGCAAATGAAAATTTAAAGAACGCTCCGGTATTCCGCCTAATGCAACCGACACCAAGCCTCGATCGATTACCATTGCTGGACGCTTTACGAGGGTTTGCCTTATGCGGAATACTTCTCGCAAACCTGTTGTCGTTCACGGGAGCGGTGTATATCACCGTCAATGATCTGCAAAAGGAGGACTGGGTGACACGGAGTGTGCTCTTCGCCATTGATTTTTTTATTGAAGGCAAGTTCTATACTTTATTCTCGATGATGTTTGGCATCGGTTGCGCAATCCAGTGGCAACGTCATAGCTCGCAAAGGTCTCGCTTTTTGTCGCTGTGGTACAGGCGCATGGCGACGCTATTGATAATTGGCCTGGTACATATGGTCTTTGTTTGGTATGGCGATATTCTTACCTTGTATGCCTGTCTCGGCCTATTATTACCTCTGTTAATTAGAATTGATCGCGACAATATGTTGCGTCTAATTATTGTGTTGCTGGTATTACCTCTTGTGATGTTCACTATTCGTTATTATACGATTAATGCATCCTTTTGGCAGTTATCAGCGAGCGCTGCGACACGCTTGCATCAGTCCTGGGGATTGGATGGCATGAACCGTATTGTAATGTCTACAAGCGACAATACACTGACGGTCTTGCAATCCAATATCACCGGGGCGCTGCAACGCCCGATGAGTTATTTTCAAACTGGTCGACTTTTTAAGGTATTGGGCCAGTTTTTATTAGGTTTTTGGATTGGACGTTATTTACTGCCGCTGATTCGACAGGGGTGGAAGCCTGGACGTAGAGTGATGTTGCTGTTCGCTGTCATAGCAGTCAGCTCTAATGTTATCTATGCGTGGATCAAAAATACCTACGCCTCACCGTTTATGTTGACACCGATAGGTGGGCTTCAGAGTATTGCTTACCACCTGGGTTCTACCACAATGACAATCTGCTATATCATCGCCATTAGCTTTATATGGCAGCGAAGTGTGAACCAAGGTTGTTTCAACCCTTTGATATTACTCGGACGCATGTCCTTGAGTAATTATTTGGGACAAAGCGTTATTGGAGTCACAGTGTTCTATGGTTACGGCTTTGCACTTATGGGGCAGGTTCCATTTAAGTTTGTGCCACTTATTGCTTTATCAATACTCTTTATCCAGTGGCAGCTCAGCAAATTTTGGCTTCGTTACCAATCCCACGGGCCAATGGAAACTCTTTGGAGGTGGTGCACCTATCTGCATACACCTATAACGCCAAACGCAAGAGGCAAAGACTGAAATTCGCGACAAAATAGCAGATCACACGGCTAGGATAGAACGTATATTTTGTTGGTAATTTTAATCGGTGTTTTTTTAATGGTAGTAAAGCGTTATCTGTATTTGACACATCGCTGGTTAGGCATAGTAATGTGCCTTTTTTTCTTGATGTGGTTTGCTTCTGGTATTGTGATGATGTATGTAGCCTTTCCGTCACTTACGTCAGAGGAGCGCCTCGTTGGGTTGCCGGCGCTTGATAAAAATTCTGTCAAATTCAGCCCACAGTCTTTGCTACAAGAAATAGGCCCTGATAACGTCGAAAGCTTGAAATTGACGAGCTTATTAACACGCCCCGCCTACTTTTTGGAAACAAGGGATGGTAAATTCCATGGAATATTTGCTGATACTGGCGAAACAATTCCTGAGATCACACCTGACCAGGCACTTCTAGCAGCAAAGTCTTTTAATCGTCATGCGCAGCCACAAAAAACAAGCGAATTAAATGCTGAGTTAAGCTCCAAACCGAGTATCGCTCAAGAAAATGTCTGGGTTGATCAGTGGACAGTCTCAAGCAGCTTAAATCCCCATAGGCCACTCCATAAAATCGCGCTAAATGACGTAGAGGCCACCTACTTGTATGTGTCAACGACAAGCGGTGAAGTGGTTCGCGATACCACAAGACATGAACGCATTTGGAATTGGTTGGGGGCCAATCTGCACTGGATCTATCCTGTCCAACTACGTCAGCATGCATCGGTTTGGCATTGGGTTGTTGTTGCTTTATCTTTTTGGGGTGTTCTGTCCGTTCTAACGGGCGGCACAATTGGTCTAATGCGACTTCGCTTGCGAAGAAGATTTCGAGGCAGGCACATAACACCCTATCGGGGTGTCAAAAAATATCACCACATTTTAGGTTTGTTATGTTTCGTTTTTTTGTTTACCTATATTTCAAGTGGCTTGCTCTCGATGAATCCCTTCGGAGTATTTAATTCCGACGCATCATGCCAGATAAATGAAAGTTTATATGCTGGGGAACTGCAGGAAAACAGAGTTGAATTACATCAAAATAACATTCATACACTGATAGAAAAAAATAATGGCTTAAAAGAAATTAAATTCTATTGGGCAGGTGGCAGGGTTTATCCCATCGGCATTTTCATGAATGAAAAGAAGCTGATGAGTAATTTTAAAGACTATCAATTGCGCGAGCACATTGAAAAATCTGTGAAGAAGGCCAGTTTTCATTGCGATGCAAACGCCTCAATTATTCAAATCTCAGTGCTTAACGAGTTCGACAATTATTATTACTCGCACCACGACTCAGAAAGACCGCTCCCGGTTTATAAGATAGAACTAAACGATAAAGCAAAGACCTGGGTTTATATCAATGCACGCACTGGAGAGTGGATATTTAGTAGAACATCAAAACAGCGCATGCAACGGTGGCTCTACAATGGTTTGCACAGTTTAGACTTTTTATTTTTAATCGAACGTCGACCATTGTGGGATTTTACGGTTATTACATTGTGTTTGCTAGGGGCCGTAATGGCATTCAGTAGTATTTTGATTGCCTTTAAACGCATGCGAATCAAGCTACCGATGACTTAGGGGAAAACTATTGTTAACACGTGCTTTACCGCATGTAACCTCGGATGTAAATGCGGAAACG
>JAAUXX010034668.1_pt1 | contig 15947 bp, 11 predicted proteins | sample 7278111 | NCBI WGS metagenome assembly JAAUXX01 (sample SAMN14350116, study PRJNA611818) | marine sediment metagenome | isolation source: surface marine sediment (1.8m) | place: French Polynesia: Moorea | collected 2018-08
AGATGACGGTAACGCTGATCGCGCCAATTGCGATGGACGATGGTCTGCGTTTCGCCATTCGCGAGGGCGGTCGCACGGTGGGTGCGGGCGTGGTAGCCAAGATTATTGAGTAATCTTTACTTTTTTGTTGACTAAAGGTTGGCGGATAATCCGCCAACCTTTTTCTGTATGTAGAGATTTTTATTGAAGGCCAGTAGTTCAATTGGTAGAGCATCGGTCTCCAAAACCGAAAGTTGGGGGTTCGAGTCCCTCCTGGCCTGCCATTTACAAGGCGCTTGGCGCGTCGAGCGCCCTAGTTGAGGTCAGCAAGGTTACGCAACGAAATAAGTAACATGGCAGTAGGCAGATGAAGAATTTCTTAGAGATTGCATAGAATGAGTGCAAAGCTAGAATCGCCCGGGTTTCGTTTAGACGGCCTCAAATGGTTTATTGTTGTCGCGTTGATATTAGGTGGCGCGTTTGCAAACTCCTATTACTCCGCTGAATTTCCTGTGCTTTACCGGGTGTTGGCGATGGTGGCGCTCGGTGTTTTCGCCTGTTTCATCGCAGTGAAAACAGCGAAAGGTCACTCGTTTTGGGAGCTTTTGAAAGCGTCTCAGGTAGAGATTCGAAAAGTTGTTTGGCCTAGTCGGCAGGAGACCCTTCAAACCACGCTTATCGTGGTGGCAGTGGTCATCGTTACCGCAGTGATCTTGTGGGGTTTGGATGCGCTTCTCGGCTTTATTGCGTCAAAGATAATAGGTTGAGGAGACGTCGAAAATGGCTAAGCGTTGGTATGTGGTTCACGCCTATTCCGGCTATGAAAAGAAAGTTGCGGCGGCGCTCAAGGAGCGAATTCAGCTCAATGAGATGCAGGACCACTTCGGTGAAGTGCTGGTGCCGACCGAGGAGGTTGTCGAGATGCGCGGCGGTCAGAAGCGCAAATCAGAGCGTAAGTTTTTCCCCGGTTATGTCTTGGTGCAAATGGAGCTGACGGACGAAAGTTGGCACCTGGTAAAGGAAACCCCAAGGGTAATGGGCTTTATTGGTGGCAAAGCGGACAAGCCGGCACCGATTACCGATAAAGAAGCTGAGTTGATACTGCAAAGGGTGGATGATTCAGCGGAGAAGCCCACGCCTAAAACGTTATTTGAGCCGGGTGAGATGGTGCGCGTGATCGACGGTCCTTTCAATGACTTCAATGGTGTTGTCGAAGAGGTGAATTACGAGAAAAGTCGCCTGCAGGTCGCGGTCCTCATTTTTGGGCGCTCCACGCCCGTTGAGCTAGAATTTAGTCAGGTTGAGAAAACCTAGAAAACTCGACTGACGATTGCATTGACTGTCTTCCGGGTGACACCGGAGGATGGTTTTTCGCGTGTTTTCATTGATATACAGGGGAGCCGAAGAAGAGCGGTCGCCGCTGCTTGGAGGCGCTAGTCACCCACAACTTAAGGGGAAACATATGGCTAAAAAAATAGAAGCTTATATCAAGTTGCAAGTGGCCGCTGGCCAGGCAAACCCGAGTCCACCAGTCGGTCCAGCGTTGGGTCAACATGGTGTCAATATTATGGAGTTCTGTAAAGCCTTTAATGCGCAGACTCAGAGTCTCGAGCCCGGAGCTCCGGTTCCCGTGGTCATATCGGTATACAGCGACCGAAGTTTCACCTTCGAAACCAAAACGCCGCCTGCTGCGTTCTTGTTGCGTAAAGCGGCGAAAATCAAAAGCGGCAGTGGGCGCCCGAATACTGAAAAAGTCGGCAAAGTGACTCGTGCGCAACTGGAGGAGATTGCGCAGGTGAAAATGCCCGATCTAACCGCATCCGACATGGATGCGGCGGTGCGCACGATCGCCGGCTCTGCGCGTAGCGCCGGCATTGAAGTGGAAGGGGTGTAGTATGGCCAAATTATCCAAGCGCCAAAAAGAGATTCGCGAGAAAGTCGACGCTGCCAAACAATACGGCGTTACCGAGGCGGTTGAGCTCTTGCGGGAACTGTCAAAAGTGAAATTTACCGAAACCATCGATGCCGCGATTAACCTGGGTATTGACCCGCGCAAATCCGATCAGGCCGTGCGTGGCGCAACCAGTTTACCCCACGGAACGGGCAAAGAGGTGCGCGTTGCGGTGTTTGCGACCGGCGCCAACGCCGACGCGGCGAAAGAAGCGGGTGCGGAATTTATCGGGATGGAAGAACTCGCAGCACAGATCAAGGGCGGTATGATGGATTTCGATGTGGTTATCGCCGACCCGGCTGCCATGCGCGTCGTTGGCCAGTTGGGCCAGGTGCTTGGCCCGCGTGGTCTTATGCCGAACCCGAAAACCGGTACCGTCACTCCCAATGTCGCTGAAGCGGTTAAAAATGCCAAGGCCGGTCAGGTGCGTTTCCGTGCCGACAAAGGCGGCATTATCCATGGCGGCATCGGCAAAGTCTCATTCGAGCCGACCGCCATTAAGGAAAACCTGGAAGCGCTGATCACAGATTTGAAAAAAGCTAAACCCGCCGCGGCGAAAGGTGTGTATTTGAAGAAGGTTTCATTGAGCACGACGATGGGGCCGGGTTTAACGATTGATATGTCTTCTCTCGAGGTGTAATTCGCGGAAGAAAAAACTTTGTGGTCTGGGCAACCCCTGCGGATGCGCGGGCCGTCAAAGACCGTAGGTGCGGTGGCGATCGTAGTTTCCGAACAACTCGGGAGATCGATATTGCTTAATCCAAAGCTCTTTGTCGAGCTTGCAGCCTACGCAGACGGTGAGACCCGATTAGATTTAATTGGATTGCTGTAGGGATGTGGCGTAGTCGAAACTGCAGGAGCGCTTTTCGACATTCACCGAATTAGTGGCTCTTTTACATTTTTACTGGAGTCTAAACCCAAAAACCAGGAGATAGAAAATATGGCTATTGGACTCGAAGACAAAAAGGCGATCGTCGCTGACGTTAACGAGACCGCAGCTAACGCGTTATCACTGGTGATTGCCGACGCACGCGGTGTGACTGTTGGCGCTATGGACGCGCTACGCAAACAAGCTCGCGAAAACAACGTAAGTTTGCGTGTGGTTCGCAATACGCTTGCCAGGCGAGCTGTCAAGGGCACCGATTTTGAGTGCGTTTCAGATGCACTTGTCGGTCCCAGCATTTTTGGATTTTCTATGGAAGATCCCGGTGCTGCAGCGCGCCTCTTCAAAGATTTTGCCAAAGAGCAAGAGCACTTTGAAGTCAAAGCCTTGTCTGTGGGCGGCAAAATGCTTGACGCGGGTCAAATTGACGCGCTTGCCAAGCTGCCAACCAGAGAACAGGCCTTGGGCATGCTCGCTAGCGTCATGATCGCACCGGTTACCAAATTGGCTCGTACGCTTAATGAAGTGCCTGCCAGTATAACGCGCGTTGTCGCGGCTGTTCGTGACCAAAAACAGGATGCGGCGTAGGTTAATTTGCCTGCAGCCATTGGAGCTCCCGCTGAAATGGTTGGCGTATTCCTGTCATTAAAATTAATTTAATTGTAATGGGAGATAGAGTAATGGCTCTTTCTAAAGAAGAAATATTGGACGCAATCGCTGAGATGTCTGTGATGGACGTTGTGGAACTCGTTTCAGCAATGGAAGAAAAATTCGGCGTTTCTGCCGCAGCTGCTGTTGCGGTTGCCGGCCCTGCCGTTGCCGCTGAAGCTCCGGCGGCTGAGGAGAAAACTGAATTTGACGTTTCCCTTACCGCTATCGGTGATAAGAAAGTTAATGTGATCAAGGCTGTTCGCAGCATTACCGGTCTTGGACTCAAGGAAGCGAAAGCTCTCGTGGACGGCGCGCCAAGTGTCGTCAAAGAAGGTCTTGCCAAAGACGACGCTGAAGCAGCCAAGAAAGAGCTCGAAGAAGCCGGCGCAACTGTTGAGCTTAAGTAGGTTCGCAGCAAATCCAAATAGCGTATTTGGTAATGGGCTGGCGGTGTAGCACCGCCGGCCTCTCTCTATTTGTGGCAAGCTTTTAGCCGCAATGGTGGCAAAACTAACGTTATTCGCGTGGGTTGAATTGGGAAATTCAATTGCGCGCAGATTGCAGAATCGCGAATGGCTGTTGTGCTATGGCGCATTACGAGGTCTGTAATTTATTTACCCGTGAACATGCTGAGGAATACAACACTAATGGCTTACTCATATACTGAGAAAAAACGCGTCCGTAAGGATTTTGGCAAACTTCCGGAAGTGATGGATGTGCCTTACCTCTTGGCGATTCAATTAGATTCCTACAGAAAATTTACTCAGGCGGATAGTCCCGTTGATGATCGCGATGATATCGGTCTGCACGCGGCCTTCAAGTCGGTGTTTCCAATCAGCAGCTATTCGGGTAATGCCGCTCTGGAATATGTTAGTTTCTCACTAGGTAAGCCAGTTTTCGATGTCAGCGAATGTACTTTGCGCGGTACTACCTATGCAGCGCCCTTGCGCGTGCGCGTGCGCTTGATTATTTATGATAAAGAGTCATCGAGCAAAGCTATCAAGGATATCAAGGAGCAAGAAGTGTATATGGGAGAAATTCCCTTGATGACCGAGAACGGCACTTTTGTTATCAACGGAACTGAGCGCGTTATTGTTTCTCAGTTACACCGGTCACCGGGAGTGTTTTTCGAGCACGACAAGGGCAAGACTCACTCATCCGGCAAGCTGCTGTATTCCGCCCGCGTTATTCCCTATCGTGGCTCGTGGTTGGATTTTGAATTTGATCCAAAAGATCTTGTCTATGTGCGAATTGATCGTCGTAGAAAATTGCCGGCGACGATCTTATTGCGCGCTCTCGCCTATAGTAACGAAGAGATGCTGGAAGTGTTTTTTGAGACCAGCCGGTTTTCCCTAGGTAGCGACGGTCAATTTCGACTGGAACTGGTTCCCGCGCGACTGCGTGGCGACGTCACAACTTTTGATCTGATTGATGAAGAAGGTAATGTCATTGTCGAACAGGGTCGCCGCATTACTGCCCGCCACATACGTCAAATTGAAAAGTTGGGTATCAGCGAGCTGCGCGTGCCCAACGAATATTTGTTGGGTCGCTCTCTGGCAAAAGACATTGTCGACACAAATACCGGTGAAGTGCTTCTCGAATGTAATACTGAGATCACGGAAGACACGATTGAAACACTGTTGAAATCAAGCGTGGAAAATATTGAAACGCTTTATACCAATGATCTCGATTGTGGTCCCTTTATCTCAGAAACATTGCGCATTGATCCGACGAGAACGCAACTGGAAGCGTTGGTCGAGATTTATCGAATGATGCGTCCGGGAGAGCCCCCCACTAAGGAATCTGCTGAGGGGCTGTTCCAAAATTTGTTTTTTTCCCATGAGCGGTATGATCTTTCCGCTGTTGGGCGCATGAAATTTAACCGTCGTTTAGGGCGCGACGCGGAGGCAGGTGACGGCACCCTGTCAAATGAAGACATCGTCGACGTATTGCGAACGCTTATCGATATTCGTAACGGCAAGGGCGTCGTCGACGATATTGACCATTTGGGTAATCGTCGTGTCCGCTCGGTGGGTGAAATGGCCGAAAACCAGTTCCGCGTCGGTTTGGTGCGGGTGGAAAGGGCCGTGAAGGAACGTTTGTCGATGGCGGAAAGTGAAGGGTTGATGCCCCAGGATTTAATTAACGCAAAACCAGTGGCCGCGGCCGTAAAAGAGTTTTTCGGATCCAGTCAGCTCTCTCAATTTATGGATCAGAACAATCCCTTGTCCGAGATTACCCACAAGCGGCGCGTATCTGCCCTGGGGCCCGGTGGCTTGACGCGCGAGCGCGCCGGTTTCGAGGTGCGGGACGTGCACCCGACGCATTACGGTCGCGTGTGTCCGATTGAAACACCTGAAGGGCCGAATATTGGTTTGATCAACTCTTTGGCGACCTTTGCCCGCACCAACAACTACGGTTTTATCGAGAGTCCGCACCGCAGGGTCGTGGACGGCAAAGTGACTGACGATATCGAATACCTGTCAGCGATCAATGAATCCAAATATGTGATTGCGCAGGCTTCCGCCGAACTTAACGATCGTGGAGAGCTGGCGGAAGAGCTGGTTTCAGTGCGCTATCAAAATGAATTTACCTTAAAGCCGGCACGCGAGGTCCAGTATATGGATGTTTCTCCGCGCCAGGTGGTTTCTGTCGCCGCGTCCCTCATCCCCTTTCTCGAACACGATGACGCTAACCGCGCCCTGATGGGGTCGAATATGCAACGTCAGGCCGTGCCGACGTTGAAGGCGCAAAAACCCATTGTTGGCACCGGCATTGAACGTCGCGTGGCAGCTGATTCCGGGGTGTGCGTTGTCGCCAAGCGCGGCGGCAAAGTCGAGCGCGTTGATGCGGCGCGAGTGGTGATTCGCGTGGCCGATGACGAGGTGGTTGCCGGTGAAGCCGGTGTCGACATTTACAACCTCACAAAATACACCCGTTCCAACCAGAACACATGCATCAATCAGCGTCCCATTGTGAGGACTGGTGACGTGATTTCACGCGGAGACATCCTGGCGGATGGTCCGTCAGTTGATATGGGAGAACTGGCGCTGGGCCAAAACATGCGCATCGCGTTTATGACCTGGAACGGTTACAACTTCGAGGATTCTATTTTGGTATCCGAAAGAGTTGTGCAGGAAGATCGTTTTACTACCATTCATATTCAAGAGCTCACCTGTATTGCTCGCGATACCAAATTGGGCAGTGAAGAAGTCACAGCGGACATCCCCAACGTTGGGGAGGGGGCGCTGTCAAAGTTAGATGAGTCTGGAATTGTGTACGTTGGCGCCGAAGTCAGCGCCGGCGATATTCTGGTAGGCAAAGTCACGCCTAAAGGTGAAACGCAGTTGACGCCTGAAGAAAAACTTCTGCGCGCCATATTCGGTGAGAAGGCTTCCGATGTGAAAGATACCTCGCTGCGAGTGCCGTCCAGCGTTAAGGGCACGGTAATTGATGTCCAGGTGTTCACTCGCGACGGTCTGGAAAAAGATGCGCGCTCGCGTGAGATTGAGAAAGCCCAGCTGGATAAGGTCCGCAAGGACTTAAACGAGGAGTACCGCATCGTCGAGGTGGCCACGTTTGAACGCCTGCGCGCGGCGCTTGTGGGTCAGGTGGCCGCCAGCGGCAGGGGCGTCAAAAAAGGCGACGCGGTGACCGACGGAATGCTGGACGAACTGGGTGCCCAGGACTGGTTTAAGATTCGCATGGCCGATGAGGCCCTCAACGAGCAGTTGGATCGCGCCGAAGAGCAGCTGGCTGAGCGCCGCAAAGAGCTGGATGATCGCTTCGAAGACAAAAAAAGCAAGCTCGAAAGCGGTGATGATCTGGCACCTGGCGTACTCAAGATTGTCAAAGTCTACCTGGCGATCAAACGTCGTATTCAGCCCGGCGACAAGATGGCGGGCCGCCATGGCAATAAGGGTGTTATCTCGGTGATCATGCCGGTGGAGGATATGCCCTATGATGAAAACGGCGAGCCCATTGATATCGTCCTTAACCCCTTGGGGGTGCCCTCGCGGATGAACGTCGGCCAGATTCTGGAGACTCATCTGGGGCTGGCAGCCAAAGGTCTGGGGCGCAAAATTGACGCCTTGCTGAAGCCGCAGCAAGACATTGCAAAACTGCGCAACTTCCTGGACGCGGTCTATAACCAGATCGGCGAGACTAAGCGCGTTGAAGAACTCGACGCCTTAAGTGATCAGGAGATTATTGAACTGGCCAATAACCTGTGCGACGGTGTGCCCATGGCGACACGCGTTTTTGACGGCGCCAAGGAAAGTGAAATCAAAGAACTGTTAGATCTCGCAGAACTTCCGCAATCGGGGCAAATGCAGTTGTTTGATGGTCGCACCGGCGATGCCTTTTCCCGCCCGACGACGGTGGGCTATATGTACATGCTGAAACTCAACCATTTGGTGGACGATAAAATGCACGCGCGTTCCACCGGTTCCTACAGTTTGGTCACCCAGCAACCGCTTGGTGGCAAAGCCCAATTTGGTGGTCAGAGATTTGGAGAGATGGAGGTATGGGCGCTCGAAGCCTATGGCGCCGCCTACACGCTGCAGGAAATGCTTACCGTTAAGTCGGACGATGTCGGCGGTCGCACCAAGATGTATAAAAATATCGTCGATGGTGATCATCGCATGGAGCCGGGAATGCCCGAATCATTTAATGTGTTAATTAAAGAGATTCGTTCGCTTGGCATCAATATTGAGTTTGAGCAAGAAAAGTAAATCCTATTTACGTTTGATCGGTGGTGGCCCGGCAGTAGTCTATGGCGGTCCACTGTGCAATAGGCACCCACTGGAGGAAATCCCTTGAAAGATTTATTGAACCTGTTAAAAAGTCAAGGCAACTCGGAAGAGTTCGACGGTATTCGCATTGGTTTAGCGTCGCCGGAAGTTATTCGCTCCTGGTCGTTTGGTGAAGTTAAGAAACCTGAAACCATAAACTACCGCACCTTCAAACCTGAGCGTGACGGTTTGTTCTGCGCCAAAATTTTTGGCCCGATTAAGGATTACGAGTGTTTATGCGGCAAGTACAAGCGCATGAAGCATCGCGGTATTATCTGTGAAAAATGCGGGGTCGAAGTTACTCTAGCCAAGGTTCGACGCGAGCGTATGGGCCACATTGAGCTGGCCTGCCCGGTCGCTCATATCTGGTTTTTGAAATCCTTGCCGAGCCGGATTGGTCTATTGCTCGATATGACCTTGCGCAGTATTGAGCGCATCTTGTATTTTGAATCATTCGTCGTCACGGATCCGGGTATGACCACGCTAGAGCGCGGTCAACTGCTCACCGATGAGCAGTATTTTGAAGCCATGGAGGAGTTCGGCGATGAGTTCGAAGCCAAAATGGGTGCTGAAGCGATTCAACAACTGGTGCAGGACATCGATCTTGAGCGCGAAGCGCAGGAGATTCGGGAAGAGATTCCCAACACTAATTCTGAAACCAAAATCAAGAAACTGTCCAAGCGTCTGAAGTTGCTCGAAGCCTTTATTCAGTCCGGCAATAAGCCGGAGTGGATGATTCTGGCGGCACTCCCGGTGCTGCCGCCGGATTTGCGCCCCTTGGTCCCTCTCGACGGCGGTCGCTTTGCGACATCAGATCTGAACGATTTATACCGCCGAGTGATAAACCGTAACAATCGCCTAAAGCGCCTGCTCGACCTAAATGCGCCCGACATTATCGTGCGCAACGAAAAGCGCATGTTACAGGAGGCGGTTGATGCCTTGTTGGATAACGGCCGGCGTGGTCGCGCCATTACCGGGTCGAACAAGCGCCCGCTCAAATCCTTAGCCGACATGATCAAGGGCAAGCAGGGGCGCTTCCGTCAAAATCTGCTTGGTAAGCGAGTTGATTATTCGGGGCGTTCCGTGATTGTGACCGGCCCGACCCTGCGATTACACCAATGCGGTCTGCCCAAGAAAATGGCCCTGGAATTGTTTAAGCCTTTTATCTTCAGCAAGCTTGAGTTGCGCGGTTTGGCAACCACCATTAAGGCGGCGAAGAAAATGGTCGAGCGCGAGGAGCCGGTGGTATGGGATATTCTCGACGAAGTGATTCGCGAACATCCGGTGTTGTTGAACCGTGCGCCGACACTGCACCGCCTGGGAATCCAGGCTTTTGAGCCGGTGTTGATCGAAGGCAAGGCAATTCAATTGCACCCCCTGGTGTGCGCCGCTTACAACGCCGACTTCGACGGTGATCAGATGGCGGTACACGTGCCGTTGACGATCGAGGCCCAGCTCGAGGCTCGCGCCTTGATGATGTCGACCAACAATATTCTGTCGCCCGCCAGTGGTGAACCCATCATCGTTCCCTCTCAGGATGTCGTTTTGGGGCTTTATTGGTTGACGCGAGAGCGCTTGAACGACAAGGGCGAAGGCATGGTCTTCTCTGATGAGAAAGAAGTGTCGCGCGCCTATTATTCCAAGCAAGTGGGATTGCAGGCGCGCATCAAGGTGCGTTTGCGTGAGGTGACTATTCGCGAGGATGGCGAGAAGGAAGAGAACCGCAAATTGGTTGAGACCACGGTGGGCAGAGTGCTGCTCTACGAAATCGTGCCGGAGGGTATCCCGTTCAGCATGGTCGACCGGCCGATGGTGAAAAAGGCCATTTCTGCCTGTATTAATTTCTGCTACCGCATTGTCGGGCTGAAGGCGACGGTTATTTTTGCTGACCGCCTGATGTATATGGGCTATGACTTCAGCAGCAAATCCGGTGCTTCTATTGGCGTCAACGATTTTGCAATTCCCGCCAGCAAAGCCGGCATTATCGAGAGCGCTGAAGCCGAGGTGAAAGAAATTGAAACGCAGTACGCCTCGGGCCTTGTAACCCAGGGTGAGAAATACAACAAGGTCATCGATATCTGGTCGCGCGCCAATGAGCTGGTGGCTAAATCGATGATGGATGGTATTTCCAAGGAGGCCGTCGTCAACAGAGATGGCGCGGAAGAGCAACAGGCCTCCTTTAACTCGGTATTTATGTACGCCGACTCCGGTGCCCGTGGTTCGCCCGCTCAGATTCGTCAGTTGGCCGGGATGCGCGGTTTGATGGCTCGTCCCGATGGCTCCATCATCGAAACCCCCATCGTCGCCAATTTCCGCGAAGGCTTGAATGTCTTGCAGTACTTCATTTCCACCCACGGTGCCCGCAAAGGCTTGGCCGATACCGCGCTGAAAACGGCCAATTCGGGCTATTTGACCCGGCGCCTGGTGGACGTCGCGCAGGACGTTGTGATCACGGAAATCGATTGCGGCACCGATGAGGGGTTGACCATGACCCCTGTGATCGAGGGCGGTGATATCATCGAGTCCCTGGGTGATCGCATTCTGGGTCGGGTGGTCGCGCGAGATGTGATGAAAGCCAACAGCGACGAGATTTTGGTTCCGGCGGGGACCATGATCGATGAGAAATGGGTCGAGCGCGTTGAATCCATGGGCATTGATGAGGTGGTCACTCGTTCGCCTATTTCCTGTGAGGCGCGTTACGGTATCTGTGCCCAGTGCTACGGCCGGGACCTGGCGCGCGGGCATCGGGCCAACGTCGGGGAATCCGTCGGCGTTATTGCGGCGCAGTCCATCGGCGAGCCCGGCACCCAGTTGACCATGCGGACTTTCCATATTGGCGGTGCGGCCAGTCGCGCTTCCGCGGCTGACAGCGTTGAAGTCAAACAAGACGGCACCATACGCTTGCACAACATTAAGACGGTGGAGCGCGTCACCGGAGGACTGGTGGCGGTTTCGCGCTCCGGGGAGATTGCGGTTGCCGACAGCGCCGGTCGCGAGCGCGAGCGCTACAAGATTCCCTACGGCGCAAATATCAGTGTTAAAGACGGTGATCAGGTGAGCGGCGGCAGCGTGGTGGCGAAGTGGGATCCGCACACCCACCCGATTATTACCGAGGTTGCGGGTAAAGTGGCGTTTACGGGCATGGAGGAGGGCCTATCCATCCGCAAGAAGGCGGACGAGTTGACGGGTTTGACCTCAATTGAAGTGATCGATCCGGCCGAGCGCCCGGCGGCGGGTAAGGATCTGAAACCCGCGGTCACCCTGTTAGGTAAAGACGGTAAGGAATTGACGCTGGCGAACTCCAAGCAACCCGCGCATTACCTGTTACCACCGAAAGCGATTCTGAGTTTGAAGGATGGAGATGAGGTGGCTGTAGGTGATGTGGTCGCCCGCATCCCACAGGAGGGCTCGAAAACACGCGATATCACTGGTGGTTTGCCCCGGGTCGCCGACCTTTTCGAAGCGCGCAAACCCAAAGAGCCTTCGATTTTGGCCGAGATATCGGGCACCGTCTCGTTTGGTAAAGAAACCAAGGGCAAGCGCCGCCTGGTCATTACCCCGACTAATGGCGAATTATTGCCGGACGGATCGACGCACTACGAAGTGCTGATTCCCAAACACCGTCAACTGACCGTGTTTGAGGGCGAGGTGGTGGCCAAGGGGGAAGTGGTTTCCGACGGGCCGAGCAATCCCCACGACATCCTGCGGTTGAAAGGGGTCGAAGCCCTGGCGCGCTATATCATCAATGAAATTCAGGATGTGTATCGTCTACAAGGGGTGAAGATAAACGATAAACATATCGAAGTTATCGTGCGTCAGATGCTGCGTAAAGCTGATATCACCGCCATGGGCGATTCAGAGTTCATCAAGGGTGAACAGGTTGAATACAACGATGTCCTGGAGGCCAACGGGAAACTGCGCGCGGAGGGCAAACAGCCCGCGTCCTTCGAGCGTCAACTGCTGGGCATTACCAAGGCGTCTCTCGTTACCGAGTCGTTTATTTCCGCCGCTTCCTTCCAGGAAACAACGCGAGTTCTTACTGAAGCTGCCGTCACCGGGAAAATCGACAACCTGCGCGGTCTCAAAGAGAACGTCGTGGTGGGACGTTTGATTCCGGCCGGTACTGGCCTGGCCTATCACACTGAGCGTCGGCGCAAGCACAGCGAAGAAGAAAGCAAGGAAACCGTGAGTGCGGCGGAAGTGGAGGCGGCGTTGACCGAAGCGCTGAAGTCGAGCTAGCGCGATCCGTCTGCCGCTGTAGCGCCCAGTGGTATTAGCGGTTGACGGCTGCGGGCGGTGTCATTACAATGCGCCACCCGCGGCCAGTCCAAGTGATACAAGGGCCTTTGTTAATTTTTTTGGAGTAATTTTTCATGGCAACGATCAACCAGTTGGTTCGTAAGCCGAGAAAACGCAAAATTCAAGCAAGCGATGTCCGCGCGCTGGAGGCTTGCCCCCAACGGCGCGGTGTGTGTACTCGGGTCTATACCACGACCCCGAAAAAACCGAACTCCGCGCTGCGTAAGGTTTGCCGTGTTCGCTTGACCAACGGCTTTGAAGTTTCCTCGTATATTGGTGGGGAAGGCCACAACCTGCAGGAACACAGCGTGGTATTGATTCGCGGCGGTCGGGTTAAAGATCTGCCCGGTGTCCGCTACCACACTGTTCGCGGTGCGCTCGACACCTCGGGTGTTAACGATCGCAAACAGGGCCGCTCGAAGTACGGTACCAAACGTCCCAAATAGAGGACGGATTAGTAAGGCTGGGTGGCGTTTAATCCCGGGTGAACCTGAATTGATAGAGAGTCGACATGCCTAGAAGAAGAGTTGTTGCCAAACGCGAAATACTGCCGGATCCTAAATTCGGCAACGTGACATTGGCTAAGTTTATGAACCACGTCATGGTCAGCGGTAAAAAGTCGGTGGCTGAGCGCATCGTTTACGGCGCCCTCGACATCGTGGGTGAAAAGTTGAACAAAGATCCGCTGGAAGTGTTCGACGAAGCGCTGGAAAATGTCGCGCCTTTGGTCGAAGTAAAGTCGCGCCGTGTTGGTGGTGCCACGTACCAGGTTCCGGTAGAGGTGCGACCGTCACGCCGAACGGCTCTGGCCATGCGTTGGCTGGTGGAATACTCCCGTGGCCGCAGTGAGAAGTCCATGCCCCAGCGCCTGGCCGGTGAGCTGATTGACGCTTCACAAAGCAAAGGCGGTGCGGTTAAAAAGCGCGAAGACGTTCACCGCATGGCGGAGGCGAACAAAGCGTTCTCGCATTTCCGCTTCTAAGGGTCATAGAGCGCACTTAATGCGTGAGCGAAAGGCAGCGGTTACCGCTGCCTTTTTGACGTTTTAGACTTAAGAAACCATCCGGACTTATTCAGTGGTTCCTTAGCCAAAGTTAACCAACGCTGACCGGGGTAAACAGTCGTGGCAAGAAAAACACCCATCGCCCGTTATCGCAATATTGGTATTTGTGCGCACGTCGACGCGGGCAAGACCACTACGACGGAGCGCGTGCTTTTTTACACCGGCTTGTCGCACAAAATTGGCGAAGTGCACGACGGCGCCGCCACCATGGATTGGATGGAGCAGGAGCAGGAGCGGGGTATCACCATCACCTCCGCCGCCACCACCTGCTTCTGGCAGGGGATGCAGCAACAGTTCGAACAACACCGCATCAATATTATTGATACCCCTGGACACGTGGACTTCACCATCGAAGTGGAGCGTTCCTTGCGCGTGCTCGACGGCGCTATCGTCGTGCTCTGCGGCTCGTCGGGTGTTCAGCCGCAAACCGAAACCGTGTGGCGACAGGCCAATAAATACGAAGTGCCGCGTATGGTCTTTGTCAATAAAATGGACCGAGCCGGGGCAGATTTTGATAATGTCGTCGAACAGCTGAAAACGCGTTTAAACGCCAACCCAGTCCCCCTGCAGATGACCATCGGGGCGGAAGATAGCTTTCGGGGCGTGGTCGATCTCGTGAAGATGAAATCCATTCTCTGGAATGAAGACGACATGGGTATGACCTTCGAGTATGGCGAGGTGCCCGCCGACATGCTCGAGGCGTGCGAAGCAATGCGCGAGTCCTTGCTCGAGGCCGCCGCCGAAGCCAATGAAGAACTGATGGACAAATACCTCGAAGAGGGCGCGTTGAGCGAAGAGGAAATCAAGCAGGGTATTCGCGCACGCACACTGGCCAACGAGATCGTGCCAATCCTGGGGGGGTCGGCATTTAAGAACAAGGGAGTGCAGGCGGTTCTCGATGCAGTCATTGAATACCTTCCCGCACCGACGGAAGTCAAGGCAATCGAAGGCACGCTGGAAGATGGCGAGACGAAAGACTCGCGCCCAGCCGATGACGATGCTCCGTTTTCGGCTCTGGCCTTTAAAATTGCCACCGACCCTTTCGTGGGAACCTTGACCTTTTTCCGGGTTTACTCCGGCAAACTGGAAAGCGGCACGGCCGTTTATAATTCAGTAAAGCAGAAAAAAGAACGCGTTGGGCGCATGGTGCAAATGCACTCCAACAGTCGTGAGGAAATTAAAGAGGTATTGGCCGGCGATATTGCGGCGGCTATCGGTTTAAAAGACGTGACCACCGGGGATACGTTGTGCGCCGAAAACAGTAAAATCGTTCTCGAGCGTATGGAATTTCCGGAACCTGTGATCTCGGTCGCTGTAGAGCCGAGATCGAAGGCGGACCAGGAGAAAATGGGTGTTGCGCTCGGCAAGCTGGCGCAGGAAGACCCTTCCTTCCGCGTCAAAACCGACGAAGAGACCGGGCAGACGATTATCTCTGGGATGGGGGAATTGCACCTCGATATCATCGTCGACCGCATGCGTCGTGAATTCAGCGTTGAGGCCAACATCGGCAAACCCCAGGTGGCCTACCGCGAGCGCATTACCCGTACCAGTGAAATCGAGGGCAAATTTGTCCGCCAGTCCGGCGGCCGCGGTCAGTACGGTCACATCTGGGTTAAATTTGAGCCCGCCGAGGACACCAACGCCGAGGGGCTCGAGTTCGTCAACGAGATCGTCGGTGGCGCGGTGCCCAAAGAATACATCCCCGCGGTGGAAAAAGGGGTCTCTGAACAAATGCAAAATGGTGTCCTGGCGGGATATCCTTTGCTCGGCTTAAAAGCCACGCTTTACGATGGGTCGTATCATGATGTTGACTCCAGCGAAATGGCTTTTAAAATTGCCGCGTCAATGGCGACCAAAAAACTGGCGCAGCAAGGGGGGGCCGTTCTGCTAGAACCCATGATGAGAGTGGAGGTTGTGACCCCGGAAGAAAACATGGGCGATGTGGTCGGCGATTTAAATCGTCGTCGCGGGTTGATTTTGGGAATGGAAGAGAACCCTTCCGGGAAGGTGGTGAATGCCGAAGTCCCTCTAGCGGAAATGTTTGGCTATGCGACCGATTTGCGCTCGGCGACGCAGGGCCGCGCGACATTTACCATGGAATTTGAAAAATACGCCGAGGCGCCAAAAAATGTCGCCGAGGAAGTCATCGCCAAAAATACCACCGGTCTTTGATATCGGTTTGAGAATTTATCGTTAGAGGAAAATACAGTGGCTAAAGAAAAATTTGAAAGAAACAAACCCCACGTCAATGTCGGCACCATTGGTCACGTTGACCACGGCAAGACCACCCTCACCGCCGCGCTGACGCGCGTGTGCGCCGAGGTGTGG
>JAAUXX010016428.1_pt1 | contig 15933 bp, 15 predicted proteins | sample 7278111 | NCBI WGS metagenome assembly JAAUXX01 (sample SAMN14350116, study PRJNA611818) | marine sediment metagenome | isolation source: surface marine sediment (1.8m) | place: French Polynesia: Moorea | collected 2018-08
CACCCATAAAAACGGGCGAAATTGTGTGAAATTCCTTGTTTTTAGGGTGGTCCGGCATCCCGGTTCGCGCGCGTCTCCGACTCGCGGCGGTGCGTCCCTGCACCGCCATTACCCGACATATTTGAATGCCGGGTTAATAATGAGAGCATTTTACTCTCAAAGCCTGTATCGAAGCCGCAATAGAATGTTGCTGATCGACAACGTCGGGTGGTCTACAGGCTTGCCTTAGATAATCAACTGCGCTTTCAATACCATCAAAACTGCGCTGCTTGCCATCAAGTAAACGCAGGTTTACTTGATTCGTTGCAACTTCTTTTGCGCCAACAATCATCATAAATGGCACTTTTTGAAGTGTTTGCTGGCGAATTTTATAACCAACCTTTTCTTTACTATCGTCTAATTCGACCCTAAGCCCGGAAGCTTCAAGAACATCACCTAGCCGTGCCGCATAATCATTGAATGTTTCCGAAATAGTTAATACCGCAACTTGTACCGGGCTTAACCAAGCAGGCAGTTTGCCTGTGTAGTGCTCAATCAATATCCCTATGAAACGTTCGAGTGAACCAAACAAAGCACGGTGTAACATCACTGGTGTTTGTCGCTCACCTTTCTCGTCAACATATTCGAGCGCGAATCGAGAAGGTAAATTCATATCGACCTGTAGGGTGCCACACTGCCAATCGCGGCCAATAGCATCTGTTAAGACAAATTCGAGCTTCGGCCCATAAAACGCACCTTCACCAGGGTTTAATTGATAGTCCAGTTTTAGTTCTTGCAGAGAATCAATTAGAGCTGCCTCGAGTTTGTCCCAGGTCTGATCGTTACCCATACGATTTTCTGGACGCGTGGACAATTTAATGCTGACATCGCTAAAACCGAGTTGTTGGTACACATCGAGCACCAGGCGGATGATCTGGATACATTCATCCAGCATTTGCTTTTCGGTGCAGTAAATGTGTGCGTCGTCCTGAGTAAAGTGGCGCACTCGAAGTAGCCCGTGTAATGAGCCGGAAAGTTCATAGCGATGCACTTTGCCAAATTCCGCCATGCGGATAGGCAAATCTCGGTAACTTTTTAACCCGTGGTTGTACATCAATACGCTACCAGGACAGTTCATCGGCTTGAGCGCCAGTGTTTTTTCGTCGGGCGTATCCGTCGTGTACATATGATCTTGGTAATTTTGCCAGTGTCCCGATTTTTCCCATAGATTCCGATCCATCATGTCGGGTGTATTCACCTCGGTGTAACCCGATTGTCGTTGGCGACGACGCATGTATTCGATGAGCTGTTGAAGAAGGGTCCAGCCTTTGGGGTGCCAAAATACTGCGCCCGTCGCCTCTTCATGAAAGTGGAAAAGGCCCAGCTCTTTACCTAACCGGCGGTGGTCGCGCTTTTCGGCTTCTGCCAACATATTCAGATGTGCGCGTAACTCTTTTTTACTTGCCCATGCCGTACCATAAATTCGTTGCAGCTGTTCGTTTTTGGAATCGCCACGCCAATAGGCACCGGAAATCTTGGTGAGCTTCATGTGTTCCAAAAAGCGCGTATTGGGCACATGGGGGCCACGACACATGTCGATGTATTCTTCGTGAAAGTACAAGGCCATTTGCCCCTCGTCGGGCATATCAGCGACAAGTTGCAACTTATAATTTTCCTGCCGAGCTTCAAAGGTCTCGATGACTTTATCGCGTGGGGTAACTTGCTTAACGACGTCGTAGTGCTTAGCAATCAGTTGCTTCATTCGCTCTTCAATGGCCGATAAGTCTTCGGCTGTAAAAGTTCGTTCGTAAGCGATGTCATAGTAAAAGCCATTGTCGATTACCGGGCCTATCACCATTTGTGCGGTCGGAAAAAGTTGCTTGACGGCATGACCGACGAGGTGTGCGCAAGAATGACGGATGATCTCGAGTCCCTCGGCATCGCGTGAAGTAATAATCCGAATGTTTGCATCTTCATCCACGGCATCACAAGCATCCACGAGTTTACCATTGACCTCACCGGCGATCGTGCTTTTTGCTAAACCTGGACCAATGCTCAAGGCAACGTCCATGACTGAAATACCCGCTGAGAATTCTTTTTTTGAACCATCGGGTAAGGTGATAGTTATATTTTGTTTAGGTTCGCGCATATATTCCAACTTTTTCTTCAGTCTGTTCGGGCCTGTTAACACTCATTTAGTCGCGGCTGTCATAGCCCCCGTCGAGATAACCCAGCGAGGCTGCAAAACGATCGGGCAGTCGATCCGCGGCGCGCTCGTGGTAGTCGATGGCGGTCTTAGCGCTGGACGGGCAATTGTTCATGGCCTTTGCACCTCTTAGACAGTGACACACGTTTCTCTTGTCGAGAGAAGACGACGAGTACTGAGTAGCAAATGACGCAACACAGTAAGATGTGGAAACTCGACTAACATACCGATCACCAGCGCGGCATAGATTAGAGGCTGATCAGGTAACGCGGCCATGGTCACGGCAAGCATTAATGGTGCATTGCGTGCCGCGATGGTCATGGTTAATAACGCGCGCTCGGGATAGTGGAGCCGGAACAGCCGGCTGAGCCCTTCGCCAAGCAGAAAGGTAAGTAGAAAAAATGTGAACACTGCGACCAGCACCCAAACAAACACTGTGCGGTGTTGCAGAATGGTCGAAATATTGCCCGCAAATATTTGCAACACCAGCAAGGCAGTTACCCAGGGTGTGGCGAGATCTGCCTTTTCCAGTACACATTCAAACCAGTCGGGTTTAAGTAACAGGCGCAACGCATGATGTACCGTAACAGCCAACATAAATGGCAGCAGAAACCATTGTAGCAAGGTGCTAGCGATGGTGCCGGCTTCGACCTGCACAGTATTTTGGGTAAACCATTGTAGGAATAAAGGATAAAGTAACAACTGCACAGTCATGTTGATCGGAATCAGCATAGTACCCAGAGCAACGTTACCCCCGGAAAGGCGCGTAAAACTCAAGAACCAGTCGGTACAGGGCGACATGAAATAGATGACCAGCCCCACGACAAAAAGAGGATGTGCAGATAGGAACAGTGAGGCGATGCCATAGCCGATCAGTGGCACTACGACGAAATTCGCAAATAGCGCAATTGTCAGAAAGCGAAGGCTCCTTACTGCCTGAAAAAGAGCATTAAAGCGCACACCAAAAAAAAGTAGGCCGACGAGTGCGAGCAGCGTGTAGTCAATCCCACTGCCCAGTCGTTCGCCAGTAACCGGTGCAAAGTGACCGAGTAATGCGCCAGCGACTATACTGATGATCAATATTAAAGAGGTAACAGCCATCCCCGGCAAGCGTTCAATTATTGTTGTATTCAGCATTCGCAACCCTCGCAGCATTCACTGTTACCAAACGGGCCCCAGACGCCGTCTTGTGAACCTTCGAGCCATTCAATATCCAGTTGCAAGCGCTGGGCAATTTGGCGGGCGATACGCGCAAAGCGCTGTCGGAACTTATAGATAAAACAGTAAATACGCTGATCGTGACGCACCTGAGGCCCGACGAGAAACAGCCCGGGCGTATCAATAGATTCGTCAATGTCACTGAGGGCGATGTGGCCTTCGTCGTCCCACATCCAAAGGTCTTTAATCTGGCGTGCGCCCCCCCCTTTGAGAAAACCGGTGCCTAGAATCGGCGCTTGCTTCGCGTCCCAATGTCGACCGTCTGCTGTATGAATCCGGAAACCGCTATCAACTTCGCGCGTGATCTCTACCACGTTTGCATCAAAGATGATTTCCAACTGATCATTGGATTCTATCTCGCGCAGTCGCTCTCGAGTATAGGGCGAAAGCACTTGGCTTGGGTCGAAGACATCTGCCAGATCCCAAGTGGCCCGGCGCACCAGTAAGCGAACTTGGTGGCCGAGCTTGACTAAATTTATGGCCGAATCCAAGCCGCTTTCGTATCCGCCAATCACGACGTAAGGACCGCTCTCCAGAATCCGCCAATCTTCGATATGCGCGTAGTGGCGACACCAACTAGCACCTGGGAAAGGATTCAAGTCGGGAAACTGATACTCCCCGCAGGCCCAAATTAGAAACTGCGTAAACAGCTCGCCACGTTCTGTGAGCAGGTGAAAACCCCCTTCTGGATCGGGGTTCACTTCTAATACCTTACATCCGCAAACGACCGGTAACAGTGCCTGCTCAGCGACACAAGTGAGATAGTCCGCATACTGGATGCCAGTCATATGTTCGGCACCAGCAAAAACGGCGGGTGACGACATCACATCGACAGCATTCAAGTCAGCTAGGCCAAACGAGTTGCTGTTGAAGGAGGGAGTAATCAGGCGTGTCTGTGCGGGCCAACGTCGGAAGGATTCTCCAATGCGATCACTTTCCAATACACCAAACTCCAATCCCGGTACCTTGCCTAATTCCATCGCCATACCGATACCCGCCGGACCTGCACCGACAATAACAACATCAAGACTTTGCATAAAAGGTCTTCACCTAAACGTCGTCAATTACCTGTTGTCATCACTTGTAACAACTTTAACCTATTCGTTAGGGGAACCCTGATTAAGTCAGAGTTTCCCGCAGCACAGGGATGTGCTGCCATTGAAGATGCGAGAAAATAAAAATCACACGTTTTTATTTTCGACCTCTGAATACGCCAGGATGACTTATTTAGAGCTTACTTAGCTGATTATCTTCGTCTCAAAGTTCAGTCTTTATAGTGGTGCTCTTTCAATTCTTTTAATGCCTTCACTTCTGCGCAATATTCGGCAGTTGGTCTCGCCAGAAGTCGTGCGATACCAATCGGTTCATCCGATTCTAGGCAATATCCATAGGTGCCTAAACGAATACGCTCAAGCGACTGTTGAATTTTTGGCAAGAGTCTTTGCTCTCTCTCGACAATGCGGAGTGCGATACTCGATTGTTCCTCAGAAGATGCGCGATCATTGGCATCACTTTCAGAGATTGGAGTGGACATCTGATCCTTGGCTTCTTGAATTCGAGCGCGAGTCGAATCATGTAACTCTAAGAGCCTGCGCCTGAAAAATTCGAGCTGGTCAGCGTTCATATAGTCTGTTTCAGGTGCTTCTAGAATCTGTTTTTCGGACAGTTCTTGCTTTTTCGAATCTGAAGCGTTCATGGCATTACTCTCTTAGTGTATTTTGGTCTATCACTACGGCGTTGTGGGCATGTAGGCTTTCTTGATGTTCCACTTTAAACCAATATCCTTCTACAAAACTCATACGTTCAAGCGCGAATTTAATTCGACGTGCAGCATCCTCACAAAACATTAAATTTTCTGCGTTCAACCTGGCAAACTCTTGCTCGTCCACGCGCTTTACCGCCGTTTGTACTGGCGTGCCGATAATTTCTTCCAATTGAAAAATAAGTGAGGAAAGACTCGGCCAATTATTGTTTGCCAAAGAAAGACGAATATAGGCATAAGATCGCTGGCTATGCGGTGTGGCGGTCAAGCTAGCAGGGGATTGAATCCACTCCAGTAAGTCGGCTTTATCAATTTTGGATTCTGAAAATTTGGTATTCACCGCATTGGCGTACAACTGCCGTGCGAGGGAGGCTGAACAGGGGCAAGTACTCGAATAAGGTATCGTAAGTTCAAGCTCACAAAAGAAACCTCTGTCCTTTTTTTCAGCTTTTATGGTAACAGGGTAGGATTGAAAACCGCTTTCGTCGCTCAGTAGGGCTGGTTTTTTTAGTAATACATCGAATGAAAGTTCTATTTTGGCTCCTCGACCGATATTGCCTTGCGAGTAAATCAAAGCATCTAATAACCGCTCAATTTCTTGTTTGTTGCACTCACGTTCCGCAAGTTGATTAATAACGGTGTGAAGTCGTGACATATGAATGCCTTTGGCCTCTGGCTTTTCCAAACTGACATACACACTGGCTTTCGCCGCGATAGTCTGCAGGTTTCCATTCTGGAAACTCATCATAATAGGCACGGCGATACTCTCCATACCCACCCATTGCAGGATTGAGGGCGTTTCTGTATTTACATCCGAGGTTACATCCGGCAAAGCGCGCATTAACAAAAGTTTTCTCCTACTTCATCGATTAAAGACCAATCGCATTGATGGCCTTAACTTATAATTAACGTGTTGACCATCAAAAACCTGCTGACCATTCACCCATGTACTGTGAATTCGCGAAGAAAATTGATGACCACTAAAAGGTGTCCAACCGCAGTGGTAATAAACGCAAGCATGGTTGGCGTGGGTAGTCTGGTTCATGTCCACCAAAACCAAATCGGCATAATATCCTTCACGAATAAACCCACGCTCTTTCACTCCATAGCGTAAGGCTGGGTTGTGGGCAGTTTTTTCAACGACTTGCTCCAGGTTCAGGCGTTGATGTTTGACATGATCAAATAAACTTAATAGCGCATGTTCCACCAAAGGTAAACCAGCGGGAGCGTGGCTATAGTCAGCTTGTTTTTCTTCCAGTGTATGAGGTGCATGATCCGTGGCAACAATATCAATCTGATTGGTGTGTAACGCTTGAATCAACGCATCTCGATCCCTTATGGATTTAATAGCCGGGTTACATTTGATTAAATTGCCTAAACGGGGATAGTCTTCATCACTGAACCAAAGGTGATGTACACATGCTTCGGCGGTGATGTGTTTGTTTTCGATCGCGCCGCGTTCAAACAAGCTCAACTCTTTTTCGGTGGTGATGTGCAGCACATGCAGCTGGCTTCGGTATTTTTTAGCTAGATCCACGGCGTAAGACGAGGAGGCATAGCAGGCTTCGGCGTCTCGGATGATTGGGTGGTCCAATATTGTGGGTGCGTGGCCTTGGCTGAGTATTCGTTCGAGATTTTTATTAATGAGTGGCGTGCTTTCGCAATGCGTAGCGATTAAAGTCGGGCTTTCGCGAAAGATGGCATCTAATACTTGAGGATGTTCGACGAGTAAGTCACCTGTAGATGCCCCCATAAAAACTTTCACGCCACAGTGTAAGTTTGGGTTTAGTAATCTAATTTGATCAAGGTTATCTTCTGTCGCTCCCAAGTAAAAGGAATAGTTGGCCATTGAATTCTTCGAGGCAATCTCATACTTTTTTTCCAACGCTTCAATGGAAGTTGTCGCAGGATTAACGTTGGGCATCTCCATATAGCTTGTTATGCCACCTGCAACGGCCGCTTGGGACTCGCTGGCAATCGACCCTTTATGCGTTAAGCCGGGCTCGCGAAAATGGACTTGATCATCGATCATACCTGGGAGAAGATGCAGGCCGTCCGCTTCAATAACATAGTCCTGGGGTAACGCCGGGATACCTTTGTCAATGTGGCTTATACGTTGGTCGCTTATCCTCAGATCACCTTCGATGACCTTTCCCTCATTTACAATTTGGGCGTTTTTTATCAGGATAGAATGTGTCATCAGGGGGCGTCTCCGCAAACAACCACTTGTCGATGTTCAGTGTCGACCTTTAGATAAAAGCAATTGGGGCGTCCGGTATGGCACGCGGCTCCAGACTGACTAACTTGGCATAGTACGGTATCACCATCGCAGTCGAATGCCATAGAAACAAGTGATTGGGTGTGTCCGCTTGTTTCGCCCTTTATCCATAGTTGCTTGCGACTGCGAGACCAATAAGTCATGCGTTTTGTAGATAAGGTAAGTTCCAGTGCCTCTTTGTTCATCCAGGCAAACATAAGGACATCTTTGCTTTTTGCGTCTTGTGTAATGACAGGGATTAGGCCTTGCTCGTTAAAGGCGAGTTGATCAACAACCTCGCTCAGGCCGAATGACGTAAGGTCAGATACTTGCTCAAGCTTCTCGAAGTAACTATGTTTCACTTTGCGAGCCCTTCACCAAGTTTAGAGCACTCACAATTATCCCTATGTTGACAAAGACGATAATTTCTGAAGTGGCCATAGGCAATAATTCCTGAGCCGATAACGGTTAATATTTTTTCCCATGTTTCTCCCAAAAATGACTCACCCAAAAGGACTGCACCGATTAAGAGTGCCAAACCGGTTAATCCTATAGCTAAAAGGCCATGCTTACGGTGTTGCTTACAACCTAGGGTCAACGCGTAAGTGCTTATCGGAATGACCGCCAATACCATCCATAGGTGCAAAGCTTCGTCGTTTAGCCCTAAGGCTGCAAGGCTCGGCGACAACACAAGAATTAATGGAAAAACGAGGCAGTGGAGTGTACAGAGTAAAGATAACCCGATGGCCGTTTTATCCCCGAAAGTCTGAATATTCTTCATACAATTTCTCTACGCTGGTCTTACCATGCAATCTTCACATATGCAGTCCATTTCCAGTTGCGGGCTAGCAAGATGAAAGCCCACATCGCTTACGCTTTTCTTTAGTTCTTCCATAATTGCTTTGTTTATGCTGATTTCCTTAACTTTTTGGCACTGGCCGCAGATTAAAAATTGCGTTTCAGCATGATCGTCCTCGCAACTGATGTGTTCACAAGCAACATACTTGTTGGCCAGCTCCAGGCGATGAACTAAATGTTCAGCCATTAGAAATTTTAATATTCGATACATTGACATGACGGGCAAGGTATCACCCAATTCATTTTCATACGCCGCCACTAACTCGTAAGCAGAGAGTGCTTTGCCGGATTTAAGTAACAGTGATAGCGCTAGCTTTCTTTTTTTAGTTAAACGTGAACCATTTTCTTTACAGCGCCGCTCTGCATGATCGATAACTCGTTTAACAACATCCATCATTTTATCTCAAGGAAATTGTCTTTTTGTTGGCGCTCAACGTTACCGCGCCTTGTTTGATTTCCGTTATCCACATCACGTCGATTTTTTCAATGCCATGAAATTCATTAAACAACGCAACTGAAACAGCAGCTAATTTTTTAGCGTCGTCACAGCTAAAGCGGTAGTGAGCTGATATCTCACTGTGGCCACTTTCATCGTGGCCTTCAGAATGACCATGATGCTCGTGCTCTTCATGTTCATTGCCTTGTTCGCCCATGAGGCCAGATACGTCAACGCTTGTTTTCTTCGATTGACAATCTGCACCGACGAAGGAAAATAATCCCTTGGGCTCCTTCAAAGTCGTTTCGGCTTGTGTTACCGCTTTTTTCTCGTTCGCAGATGTGGCTTTGTGCTCAAACCCCACTAAGTTTGCGGCTGGCGATTCGAACTGTATTTCCAAAACGTCATTTTCTAGCGCCAGAGTCAGCGTGGCTAGACCATGCGTATGGGCTTGTTGATTTCCAGATCTAGCGGTTAATGAAATTGTTAGTAACAAGAAAATAACTATGTAATGCGATATCAGATTCATAAAAATTTCGCTCTAAAAATTTGACCTTACTCATTTTCGACTCCAGAAAAAGCGCAGGATGCGCCTTTCTGGATGGGAACAAACTAGAACGTGCCACGAATGCCCACTCGGAAATTACGCCCAGGCCTGGGGGTAAGATCCTTGAGGAAGGACGAATGAACACGTGCCTCCTCGTCAGTTAGATTCTCTGCTTTAACAAAAAGCGCCAGTTCTGTCGCACCAAATGGGATACGATAGTTTATATTGGCGTCGATCCAATCGTAGCCATCGGTTTCTGTTTCCAAGGTGGCCACGTCGTCTTGATCACTATAGCGCGTCCAGCTGACATTCGCTGATACGCGTTCGTAAGCATAGTCGAGACTGGCGCCAAATCTCATGGGAGGGATACGAGGCAAATTACCCCCGTCGTCCAATTCTGCGCGCACATAATCGGCATAAATAGCTGTTTTGAAATGGGAGTTTATTTGCCAAACGCCTTGTGCCTCAAAGCCGCGAAGCGATGCATCCGCACTTTGGAAAAGAAATACCGGTAATTCACTCGCGTGGTCATGCTCTTCTTCGCCCTCTGTGCCTCCCTCTTCTTCATGGCCGTGCCCCGCTTCGGCAAGTAGCCCCGTATCGAACTGCGCATAGTAGTTCTCGATTTGGTTGTAAAAAGCATTGAGGATAATGCCCACCTTGCCTTCAAATTTGCGGAAGGTGAGGTCGATATTATTCGATTTTTCCATCTCTGGTGTGCTTGTTATGGGCTCAAAATGGAGCTCGCCTGCCTCTTCATGAGCGTCAAACAACGCCCCGATTTCAAAGGTGCCAGTCCCGATATGAGGACCAAAAGAGAGCAGTTCGGCAGCGGAAGGCGCACGCTGGGAGTGGCTTAGGGAAATGCCAACATTGTACCCTGGAGTGAAGTCCCAGACCGCGCCCACCGAGACACTAAAGGGATTATAGTCCTCATCAAACGCTAACACTTCCGCCTCGTGTTCTTCTTCACCGGGCTCCTCGGGTTCACCTTCTTCTTCGTCACGGAGACGAAACTCTACGTCGGCGATGCTGACTTCGTCGCTTTTAATGCTGACTTGCTCAAAGCGCGCGCCCATTTGCACCAGCACATCGCCAAAATGCCGTTCTTCAAGCAGGGCGATGGCAAAAGCATCGGTTTCTGACGGCGGTGTGAACGCCTCTTCGCCAAGCGCCGAAAAATCGCTGTTTTTGTAATCCAACACAATACCGCCATGCCAACCTGCCAGCGGCTGATGCAGGAGTTCAATTTTAGCTTCGGTGGTTTCGTTGGCGAATGTTGTGCCCACCGAGCCGTTTTCAAATTCGGTATGGGTGTAGTCCGTGTAGCCTACGCGCGTGTTGAAGGCACTGAAGAAGGCGTGATCAAAGGTGAGTTCACTTAAGAGTTGATAGCGATCCTGTTCGAGCCCCAGCGTCACTTGTTCCTCTTCGTCTTCCTCGTGAGCCTCACCCCCTTCATGTTCACCTTCGTCGTGCGCCTCTTCACCATGGCCGTGGCCGGGGATACCGTAGTCACGATCGAGCTTGCCATAGGAGAGTCCGACGTAGCCATTATGGAGTATATAGCTGGTGCCCAGGGTATATCCATTAGATTCTTCAGCAGTATTTGCAACAGTACGTTCATCGCTGGCTTCGTCAATGTCTGGCGACACAGGCACGTCATAATCATCGGACTCGCGCCAAAAGCCATCGAGGTGAAAAGCGACGTTTCCAGCTCCGGTATTGAGGTTAAACGAAGCCAGTTCTTGCTCATTGACGGAATCATACGATAACAACCATTCGCCCCAGGTCTGGGTATCTGTGGGCACACGTCTGTCCACAACATTGACAACGCCGCCAATCGCACCGCTGCCAAAAAACAAAGTGGCCGGTCCTCTAAGAATTTCCACTTGCTCGGCGGTGGCAACCTCTGACGTCACGGAATGGTCGGGGCCAACCCGCGAAACATCGCTAACGTCTAAACTGTTCTGCGTGATCAGAACGCGAGGGCCACTCAAGCCACGAATAATCGGCGTGCTGGCCACGTTGCCGTGGAAACTTGTGTGTACGCCAACTTCTCCGGCGAGCGAATCCCCCAATGTCGCGGCTTGCTTATTGCGCAGTTCTTCCCCCGCAAGCACATCGATTGGCATTGCCGATTCGATGTTTGATGCGTGTAGCGGAATACCAATAACATCCACCTGTTCGATGACACTTTGAGTTAGCACGATACGTTGAGCATTGTCGGTCTCACTGGCCTCGATAAAAACCGTTTGGTGAACAAACCCTGGCGCCGAAACGTGGAGTTCCGCCGTAGTGTCAGTATCAAGCATGAAAGATCCTTGCTCATCAGTACGTGTTGACACGTTTTTACCAACGACTTTGACCAGCGCTCCGGGGATGGCTTTACCATCGGTGTCCACGATTTTTCCTTCTAGGGCAAAAGCGGATGTGGACACCCATGTTATCGCCGCCAGTACCAGTAATTTCAATTTCATTTATGTACTCCAAATGGTCAATAATATTTGTACTTTTTATATCGCAACCAAATGCATACGCTCTGTCGAGAACAGCGTTTTGATCGCGCTGTGCTTAGCTCATAAAATCCAGAGTTAGCAACAATCGACTTTGCCCTTGGCCTACCGTTGGCGAGCGATGCACCAAGCCCGCGTTTGCATTGCCTTCCCAGAGCTCTCCCTTTAACAACGCGACATCCCCGCTACGAAGTTGCCGGATGTCCTGTTGGCTTTGAAAGAGACCGGATCGACTGTCGGGTTTGCCCTTGCTTCCCGCGCCTAGTTTTTCGCGGTTAACCCTTTGGTGGGGTAACCATTGCGTGGCCACGCCTTGATATGTCGTGACCAAGCGACAGGGCACTCTATCAACATGGAATTTTGGACACATCGCACGGTCCAGAGCCGTTAAACGCAAGCCTGTGCGTCTGAGTTCAAACAAACAACAAAACATATCCACAAGTTCGGCAATGTCTTCGCGTAACTCGCGGTGAGCCGTATCACCTAAATATTCGCTAACGCTTGCAAGCGCACTCTGTGGCGTTACCGTCATGGCCGCTTGAAAAGTGGGATTCGACTTTAAAAAGGTGTCGACAGCGCTTTTCAGTGTTTCGGATAACTCGCGCTGCCAAACAACGATATTGGTTTCTTCTTGGTATATATCGGTAAAAATTGTGGGTTCGATGCCGTGCACCGCGCGTCGAATTTTAATGACATGGGCAGCCGGGCAGTCAAAACCAGGTGCCTGAGTTGAATCTACACAGATCAAGCTTTTTGCTCCCATGCGGGAAATGGATCTTGCAACGTCGCCCAATATGCTTTGCCTTGCAATACCTCTTCTTCGCTCAATAGGCATTCATCAAGCGCTTGAGTGATGCTGGCTTTATCCAAGCCCTGGCCGATAAATACCAGTTCTTGCCGCATATCACCGAAGGGTTCCTCCCATTGCTTTGCAATGGAGGCAAGATAATCTTCGTCCTGCGGCCAGTTTTCCTTCGGTACGGCTTTCCAGAACATCCCTGCGAAACCATAGCGGGCTATGCCTCCGGCCTGACTCCATTGACCGGCGAATTCAGGCCGTGAAGCCAACCAGAAGTAGCCTTTAGAGCGGATTAACTTGCCGTATTGTTGGGTATTGTGCAGAAACTGGTGAAACTTTTCGGGGTGGAAAGGTCGCCGCGCAATATAGCTAAAACTGCCAATGCCATATTCTTCCGTTTCGGGAACATGCTCGCCGCGCATCTCCTTGAGCCAGCCAGGCGCCTGTTGTGCGCGCTCAAAATCGAATAGGCCTGTGCTAAGCACCTCGTCAACATTGACTTTCCCTTGACAAATCGGAACTATTTTCGCGTGAGTATTGAGCGTTTTGAGAATAGCTGTCAGACGCTCGACGTCGGAGGGGGTAACCAAGTCGGTTTTACTGATGAGAATAACGTCGGCAAACTCGACTTGATCAACCAGTAAATCGGCAACGCTGCGCTCATCTTCTTCACCGAGAGATTCACCTGTATCCTGCAGATATTTCGCTTCGTCATAGTCCTTTAGAAAATTGACCGCATCGACCACGGTCACCATGGTGTCCAAATTGGCGACATCGGACAGTGAAACGCCATTTTCATCGGCAAAGGTGAAAGTTTCCGCCACGGGTAAGGGTTCGGAAATCCCCGTCGATTCAATCACCAAGTAATCAAAGCGCTCGGCTTGCGCAAGTTTAGTTACCTCCTGTAGAAGATCTTCCCGAAGTGTGCAGCAGATACAACCGTTACTCATTTCAACAAGCTTCTCTTCGCTGCGATTTAGCGATACTTCACTCTGTACTATCGCCGAATCAATGTTGATTTCACTCATATCATTGACGATCACGGCGACTCGCTTGCCTTCTCGATTGTTCAGAATATGGCTCAGCACGGTGGTTTTACCGGCGCCAAGAAAGCCTGAAAGTACGGTGACGGGGAGTTTGTTTGTCTGTATCATTGGCTTCTCTAAAAGTAGACTAATTAGCCCTAATAATCTGCTCGGCTGGGTTGCTGAATATTGAGTCGCTGAATATTGAGTCGCTGAATATACAGCGGCGATATGTTACATCGTATCATTTTGTTTTGAAAGTCCCGCTTCTTTTGACATGCCCTCTGCAAGCTTATGAATCTATTGAAGTTTTCTTGGGTTGGGGAAGATCGCAGTTCACTGCGGGATAAATCTGCACAAGCACCGGCAATTTGTCTTGTCGTCTCGATCTGGCGAGAGAGACTTCCCTAAAACATAATTCCGTGAATTACCTTATTTAAATCAATAAGTTACAGAATTTTAACCCTCTTATTCCACGCGCTTCAAATCCATGCCGGCAAGCGCCGCCGCGCATGTCGGATCGTCCTTGATCGCGGTCAATACGCCGGCAACGGCTACCGGGGCTGGCCGCAACACGCGCCTTACGACGGCGTGATGGTGACGGTCGCGGCCACGCATATACCGCCGCCGCTGGTGGCGCAACTCAAACCCGGTAGCCGGCTGGTGATCCCGCTGGGCGAACCCTGTCGGCACCAGGAATTGACGCTGGTGGAGAAGAGGGAGGACGGTGAACTCGACCGCCGGGACATTCTGAGCGTGGCCTTTGTGCCGCTACGGGGGGAGCCGCGGGGCGAGGAGGAAAATGGCGACGCCTGACGCGCCGGGTTACATGTCGGGCATGTCGTCAAATTGCGTAGACGCATTAATAGTTGCGCCCGCGTCGATCAACAGGGCCCGCGTAAGCCCGGTGCCACTCAGGTTCGCGCCGGCAAAGTTCGCCTCGTTGATAGCGGTCTCTTCACCACGCAAAATCGCTTTTTCGATTGCGGCAATATTGAACGTGGCATTCTCCAAGTTCGCGCCGGAGAAATTTGTCCGATACACGCTGGCGTCTGTCAGGTTGGCGCCGCTTAGGTTGGCGTTACTGAAATTTACGCTGCGTAGCGACGCATATTGGAATTCGGCACCCGATAAGTCCATGCCGCTGAAATTTGTCATGAAGAAAGAAGCGCCGGCAAAAATTGCGTCCTTGACATTAATGGCGCGCGTAAAGTCGACGTTTGACACCTTGGTCGTACCAAAATTGACGCCGCCGATGTCTGTGCCCTCGAGATTGACGTCGTTTAGCGTTGTGCCCCAAAGTTTAGCCTTATCCAGATCGATCGCGCCCGACAAATTGGTGGTGAGCAGGGTTGCCTGGGTCAGGTCTGTGTTTGTCAGCGTTGCTTTGCTGAGGTCTGATTGTTCAACTTTGGCAAGGTACAGATCCGCATGGGTAAGATCGGCGCCTACCAAGGGGGTTTTGAATAAGGTTGCCCGCGTTAGATTCGCCTCGTTGAAGACGGCCTTACTGGCCTCGGCGTCGAAAACCTTAGCCTCTATCAGATTCGCTTTGGTAAAGTCGGCGCCCTGTAAATTTGCTTGATTGAGGTTTGCATTCTCCAATGTCGCTTGCTCGAGGTTTGCCTCCTGCAAATTCGCCTTCTCGAGGTTTGCCAACACCAAATTCGCTTTGTTGAAGTCGGCGCCGCTGGCGTTGGCGCCGAGTAATCGAGCGCTGAGCAGATCCGTGTGCATAAAGTTGGCGCCTTGTAAATTCGCGCCCTTCAATTCGGCATTGGTTAAGGTCGAAAAACTGAAGTCTTCGCCCGCGAGATCCTTTCCAGCCAAGTTCTTGCCAGGCAAAAACTGTTGGTCGTAGTTACCGGCAAGTAATTGCTGCGTATGGGCGGAAAATCCGCCGTCATTTCCCGGCAGCGACGGGGACTTAACAGGATCGAGCGGGATGGCGGCGGTTTCCATGGCCGGGGACTCCACAGCCCAAGAATCGGATGATGTGATATTCATGGTTACACCTTGTGTCAAAGATAAAAACCTGTGGCAAGCGGCATCCTATGGCGCTAGCTTCCGGAAGTCCATATACCAAAAGTCCGAGTGCGTTGCGCCCGCCGCGAAAACAACAGATCGGGTGGGGTGCTGCGGTTTTTTTGGGCGCCATTGGCGGGGCCAATTTTTCCGGGATGTGTATTTTCACGTCTGCGGCGCGGCGCGACGCCAGCACGACAATTGATCAATTTTTTATCGATAAGCAACAAATGATGCGAATATAAATATTTACGCAACAAATGTTTGACTAGGATAAATCTTGCCCGCTAGAGTGGAAATGGCAA
>JAAUXX010010974.1_pt1 | contig 15900 bp, 10 predicted proteins | sample 7278111 | NCBI WGS metagenome assembly JAAUXX01 (sample SAMN14350116, study PRJNA611818) | marine sediment metagenome | isolation source: surface marine sediment (1.8m) | place: French Polynesia: Moorea | collected 2018-08
ATAGGTGTTGTGCAGATGGTTCTGTTCAAAGAATTACGCACATATCTAACAGCACAATATCCAGATTGGGACATTACCAGAAGATCAATGTTGGTCGGTGCCATCATCAACAAAATTTTCGGCCAGGAGAATCCCGAAGAGAAATTCAGAAAATTCAATGAGGAACATCGGGCAATTATCGAACAGGAAATGCTTGGTCTGGCCCAGCATTTTGCACAATTGATGGGTCATATCTCAGATGCCTTAAGAGTGCACGTTCTCTGTGACAATCAGGAGGGCGAAGATTCATCAGCCGTTCTTCAACAGGCCCTCGAGCTTAATTTACTTGTAGAGGATCGTGACATACCGCTACCTTCAACGTTCATGACCTCTATTCGCAAACTTGGTGAGGAACACGGCTTGACCGTAGCACCTATTGAGATCTCAGAGGATGATGATTCACTCATTCACTAGAACCTGGGGGTTAGCTTAACCTGCTTACCTCAAGTGATAAGTTTCTGCTTAATTGAAAAGAGCAACCTCACCCCAAATTCTACGCGCTATCCCTCAGTTGATTATTATATTAAGGAATCACTCACATGAAGTATGAAATGTATAATGATCATCTTCGATTTACTGTGTATTTTGCTCAAGTTTTACCTGTGTAACCCCTCTCACTGAATTACAGATGAAAACCATCTCTGCTGCTTGAAGATCATCTACAGTTACCGATTGTTCGCGCACTCTCTCACTAACAGTCTCCAACAGATGTTCGCGCATAATACCTGCAAGTAAACCATCTTTTATCGGAGGAGTGAGATACTCACCACCTTTAAAGAGAAAAATATTGGAAATACATCCTTCGGTAACTTTGCCTCGGTCATTGAGGAATATTGCCTCAACATACCCATTTGCAGATGCCTTGGTAAATTGCTCATTATAGAGTTTGCGATTGGTGGTCTTATGGTAAAACCAGGCGGAGTTACTGTTGACCCTCTCCCGGCTCAACATAATTTTGGGTAAATTATTAGTTTTTTCAGATATTTGCAATGGCAACATCAGATGTGCAGGAAAGCTGCAATCGCGTATCTCGTAACTATACTGACCGTCTTTCCCCAACAACAACCGTATCTTTCGAGGATTTGTCCCAAAGCCTTTGGCAAGTTTGGTGAGCTCTTTTTCTATCTCTTCTCTATCACATTGAAAAAGAAAATAGTTTGCTGAATTTTGCAGCCGCTGCAAATGCTTTTCCAACAAGAAGTAGCCCTGTTGAGGCAGCCATAGCAGGGTTTCAATCAACTTAAATTCCTGTTGTGGTTCCGTAAGAAATCGTCCTTTCAACAGGCACTCTTGCCACTCCTGGCTGGGACGGGAATCGTGTACTATTCCCGAACCAATTCCCATTTCACCTGCGGTGCCATTAAGTACCACGGTGCGAATTGGGACATTATAAACAGCTTCTCCATCTGGCAGCATATAGCCAATTGCGCCGGTATATACTCCTCTCCTGCTTTTCTCCAACTCATCTATAATCTCCATTGTTCGGATTTTGGGAGCCCCGGTAACAGAACCGCATGGGAATATAGCTTTCAAAAAAGAGTGGAGAGAGAGTTTCTCAAGTGCTTCAGGACTCGTCTTACCGGTGATGGTTGAAGTCATCTGTAAGAGGGTTTCATAGGTTTCTACATCAAAAAGTGAATCAACTTCAACCCTGCCACCGCTGATTTGGTGCATGAGTCGACCTAAATCATTTCGCAATAGATCAACTATCATTACATTTTCACTTTGATTCTTGATATCTGTTTGTAAAAATTTCCTGTTATCGATATCCTCCTCAAGGGTTTTACCCCTTTTGAGTGTTCCCTTCATCGGACGAACCATCACATCGGAGTTGCGTCTCCAAAAAAACAACTCAGGAGAAAATGACATGATTCGCTGCTCATTCCAGCGAATATATGCACCATAGCTTACTGACTGATTGCGGCGTAGTACTCTGTAAAACTGTTCCGCTGATCCATGGAAATCAAAGAACAACTTCAGTGTATAATTTACCTGGTAAGTGTCTCCAGCTTCAATATATTGAAGGATTCTCTCAAGTGCCTTGATGTACTCCTCTTCACTCAGAGATGAGCAAAGATTTTGAACTGTAAATGTCTGCTCCTTCTGATGATTTGCAAAATTAATTCCTTGCAGGCTCTCGAAGGGAAAATTCGTTTTCCCGCTGTGATGATCGAAGGTATAATAGGATTCAAACACTCCTAGATCTGCAAGAACAACACCTTTATCCTCGTTTCTTTTCAAGCGATTGCGCAGGGTTGGTTCCAGCAGGTAACCGAATTCGTAGCTGAACCAACCCGCAAGACATAATCCTCTTTGTTGGATTTTCTGCAAGTTATCGAGAAAATGGACTTCATCATCTCCTTCATGATATTGCAAACGATCAATTGGATTTAAGAAGAGCAGTGATTTTCTATTGAGAGAATCCGGCTTGGATGTATCGAGAAATACGAAACTTTCAGTTGCTTCTAATAACTGAAAAAGTTTATTTAGTATATTATTAGTAATGGTTTTCATCAATATTATTGAGGAACGGCTATCGTTCTTTTAGATGCTATGCAATCTAATGATTATACTCAAAAAAATTACGCCTCAGCTCCAATAGCCCATGAAAGCCTACCAGCGGGGCCTCAGAGTATCTTGCACACAACAATAAAATATTCTATAGTAGCTGACCCTTCTCTTGAAATCTAGATTGTTTGTAACCAGTGGTCTTTAGCACAACCGTGTAAAAGGTGAAAGATTTTTCTCAAAGCATCAATTACCAGCTGTGATCGGGATCACTATTTTTGTAATTATTGCAGTACGGTAGGAAATTTTGAAAATAATTGGGGAACCGACACTGTTACCTTCAAGCTATACCCTTAATTGAAGACAACATGCTGAATATATGTCGGAAATTACATTATTTACATTATCACACCGCCTTCTCGTTAATAACCTTTTCTGAGCCGTACGCAATGAGTTACCGACAAGATGAATTTTATCAGTTTTAATTATAAGAAAGTATCAGTTAAAGGTATTTCTGCTGACCAGGCAGATGAATTATGTAAGCGAAAATAGGACGGTAATCGTTATTAGTACTATCCTGTCATATAGAAGTTGAATGCTAAAGTTGGTAAAGTTGAGATCATTGGAGGGAGACGATACCACTATGCTATACTCTCCCCTGATGAATTTGCTATTGCTCAATATTAAACAGAACTATACAGATACGTTACAGTGTGTAACAGTGTAATTTCCATTATTAACCAAGGAGAAAATCACATGTCTCGGAAAATGGTCACTATTGACGGCAATCAGGCGTGTACCCACGTAGCCTATGCCACAAGTGAAATTATTACCATCTATCCAATCACCCCATCATCCCCGATGGCTGCAGAAGCAGACAGCAAAGCTGCGTCCATGCAGAAAAACATTTACGGAACAGTCCCAGTGGTCAATCAAATGCAATCTGAAGCTGGAGTTGCAGGAGCATTACATGGCTCATTGACCACAGGAGCGTTATGTACCACGTTTACTGCTTCTCAAGGCCTTCTGCTGATGATCCCAAATATGTACAAAATTGCAGGTGAGCTTACTCCTACGGTATTCCACGTTACGGCTCGTGCAATTGCTTGCCAAGGGCTCTCTATTTTTGGAGATCATGGCGATGTCTATGCCGTAAGGCAAACAGGTTGGGCGATGCTGTGTTCGCAGAATGTCCAGGAATGTATGGATATGTCGCTGATAGCTACCCAGGCATCCCTCAAATCTCGAATTCCATTCTTGCACTTCTTTGATGGTTTTAGAACCTCGCATGAGATTCAGAAAATTGAAGAACTCTCGTATGATGAAATGACATCAGTCATTGATGAAGAGCTGGTAGACGAGCACAGAAAACGAGCTCTTACCCCTGATAATCCAACAATCCGCGGTACCGCTCAGAACCCTGATGTATATTTTACCGGCCGTGAGACTGTAAATAAATATTATAATGCCTGCGCTTCCATAGTTCAGGAAACCATGGATAAATTTGCCGAGGTAACCGGCCGACAATATAACCTGTTCGACTATCACGGTGCTCCCGATGCTGAAAATGTCGTGGTGATGATGGCCTCTGGCTGTGAAGCTGTGGCAGCCACAATCGACCACCTGGTGGCTCAGGGTGAAAAAGTAGGTATGGTTATCGTCAGACTTTATCGTCCATTTGACTGTAAAGCTATGGTAAATGCTCTACCGAAGACGGTTGAGCGCATTACCGTTCTCGACAGAACCAAGGAACCAGGTGCACCTGGTGATCCTCTCTACCTTGATGTACGCGCTGCAATTGGTGAAGCCATTGACGCCAACAGCTCAGTTTATCCACCAATCGTTCTCTCTGGTCGTTATGGACTTGGCTCGGCTGAGTTCACTCCAGCAATGGTGAAAGCAGTATTTGACAACATGACTGCCATGGCACCGAAGAACAAATTCTGCGTCGGTCCGAACGATGATGTTACCTTCTCAAGTCTTGACTATGATCCGGACTATAATATCGAAGGCGATGATGTTTACCGAGCCATGTTTTATGGTCTGGGCTCCGACGGTACCGTTGGTGCAAATAAAAATACCATTAAAATCATTGGTACCGAGACAGACAACTCAGCCCAGGGCTACTTTGTCTACGACTCTAAAAAGTCTGGCTCCATCACCACCAGTCACCTGCGTTTTGGCAAGAATCCGGTGGTTGCGCCTTATCTCATCAACAAGGCAAACTTTATTGCCTGCCATAACTTCACCTTTCTCGATATGGTTGATATGCTCTGCAATCTTGAGGAAGGCGGCACTTTCCTGTTGACTTCAAGCTTCAACAAAGACCAGGTCTGGGATAAACTGCCGAATAAGGTGCAGCAGGATCTCATTACCAAGAAGGCCAAATTTTATATCATCGATGCCATTGCTCTTGGCCAGGCACTCGGTCTTGGCGCTCGTATTAATATGATCATGCAGACTGCCTTCTTCATGATTTCAGGTATCCTTACCCAAGAAGAGGCTATTGAGTCAATTAAGACTGCCATCAAGAAAACCTATGGTTCTAAAGGCGACAAAATTGTTCAAATGAACTACGACGCCGTTGATGCCGCAGTGAAGAACATCGTTGAAGTACCACTTGGCGATAAAGCAGAAGGTCATGATGTTCCTGAGACCGTTCCCACCCATGCACCTGAATTTGTAAAAGATGTCACTGCCAAGATGATGGAAGGCAAGGGTGAACAGCTCAAGGTTTCCCAGATACCTGATGACGGTACCTGGCCGACCGGAACAACCCAGTATGAAAAACGCAACATCGCCGTGGCTGTGCCACGATGGTTACACGAAAACTGCATCCAGTGTGGTCAGTGTGCACTTATCTGTCCACATGCGGCTAACCGTGTAAAGGTTGTGCCTGAGGTAAAAGATGCACCGGATGCTTTTGTTTCTATCGATGCAGTTGGTAAGGCTTTCAAAGGACAGCAGTTCATCGTCCAGATATTCACCGAAGACTGCTGCGGCTGCACCCTCTGTGTTGAAATCTGTCCGGCGAAAACCAAGGCACTGGAGATGATCCCCAATACCGCTGAAGTACGTGAGGTACAAGGGAAAAATGTTGAGTATTTCCTCGACCTGCCAGAGATCAACCCTGCGGATATCAATCCGGCATCCATTAAAGGCAGCCAGCTGATGCAGCCACTGTTTGAGTTCTCGGGTGCTTGTGCAGGTTGTGGTGAGACTCCTTATGTCAAACTTATCTCTCAGCTCTTTGGTGACCGTCTCTATATCGGTAACGCCACAGGCTGCTCTTCTATCTATGGCGGTAACCTGCCAACCACCCCTTATAGCAAGCGGGCTGACGGACGCGGTCCGACCTGGGCAAACTCTCTTTTTGAGGATAATGCCGAGTTTGCGTATGGTATGCGTGCCACAGTAGATAAACTTGGCAAGCAGGCTGCTGAACTGGTCGAAGAGGCTGCAGTAAAGGGTCTGATATCCAAAGACAGTGCCGCTGCTATCCTGGATGCCGAACAGAAGACTCAGATGGATATAGAGGCGCAACGTGCTCGGGTTGCTGCCGTAAAAGATGAGTTGGCCGGTAACCCCGATATCATCGCAAAACGCCTCATTTCTCTTGGTGATTTTCTGGTGAAAAAATCTGTATGGGCATTCGGCGGCGACGGTTGGGCATATGATATTGGCTATGGTGGTGTTGACCACGTTCTTGCCTCAGGTGAAAATGTCAACATCCTGGTTATGGATACTGAGGTATATTCAAACACCGGTGGACAGATGTCCAAGTCTACCCCACGTGCTGCCACAGCTCAGTTTGCGGCCGGCGGTAAGAAAATGCCGAAGAAAGATATGGGTATGATCTTTGCCAGTTACGGCAATGTCTATGTCGCCAAGGTTGCTTTAGGTGCTAATCCGACCCAGGCAATCAAAGCCATTGCTGAAGCAGAGGCTTATGACGGACCATCGCTGATCATTGCCTATGCGCATTGCATCAACCATGGCATCAATATGGCCAAAGGTATTGAGCAAACGAAGAAAGCCGTTGCCAGTGGTCACTGGCCACTGTACCGCTTCAATCCGCTTCTGGATGATGAAGGTAAGAATCCACTCATCGTAGATTCCAAAGATCCTTCCATCAGCTTCGAAGATTATGCCCTTGGTGAAAACCGTTATCGTACTCTCAAGCGAGTAAATCCTGAACAAGCAGATCAGCTTATGGATCAGTCGCAAAAGGATGTACTTAAGTCTTGGAAGTTCCTCAAAGGTCTTCAAGAATCTTTGGAGCCCCCAAAGGAAGATGAACAAGAGTAGTAATCAAACTCAGTCCTGTGCAAGTGCAGGACTGAGAAACCATTAAAAAAGGGGTGGGTAAGCACAACGCTTACCCACCCCTTTCTGGTTTAACTTTAATAACCGATTCAGGCTATTTTTTCTCGTCTTTCTCTCGGGCAGCTTTCAGTTCTTCATATTCTTTGATGGATTCGAGGACCGAATCATCCTGACGTTGCTTGATCTGCTCCATTTTTGATTTAATTTTCTCTTCTTTAACTTTGAGGACCTGCGCACCAAATAGAGTCGCGGCAAGATAGATAAAAGAGAAATGCATGAGTTCTACATCATCTTCTTTTATCTTTTTCAGTGTCTCCTCATCAACCTCATAGGTCTCTAGAAAAGAGCTTTCAAAGACGAAACGTCGAAAAGAGGCAAGATCTGTTGATGCCATAAAAAACATGCGCTTGGCTAGATCTGATAGAGATGCCTGGTGGCCATAGGATTTGCGACGCATAACAAGACGCAACCATTCCTTATTCATTTCATCGCGGACATCTACACCTTGGTCAGCACGCCACTCTTCAATTGTCCACTCTTTATCCTCTTCAAATCCCTTGCAATGATCCTCTTTAACTATGAAGAAGAACTTTTCTTCATCTTTGATTTCTTCATTTCCATCCGCATCGCGTGTCCCACCTTCATGAAAATCAGCCATTCCTACAGGATAATACCTACATGCTGTTGGGCGATCACTATATACAGTGCATCCCTCAGGTGTGACAAAAGGACACTTATTATCTTCTTCTCTCAATTTGAGCTGCACACCCGGCATATCTGTTTTTTCCAGATAGGTTGGTTCAGTATATTTATGGAGAAACTCATAGGCAGGAATATCCAAGCGCTTTATTAGCTGCAGGATATCATAAGGTGTCAGAACGATTTTTATGCCACCACAACAGGCTGTAAAACATCTTACACCTGGGTGACAGCGAAATTTGATCTTTGACCCCATGGTGAGTTTTTGCGGTAAAATATTTGATGGATTCAACTCTTTACCGAAAAGCGTTTTCTCTTTACTTGACACATCTTTTTCTTTCATTTCAACACCTTATATTAATAATTAATACTCTATAATCATGTTCTTTGTTGCAAGCGTAGCCTCCTATATTAAACATCCGGGCGATAACTGTCAAACCCTATCGCCCACGGCCACAAGGATTAGAGAGATGGATATGCTGGTACACCACAACACATTTTCATTGTTTGGTATATTTATCACATTTGCACACGTTATTTGTTGCAGTTTCCTTTGAAAATGCGTATATCACATCTTGAATTACGTTTTATCCAAATGTATCCAAAAAGGTTTACTGCATGAAATTGTTTCATCCATCTTTTGATTTATCCTCTGTACAAACTATTATCTATCATTTACCGAATGGCCAGACACTCTCCTTGAAAACAGACGGAATTGAGGAGTATCTCGATTTTGAACTGGAATTTGGCCACGTTTGTGATACTTCAGATATCGACGGTGTCATTCATTTCTTTCCCAAAGGAAATGCGTGATCATCTCTTCTTGTTTCCGTAGTTATCGATACAAGCGATGATGCTTATTGATCCTCTCTCCGATGGCCACATTCATACAACGTATTGTCATCATGCGGTTGGAGAGATGGAGGAGTATGTAGAAGCTGCCATTGAAAAAGGACTCAAGGAAATTTTCTTCCTGGAACATATGGAGGAAGGAATTGAGACGCACCGAGTCACCTGGCTTAGCGAACATGATTTTGATAGATATTTCGAAGAGGGTGAGCGGCTCAAAGAAACCTATTCTGCTGATATTGTTATCGGCTTAGGTGTTGAGGTTGGCTTCAATCCTTCACAGATAGACACATTGCTTTCCCGTATACGTACAAGACCCTGGGACCGTATAGGGATATCGCTGCACTTTTTTCAAGATGACCCAACCAAACCTCATCTTAATCTTGTCAGTAAGAGGGATCCCCGCTTGGCTCAGCTCAAGATAACTGAGGCAACGGCGATCGAGCGAGAATACTATCACAATTTAACCAAGGCGGTTGAGCTTATCCCCGGATCTGTTCTCTGTCACATTGATGGAGTATTTAGATATTATCCACAACGCCACAGGATAGAACCGCCATGGGATCTTATCGACATACTGCTGGACAAGGTTGCCACAAAGGGTATTGCACTTGAGGTCAACACATCAGGTCTGGCTATTCGTGATGAGGTATTTCCCGGCAAAGTTATTCTAAAGAAGGCATTGGCAAAAAGAATACCCCTGGTTGCAGGCTCAGATGCCCACAAACCAGAGGATGTCGGATACGGCTTTGGTAACCTCAATACCTATCTTGAGGAGCTGTCAGTTACATAAACTCATCCATCGCTGCCTTTAAAGATTTAGCGTTAAAGGGTTTATGGATGATTTTGCTCACGCCTGCATTCTTGGCAGCCTCATTATCATTGGCTTCATTCTGGGTGGTAACCATGATAATGGGAAGTTCTTTATCATCATATTTCTTTCGAATTTCTTCGGCAAGTTGCACTCCTGTAATGTCAGGCATATTCAAATCGGTGAGTACCATCAGGGGCTTTTCGTCCTGGAGCCACTCAATGGCTGAGGCAGGAAATTCAAAGAGTACGGGATCAAAGCCCAATTCATGCAGGGTTGCCTTGTATATATTCAGGATCATTCTTGAATCATCAACAGCAACAACCTTTGGTTTGGTCTCTTCCTGCTCATCACCAACCATTTTATTGGCAAAATCCTGTAACCCCTTCTCCACCAATAAACCATAGTAGTGCTGCCGGATATCCTTGTGGGTGTGCGGTAGGTAAATTAGAGCCATCTCCTGGAAAAAGTCCTCTTCGGCAAGACTGAGGAAGATTTTGTCGACTTGAGCGTTAACAATTATTTTAGTTATATGTCGAGCCTCATCATTTTGCGAACGCAGAAGATTTTTTATACCGGCGGCAAGGATTTCCGAATAATTCTGGTCAATTGCCCGTGCCGCAGCAACACAAACGTGATCCTCCTGGTCTGACAATCCGGCAGTCAAGGTGTATGCGCCTTTGCGCAAAGGCAATAAAGCCAATGCCTCATATGCAGCAAAACGCACATTTGCACTTCTTGGCTCACTCTGGAGAAGTTTACGAATGGGCACTACCGCAGATTCATCACCGATATCACCCAAGACATTCAACGTGTGAATGAGAAAATCGGGATCCCTTCTGTTCAGGTTTTCTATGAGAAATGGTACCGCTTTGGGCCCAATGTTCACCAACTCTTTTTTAGCATAGGTTCGCATATGGGCATAATGCGACGCTAGAGTTTCATTAAGCTTTTCCAGAGAAACCTGATCCTGCACCTCGGCGAATATCGACAATATCATGAAATCAATTTCATTATCGGTTCCCATCCTTTCTGCCAAGCGATGCATAGCTGTTGGCGTACCAACCATTCCAAGAGATTGAACGGCTGCAATTATTAACTCACGATTTGCAGCATAGAGGTAATCGGTTAAGGTATTTGTAGCTTCTGGATCACCTATCTGTCCTAGTGTTTCAATGAGGAGATGAATTTCAGCCTCATTTGTGGAGTCAGCAACCATTTCAATGAGAATAGGGGTGGCATCCTCAAGTTTTAGATCAGCTGCTATTTTGACCAATTCGCTTTTATCCCTAACCTCTGGGTCCTGGAGGAAGTGCAGAAGCATATCTGGATATGCGAGTAAGCTGGAAAGTAAAGTCTCCTTTACAATCGGCATTTTATCGGTTATTTCGGCGTGTTCCTGGAGCAAGAAGAGCAGAAGAGGAATGGAAAAAGTCAATTCTCCACGGGATAATTCATAAATGAGACGATTTTTGGTTTTCTGGTCTACTTCACCAATATGCGAAAGCACCAGCTTGGCTTTCATTAAATCGCCAGTTTGGATATTCGCCTGAATCTCTTCTATCATGTGGGTATAATTCAATTCTGCCATCTACTCCATTCCTGTCAGTGATACGTAATTTTGTTGATAATCATTATTAAGGCTTCAACTTCAGATAGTAGCACAAACAGGATCTACTTGTCCAACTCTGGCCTTAGCATTTCAGACAATAATGCAAAGAGAAACCTCGACTTCATTAATCTAGTACGAGCAATGAAGTGAAGAATCCTATGGCAGCCAGTCCGCACCTATTCTTTTAATAACGTTAAAACCACCACATAGAACCAAATTATTGGTCATACCAACAGAGTCGAGAAATACTTGGATCTCATATGATCTGCTGCCAGCATTACAAAAAATCACGAGGGTTTTATCCCGGGGAAGCTCCTGATATCTTTCCCGCAATTGATCATCTGGTACAGATATCCACATATCGGCACCAAACTTTTCAATAAATGGTGCAGCTTGTTTTTCATGCCTGACATCAAGTGATACCCAATCTGGTTGACAGGAAAAATCTTCCATCCAGGAATAAAATTCTTCCATGGTGATTTGCCGCAGTCGATTATCACAGAGGTTGCCCGCCACATGGGCTGCAGCATTAATTGTATCAACCGCTGAAGAGAAAGGTGGGGCGTAGGCCATTTCCAGATTTGCAAAATGATCAATGTCTGCCCCCATACTGAGATAGGCAGCTGCTGCATTTATCCTGCCTGAAACGTTATCGTTCATAGGGCCAAATGCCTGCACTCCCAAAACCTTGCGACTCCTTCGATCAAATATCATAATACAGCAAATAATTTCCTGAGAGGGGTAAAAATGGGCACGATCAGCAGGAGCTGTGAGTGAAAAGTCGGCATCATAACCTTCTGCTATTGCCATCTCCATACTCAGCCCGGCAGATCCAACGCATACGTCAAAGGCTTTCATGATAAAACTGCCTACCCCACCTTCAAATGTCGTAGGAATACCGGCTAGGTTATCGCCGACAACTCTCCCCTCCTTATTGGCAAGCGAACCAAAAGGAGCATAGAAGTACTTTCCGGTTATAAGGTTTTGGATCTTAACACAATCACCTGCAGCATATATGAATGGATCAGAGGTCTGCATTCTGCGATTAACGACAATCCCTCCCTTTTCAGATACGCGCAGTCCTGCCTCTTTTGCCAGTTCCGAACGCGCATGAACCCCTACAGCCATAATAACCAGATCCGCATCAAGTATACGTTCAGGTGTGCGTACCCCCACTGCTGCTCCGTCTTTTTCTATAATCTCTACGGCGCTTTCACCCAAATAGACATCGATATTGTTATCGCGCATATGTTTGCAAAGCATGGCAGACAAGGACCAATCAATCACGCCTGGCAACAATTGATCCCTAAATTCCACAAGTGATGTCTCAATACCCCAAAGATCGGTGAGTGCCTCCGCCATTTCAATACCGATTGCACCTCCACCAATAACAACGGCTTTACCAACCCTTCCCTTGGCGATACGATCTTTTATCTCGATGGCTTTATGCAGATTAGCAATGGTAAAAACCCCATCCAGTTCTGCACCTGGAATCGGCAGTATGTAGGGTTTTGAGCCGGTGGCAAGGACCAGTTTATCATATTGTAGAAACTCTTCTTCGCCACTTTTGAGATTTTTTACCAGTACTGTCTTTTCTTCACGATTGATAGCCAGTGCCTGGGTCGAGGTTAAGGTGGTTATGCCTTTATATTTTTCGAAATAATATTCATCGCGCAGCACATGAAAACTTGTTGAGCGTAGTGCAGATTCATCAGCCACATCCCCAGAAACGTAATAGGGTATGCCGCAACCTCCATAAGAGATCAATGAATCTTGATCAATCAGAGTAACTTCGGCATGCGGCATCAAGCGCTTTGCACGGCAAGCTGCTTTAGGACCAGCAGCCACACCTCCAATCACAACTATCTTCTCAGACATGAAAAACTCCTTGGTATTTTAATAATCTCAAAACTCTTTTTGCGCATATGAACACTACAAAGACCTTTTTTCAAGCTCTTTCTTGTTGGATTCTTTGTTCATATATTAAGTTTTTCCAAACGCAGCCTGTGCCTGCTGTCAAATAAGTTTCTGTTGGTCAACCATATAGCGCACACAACCCCAAATCCCGTTCCCGCAGCAATGAGCAGTAGAATCAAAATCTGATACTTAACAGCCTCCATTGGTGGAGAACCTCCTAAAATCTGGCCAGTCATAGTTCCTGGCAGACTGACTACACCCGCAGCAGCCATTGCATTGATTATGGGAATCATACCGGTACGCATGGCGTTTCTCCTAATCCCTTCGCTGGCCTTTTGCCAGGTTTCGCCGAGATAGAGACGTTGTTCGATCATATTTCGTTGGTCATAGATATCAGAGGTGAGTCTATCCATCGCCAGAGCTATTCCAGTCATGGTGTTACCAAGCAGCATGCCTAAGAGGGGTATAGCATACTGGGGTGTGTACCATGGCTCTACCTGGATAATTACCAAGAGAGTGAAAACTGCGAGAGTAAACGATGAGATAAACATGGATATCACCCCTACCCCATAGCCAAATATCCCACGCGTTCGAATTTTCTGTCTTCCTATAATCTCTCGCCCGGCAATGAGGATCATCACCAGCGCGAGACCAAGAACTAGCCACACCGTGTAGTTTTGGAAAAGCTGGCGGAGTATCAACCCTATCAGGAGTAACTGCAGAGTCATGCGCACCGCGGAAATAACCATGCGGTTGCCGATTTTCAACTTCAACAGATAACTCAATAGAGCAAGAATGAGCACAAAAATTGCGGCAACTCCAAGATCAATAAAACTTAAGGGGATTATGCTCATTCTGTTCTCAAGGTTTTCTTGGAACTTGCCAACCACTTTGGTTGAAGGGACTTTTTTTCGACAATATAACAACTGTCGGCGACTCTTTGTAATTGCTCAAAGTCATGGCTCACCCAGATAACTGCTCTTTTTGCCTCCATAATGTATCTGCCCACGAGCTGCTCAACACGATCAACTGACTCTGCATCAAGTGCTGAACAAGGTTCGTCTAGAAGCAATATCATTGGTTGATGCAGAATGGCACGAACCAGAGCCAGTCTCTGCCGCTCACCGGTTGACAATCTGCTTATCTTCCAGGAAAGCACTTCTTCCCCAAAACCAAGATTATGGAGAATTCCGGGGAGTTCAGCTTTTGTACCCATACCTGAGAAATGTTCGGCCACAGTACTATACCACCATACAGATTCTGCAGGAACCAGTGAAACTTTTTTACGCCATTCTGGTGATAAGTAATCAGCTGAAGGAATACTCTCAAGACAGACTTTGCCATGAAATTCAATGGTCTCAACCAAGGCTCTCAATAGCTGGGTTTTACCAATGCCTGAGGGACCGGTGAGACCTACAAGTTCATTTGGTGAAACATCAAAGGAATAGGGACCGTTTTCAAGAAAAGTCAGTTCACTGACCTGGAGAAGTGGCTCGCTCATGGTAGTACGACAATAAATGTTGTCCCTTGATTCTCGACACTACTTACCCGTATATCTCCATTATGACTGTCAATGATATTTTTTGTAATGGCAAGACCAAGCCCAGTACCTTTTTGCTTGTCTGTAAAAAATGGTTTGAATATATGGTCCAATTTCTTTTCCGACATGCCCAACCCATTATCCTGTATTTCTATTTCCATACCAGTATTTAATGGATTTTTTCGCGTGGTAACCCGTAATTCTCCACCATTTCGCATGGCCTGGAGTGCATTTACTAAAATATTGAGAATTGCCCGGTACAGCAACTCTCCATCGTAGTTTACCTGCACGGAACTAACCGTCAGCTCTTCTTTGACTTCAATCTGCTGCTCGGCTGCTTTTGGGGCAATGAAAATGAGTGCTTTTTTTACAACTTCGTTGATATCGCCTGGCTCAAGTTTAGCTTGCTGCGGTCTGGCGAAATCTAGGAATTCCATGGTAATGGTATTGAGTCTGCTGGTTTCTTCGGTAATAATCTTAGCCAGATGCTCATTGCCTGGCGCCACTTTTTTAATACGTTTTTCCAGGATTTCTGATGTACTACGAATGATACCAAGGGGACTCTTTATCTCATGCGACACGGTTGCAACCATTGACCCAAGGTGAGCGAGCCTCTCAGAATGATTGAGCTTTTCTTCAAGTAACAGTCTTTCATCAACTCTCTTCTCAACTTTCTTCGACACATTCATTACGATCGACTGTAAGACAATGAAGAGAAACATCATCACCACACTGGAGACAAAGATGATACTGCCCTGAAGACGTATAATCGCTAGGTAATCACTCGAAAGATCTTTTACAATCTCAATAACTCCCATAATAATATCACCACTTTCACCACTTGGGCTAACTTGACGAAAGGGAATATAGGTCTTCAAAGTACACTTCAATGGAGATGTACCAGGCAGAAGGTTGATAACTGAACCGGATGAGATAATTCTCGAATTCGTTACCCCGAGTAATGCTTTCTCATATTCAATTCCTCCAGCATCTTTCTTGCCAACCTGTTCATTAATGGTGGAATAGGAGATTACGTTGATGCGAGAATCAAATATGGTCACCGATTCCACATTCATTCCCTGAATAATTTCACGAATAATCTTATCAAGACTACCGAATTGATCCGGGTTACTGAGTTTGATTGCACCATATCGAATTGCCGTGATGACGACAAATCTTCTAAAAACCTGTTGATTTAAATTTTCGGCAAAAGCTACAGAATATTCCTCGCTTTGCTCCAACATGATTTTGCGGGCCTGATTGGAAATAGCCCAGGAGAGAAAAAGGGTGAAAACGAGAATAACCCCAAGACTGGAAAAAGAGAAATATTTTACAAGTTTGAAGGGTTGCAGACCAGCTTCGATTTTCTGTTGACGAATGACATCAACATCTTCGTAGGTTTTCTTTTTAAATCTCACCACACACTCCGCAACGTTTGCAAATTGATGGATCACACGGTTCAGTAGGTGCTGCTTTAATCCCTTTGTGATACTCTTCCCACAAATACGAATGCTTCATACCATGATCGATTATATACCAGGGGAAATACGTATCAATGGTCGAACCACAGAGAATAAACATTTCTGGTGAGAGATTATG
>JAAUXX010007038.1_pt1 | contig 15822 bp, 11 predicted proteins | sample 7278111 | NCBI WGS metagenome assembly JAAUXX01 (sample SAMN14350116, study PRJNA611818) | marine sediment metagenome | isolation source: surface marine sediment (1.8m) | place: French Polynesia: Moorea | collected 2018-08
CTTCTACACGCAGCATTTGTAAATTTTCTCTCAATCTTGACTTAATATCTTGATGCTACCGGATATCTTCTACCGTTTTTGTTCGTTAACAAATATTTCGCCAACAGCATCCTATACTAAGACCAACCCTTGAACCTTGGTTAGATCTGGAATTAGTAGTAGATGAAGGAATCTCCATGCAGATTTGGAGACATACCATTAAAGAATTAGAACGATTACTTACAAACTATGGTATTTTCCGAGATGTACGAGTCTGGGGGCTTACTAGTAATGAGCATAATAAGATTCAGATCCGCAGGGGAATTGGTTCAACCGCTAAAAATCAACCTGCTCGCAGTGCATCAGAATTAATCGATTCCAGTGGTCGTCGTTTAGTATTGGTAGTCAGTGATTGTGTTTCTGACCTCTGGCTCAATGGTAGTGCTAACTCTGCATTAAATACTTGGGCGAATAATGTCCCAACGGCAATTATCCAGATGCTTCCCAAATGGCTTTGGGCGAGAACAGCTTTGGGATGGGCTACGGAAGTAACATTTCAGGGACTAGCTCCCGCTGTTTCCAATCGACAATTAATAGCCAATACAGTTTCACTGTGGAGTGAAATTGATGAAGCAACAGGGATTAAAGTTCCTGTATTTACTTTAGAAAGAGATCCTGTTGCTAATTGGGCGCAAATGCTTGTAGGAAAAGGCAGCATTCAGTCATCAGGTTATGTTTTTAAACCAGAAGTTAGAACTTTAGGAGGACATAGGTCATTCTTTAATTTTTCTCAAAATGAAAAAACAGCAGAACAACTCGTAAAAACTTTTCGAGTTACGGCCTCCCCAATGGCACGGAAATTAGCGGGTTTATTGGCTTCTGCTCCTGTGATTAGTTTGCCTGTAGTTCGGCTGATTCGGGAAACGATGTTAAAAGATTCTCAACAGGTTCATGTAGCTGAGGTATTGTTAGGAGGATTGTTAAAACCTTTATCGGAAATTAAAGTAGATACGACTCCTGATTATATTCAGTATGGTTTTATTGATGGAGTGCGTGAGTTATTGGTTGATTCTGTTCCTTCAACTTATGTGTTGAATGTTATTGATGAACTATCGAAGTTTTTTGCTAAAAAAGTTGGTTTATCTTTGGAAGAATTTACTGCTGTTTTAAAAAATCCTCAGCAAATATCTGATAGTAATCTTGTTGAGCAAGTTCAGCCCTTTGCAATGGTTACTGCTCAAATTTTGAGGCGTTTGGGAGGAAAGTATACCAAAGTTGCTGACGAATTGGAATTTCGCTCAGAATCTAGACAAAAACAAATAAGAAATGAAGAGTTGCAAGCAAAAATTCAAGAAGCAATAGAGAAGCAATTACCGACACTTGATTTAAGCAATAGTCAAATATCTAAAATTCCAGAGTCTATTGGAAACCTTTCTAATTTAACCAGATTGATTTTATCTAATAATTTACTAACTAAGCTACCAGAATCCATTGGTAATTTATCCAATTTAACTGAGCTATACTTAGACAACAATCAATTAACAAAGCTGCCAGAATCTATAGCTAATATTTGCAATTTAACAGAACTAAGTTTGGAAGAAAATCCTCTCATTCTTCCACCAATAGAAGTTGTAAATGAGGGAATCAATGGCATTAAAGAATATTTAAGACAATTAAAAGAAAAAGGAGAAGAAGATTATACAAATGAAGCTTATTTGTTGGTTTTTGGTGAATCAGAAGTAGACAAGACTAGATTAGTTAATAATATAGTGATTTCAAATCCTAAATATTCACTCAAAAAAAATGAACTATTAGGAGAGGAAATAGACGTCATAAACTGGGGATTTTTAGACTTAGATCGAAAACAAAAAAAAATAGAATTCAAAGTCAAAATTGTGGTTTTTGGTAGACAAGAATTATATTATGATATTTTTCGGTTCTTTCAAAATAAAAGGTCCATCTGTGCTTTAGTTGTTGATACCAGTAAAGACTATGCAGATTACTATTATTTGCTCAAGATGTTAAAAGTATTCAGCGATAATAGCCCTTTGTTAATTATCCAAAATGAGAAACAAAATCCCGAACTAAAAATCAGTGAGGCAGCTTTAAAGGAGCAGTTTGCTAATCTCAAGGAGATTATAGCTACTAACTTCTTAGTTTCTCATAGAGGTTCAGAGGAAATTTTGAATAAGATTAAATATTATATAAAAAGTTTGCCTCACATGAAACAAATAATACCCAAGACTTGGGTCAAAGTTTGGCAAGCTTTAGAAAAAGATTCTCGCAACTATATTACTCTTCAAGAGTATCTAGAAATATGCGAAGCTAATGGACTTACTCAACACGAAGATAAATTACAATTAAGCAGATATCTTCACAATCTAGGAGTCTGTTTTCATTTTCAAGATTCATTTTCTCTGTTATATAACAAAATAATTCTTAAACCTGAATGGGTAATTAATGCCGTTGACAAAGTTCTAAATAGCACAAAGGTAATTAATAACCAAGGCCATTTTACCTATAAAGATATAAAAAAAATATGGAAAAGGAAAGAATATACCTCTATGCGAGAAGAATTGCTAGAGTTAATGAACAAACTCAGACTTTGCTATAAAATTAATAGTAGCAAAAACACTTTTATTATTTCACAACTCCTCAGTGAACACCGACCAGAATATTATTGGAACACATCTAATAATTTCATTCTACGCTACACTTACTCAGACTTTATGCCTAAGGAGATTGTCAGTCGCATAATTGTAGCCTTGCATCAGTATATCGATCAACAGAAAAATGTTTGGAAACATGGAGTAATTCTTGCCGAAGACAATGCCAAAGCTGAAATAATTGAATACTATGATAAACGAGAAATTATAATTCGTGTGGCTGGTAATACTAGTAATAATAGACGAAATTTGATAACTCTCATTACTCATGAAATAGACAATATCAATAACTCTTATAAGCATTTGAAATATCAAAAATCGATCCTCTAAATAAAATTACTACCAATTCCAAAGCCAAAGGCAAACCATTAAATCTTTTGGCGATGCCTCAATTATCTTCCATTAGTACCAGATTTTTCTTGATAAAAATATGTAAGATTTTTTTGCAATTCCTTATAAATGAGATCGCAACAAAAAGGAACAACAGGACATCCTTCTTCTAACTTCTGTTTAGCCAACTCAACATCAAAATTCTTTAACTGAACCTCTTCATTGTCTAAACCCAAGAAAAACATTAAACGAGCTTGATCTTTTTTCCACGACTTAGCCGCCAAAAATAAACCTTTCGCAGTCAGAAGTTTTAAAACAGTCAAAGAAACATCAAAATTCAAACCTATCGATAGCAGATATTCCATTACTGCCAAAATCAATAAATCTGATTCACTGTAATAAACATTTCGCCCCTTCCCTCCAGGATTAACTGTAGGAACAACAACCCCTTGTCGTCGCCAATATTGTAACTGCCGACGAGAACAGCCCGTAATTTTTGATGCTTCTGTACTTGTATAAAAAGCTTCTCCCATAATCAACAATGATGCCATGAGAAAGAAGCTATATATGAAAAATTATTAAGTTTAAAAATACATAATGTGTTTTTAATATAAAATAATATTTATGAGTAACATTACAATTCAATGTCGTCTAATAGCCCCAGAAGCTACTCGCCGTCAACTCTGGCAAATGATGGTCGAGAAAAATACCCCATTGATCAATGAACTGTTAAGAAAATTAGCAGAGCATCCAGATCTTGAAACTTGGAAAAGAAGAGGAAATATCCCACCTGGAACAGTTAAAAATCTTTGCCTACCGTTAAGAACAGATCCTCAATTCATCGGTCAACCAGGCAGATTCTATAGTTCCGCAATTTCTCTAGTCGAATACATCTATAAATCTTGGCTTAAACTTCAGCAACGCTGGGAATTTCAACTACAAGGACAAGAACGTTGGTTATCAATGCTCAAAAGCGATGAAGAATTAGAAGTTTATTGCGATCGCTCTTTAGAAGAAATTAAACTCAAAGCAACTCAAATTATCGATCATTATTTAACTAAAGAAGACAGAAGCATTTCCAATCAGTTATTTAGCTTGTATGACGAAACCGAAGATACTCTTACTCGTAGTGCGATCGCATATCTACTAAAAAATGGCTGTAAGATACGCCAAAAGCCTGAAGATCCGAAAAAGTTTGCTAAACGTCGTCGCAAAACTGAAATCAAAATAGCTCGACTTACAGAAAAACTGAATAGCAAAGCACCTCAAGGAAGAGACTTAACAGGTCAAACATGGCTAAATACGCTCTTAATTGCTACAATTCAAGTACCTCAAGATGAAGCCCAAGCTAAATCATGGCAAGACAAATTACTAACAGAACCGAAGCCTGTTCCTTATCCTATTTCTTATGAATCGAATGATGATTTGACCTGGAGTAAAAATGAAAAAGGTCGTCTTTGTGTCAAATTTAATGGCTTAGGAAAACATATATTTCAAATTTATTGCGACAGACGACAACTGACGGTATTTCAACGCTTCTACGAAGATCAAGAAATCAAAAAAGCTAGTAAAAATAATCATTCCAGTGCTTTATTCACTCTTCGTTCTGCAAGGATATTTTGGCAAGAGGGAAAGGGGAAAGGAGAACCTTGGAATGCCAATCGTCTCATCCTTTACTGTACTTTCGAAACATTGTTACTAACTGCTGAAGGAACAGAATTAATTCGTCAAGGAAAAGCGGACGCGATCGAAAAAATTCTTACTAACATTAAAGAAAAAGGCGATCTCAATCAAAAACAACAAGCATTTGTCAAACACAAGCAAACATCTCTTGCTCGAATTAATAACCCTTTCCCTCGTTCCAGTAAACCTCTGTACAGAGGCAAATCTAGTGTCTTATTAGGAATCGCCATGAGATTAGATAAACCTGCTACAGCAGCAATAGTTGATGGTACGACAGGTAAAGTAATTGTTTATAAAAGCACGAAACAACTGCTAGGGAAAAATAATTATCATCTTATCAATCGGCAAAGACAACAAAAACATTTACTGTCTCACAAAAGAAATGTTGCACAAAGACATAATGCTAATAATAAATTTGGTGAATCAGAATTAGGGCAATATCTTGATCGTCTTTTAGCTAGAGCAATCATCAAATTAGCCAAAGATTATCAAGTAGGTAGTATTGTGATTCCCCAAGTCGGAGATATCAGAGAAATCATTCAAACAGAAGTCCAAGCAAGAGCAGAATCTAAAATTCCAGGTTGCATCGAAAAACAGAAAGAATACGCTAAAAAATACCGTGCTAATGCTCATAGCTGGAGTTATGGCAGATTAATAGACAACATAAAATCTCAAGCAGCTAAAGCAGGAATTCTCGTTGAAGAAAGTAAACAACCCATTCGTGGCAGCCCAAATGAGCAAGCAAAAGAAATTGCTTTTCGTGCCTATCGCGATCGCTACGATTCCCATTGAAAGTGCGATCATAAAAATTCATAACAAAAAATAGTTCAGAACCTTGAAAATTACATACAATATTTGACAAATCAATCGCGCCGTAGGTCATGTTCTCTTTGAACCGCTGAACTATGTTAAATGTGCGTTAGTTTTACTGTCGGCAGACAGATTGCTTTCTGACCCTAGTAGCTATCCGCCCTGATGCTGCCATCGAAAGATGGGAATAAGGTGCGCCCCCAGCAATATGTGGTGTAGACGTACTACTGTGATGGCTACTAAATCACCTCCGAGCAAAGAGGAATCCATCCTCATTGTTTTCTTTTTTTGACGAACCTAAGCGTGGGCGAAATCCCTGGGAGGTTCGACAAAAGTGTAGAAAGCAAGTCTGATAAAGGTTTCAGGCTTTTGATAGAATGGTCTCCACTGTAATTGATGAAGAAATAGGACATTTTTTCCGAGGTTTGTCAAAATTGACTCTAGAACTTAGTCCCAGTAATTCTTCCAGCTTACGCAGTTGCAACGACCATTTCGCTCTAGGTTGGGTTGAAAGACAACATATCATGTTGTGTTCCCTGTTGTGTCGTTTCCAGAGTTGCAACGACCATTTCGCTCTAGGTTGGGTTGAAAGTCGCCAGTCGAACCGACTAGGGCATGAGCAAAAGTTGCAACGACCATTTCGCTCTAGGTTGGGTTGAAAGACAATGTCTTAAGTATTCTGTCATCAATTAAATTTTCGTTGCAACGACCATTTCGCTCTAGGTTGAGTCTAAGACATTTGACAAATACTCTTTTTTAAAATCAAATATCAGTTTAATTATCTCTTATTGCTGCAAAATAAAAGTTTTTAAATGATAAGATGGATTGAAAGGCGCACCGCTTTCGGAATTTTTCTTGATTTTCCTATGCGTTATTTTACTTTATAAATTTTCTTGATGACAATAATTAGTCACTACTGTTTTGAAGACAGAAATTTGTCCCCACGACATTTAATTAGTCCTGATGTCACTAATCTGTCTCCAACGACAAATAATTAGTCACTGTACAATAACAAATCGGGATGACAGGATTTGAACCTGCGGCCCCCGCTTCCCGAAAGCGGTGCGCTACCAAGCTGCGCTACATCCCGTATGATTTAAGACATATGCTAGCACAGTTAGGCGTTTATCTGGATGAATTTTGGTGGTTAACACTTGTAGTTTTTAGTAATCCCCCTAAAAAGTGGTGTGAAAGTAGTGCGGTTTTTCTTAAATATGTTGACGATCAAGGCTGACTTTCAAATCGCTGAAAAGGAACTATATCCAGATTGACTATTACAGGTTCTTTAAGTATTTTAGATATCTCTTGAGAACCTAGATCGATTCTTTCTTGAATATTGTTCATATCTTTGAGAGGTACTTCTATTTCTAACTCCAGGTGCAGAAGTCCATCTTTTCGATATAGAGCATTAATAGAACGGAATTTAGCTGTTCCAGGAAAAAGATCTGGTCGGGTTTTCCTCAATTCAAATATAGTGCGCATTGCAATTGACCTAATATAAAGCTTCCTGAGAGAAAAGCCTAAGGGGTAGATCAAGATTGATAAACCGAGTATAGAAACAATTAAGCCGATCGCTGCCTTTCTTAGGCTACCGTATCCTTGAAACAAAAAAACTAAACTACCGCTGAAGACGATCCCTGCTAAGTTCGTGAAAAATAAGAGGAAGGAACCTGATGCTATACTTGATTCTACACCCTTAGATATCGCAATTTGAGCACCTAAATCCCCTAAACATAAACCGATCCCCACAACACTCAACGGAGGCACTAGAGCGACAGAGATCGCGACTCCAGGCAAGGCGCTAGCAATACTGCGACGGGTGTTAGCAAAAGCCGCTGCTGCTCCTGCTGCCAGTGCTACACCTAGATCTAGAGAATTAGGCGTAGTTCGACCTAGTATTTCTGAGCCTACGGTTGCTAATCCCAAAAGCTCAGTGGTTAAGTAGGCAATGGCAATAACTAAAATAATCCCTGTGACCAATGTAATGATAGCTCGTTCGAGTAATCTGGGACTTAAAACCACCAAAGCATAAGCTAGGCTCGCGATCGGATTCATCAGCGGAGCAATAATCATCGCACCGATAATTGTCGCTGCACTATTGGTCAATAAACCAAAAGTTGCGATCGCAGCTGCTAAAGCTAGCAGTAGATAAAAGTTCAAAGCTGGCAATGATGCTTGCAAAAATGTCTGATTCAATTCACTAGCTGGAATAGGAGTTTCTTTAAGCACCTGCCAATCTTGGGTGAGACTCTGCCAAGATTGTTTGATATGTTTTTTGAGCCTGCCGAGCCAAGTCATACTATTTTATGGATAGTTTTAAGATCTTCAACCTATTTTATTGAGTGAAGGATTTCCAAAAGATTAACAAAAGTACAAAATTGATTAAAATTTAGATTAATAAAACTTTTGTAAATTCCGAATACATGGAACTCAGCTCCAAAAAATCGATTTCTATTGGGACAGCGTTACTGTTTATTGCTCCTTTTTTTCTTTGGGGAACTGCGATGGTAGCGATGAAAGGAGTCATTGCCCAGACAACTCCTTTTTTCCTCGCAGGTGTCAGACTAGTCCCCGCAGGTATATTAGTTTTAGTCGCAGCAGCTATTTTAAAACGTCCTCAACCCCAAACCGGTCAATCTTGGTTATGGATTGGTTTATTTGCCTTGATTGATGGGGCGATGTTTCAAGGCTTTTTAGCCGCAGGTTTAGTGAGAACTGGTGCGGGTTTGGGTTCGGTGATGATTGATTCTCAACCTTTGGCGGTTGCTTTATTATCAAGCTGGTTATTTGGGGAAATTATTGGTTTTTTTGGTTGGTTGGGTTTAATTATAGGTATTTTGGGTATCAGTTTAATTGGATTTCCCGATCGCCTGATTTATAGTATCTTTCAGGGGGATTGGACAGCTCTGAGTTTTGATTGGTTGGGATTTTTTGCTAGCGGAGAATTGCTGATGTTATTGGCTGCTCTTTCGATGGCAGTGGGCACAGTCTTAATTCGTTATGTGACTCTGCATAGCGATCCGATTGTGGCCACAGGTTGGCATATGATTTTGGGCGGAATTCCTTTATTTGCCATTTCTTGGTGGCAAGAGTCAGCACAATGGGTAAATATTGATTTGCCTGGTTGGTTAGCTTTGAGTTATGCTACTATTTTTGGTAGCGCGATCGCCTATGGCATATTTTTCTATCTCGCATCCTCGGGCAATCTTACTAGTCTAAGTTCCTTAACTTTTCTAACTCCTGTGTTTGCTTTATTGTTTGGGAATCTAATTTTGGCAGAAGTTTTGAGTCCTCTCCAATCTTTAGGAGTTTGTTTAACTTTAGTTAGTATTTATTTGATTAATCAACGAGAACAACTTTTAAAATCGCTTCGCGATTAGCTTCCAGCTAGTGGATGTGGTCGTAAAGACAATACCTATGCAAATTCATAAATAATAAAACCAGGATCTACGCCTAGCTATCTGGCTCAATCCTGGGGCTGTTCGAGAAGTATCTGTAAATATATTAAGATTCTGACAATAGTAAATACATCGGTCATTTGACTGATTAAGACGGTATGCTTACTCCGCAATTTGTCTAATCTACCCAGCCTAATAGATTACGAATAATAGACCAACGGGGTTCTAGAGTTGATTTAACATGACCTTTCACCCAATATTTGTAAAGAGAATTAATTGTGCCATCTTCTTGTTTCAACTTTAGCCAAACATCAAAAATATCCCTCAGTTCAGAGCTATTCTCTGGCAAAATATAAGAGACTGGAAACTTGACTGCTGGCTGGGGAACTGCAACTGTATTACTAGGATATAAGAGAGTCCAGGCGGAAGCTGTTTCCGCAGAAAGCACTAAGGCGTCATATTGATCAAAATCTGTAGCCAAAAACTCTTTAATGTTTTTTGTAATAGGAGTTAACTTAGCTTGTGGAAGTAAACCTTGGACTTTAGCTAGATAGTAAGAAGCTGTTGTCGGAATAGCAATTTTTAAATTTGGTTCTGTTTGTAGATTTTGCCAAGAAGTGAATTTACTTTTCTGATAACTTTTAACCAAAAAACCTATACTACGATTAGCAAAACTGTAGGAAAAATCGATCTGTTCTTCCCCTCTTGGAGTAAGTGGCACACTGGGAATAACTAAATCACAGTAACCACTATTAAGTCTCTTGGCAAGTTGAGGAAAATCTAATAAATCTTGTTCACTATCTTTGTCAAGGGGAACAAATTCTAAATTAACACCTAAATCCTTACTCAGGATATGACTCATTTCCACATCCATACCGACAAGTTTACCCTGGTTATTGGTATAGGATAATGGATAGCTATCATTAAGATAACAAACCCTTAAAATTTTGCTATTTTTAATTAAATCGAGTCGGGAGTTAATATCTATTCCTTCATTGACTTGTCTTGGTGGCGGTGCATTAGTATAAAATTTGCCTGGTTGAGCATCTCTTACTCGCAATAATTCTAAATTAGCAAGAAGTTCATGTTTATTGTATTCTTCAGGAAAAACATAGCTAAAGATGAAGTGAACAGAACCAAGACTTAAAGCAATAATTAACAGAGAAATGAGGACAAAACGAATTAATTTTCTTTTGTTAAAACGAATTAGACCCTGCATAGCACAGGTACTTAAAATTCCTAAAGCGACAGTGTACATTCCAGCTAATAAGGTGCCAAACCTTCCCGTGAATACCGTCGCTGTGATGTAAATCCCCAAAGTATTTGTGGGAATTTTAAAGAGATTCAACAGAAAAGTAGTGCCGAGAATACTATCGGCAAAAAACACTGGTAATCCAGTAACTAAAAAAGTTGGATATTGACTTGCCGTTAAAGGCGTACCGACATACCAAGCGGCAAAAGGGATAAATCCTAAGGAGAGTAATTTACCCATGTTAGGAAAGTTGAAGGAAGCAGGAATAATTACTTCGAGGGGAGAATCTTCGATTTCTTGTGAGTCTAAATTATTGTCATTTTGAGGCTTAATCCCGTCAATTAATTTTTTGCAGGAGTCTACTAAAATTGGCAATACTACCAAGATATTAGCGATCGCAAAAGCAGTAACCAAAGCTCCTCTTAATTCTTTGATAATATCTTTATACTTAATGGGGGTAAAAACACTAATTAGTCCTGGGATAATCCATAGGCTGAGAGATAAAGAGATCAGAGTATCGAGAATGATATAGATTTGCAGTCTGCCAAAGTCTTCTATTCTGAGAGTTCCCGCTGCATTAGCGGTGATGGCAAATACCCCAATTGGAGACAATTTTGCGACAAAACGGGTAATAATTAATAAACTGTCGCTTAATTTTTCCATTACCTCAATCACTGTTTGTTTTTGTTCAACAATAATCAGAGATAATCCGACAGCAATACTAAATGTCACCACAGAAGGAATAATCGTATTTGCCATCGCAGAGAAGGGATTAGCTGGCAAAAATAGTTCGACAAAATTAATTTTTTGGGTGGGCTCAACTAAACTTTCACTGAAAAAGGATGCAGATTGCCAATTAGGAAAACCCAGGGGATAGACAATCAAAATAAGGACGATTATTCCCCAGAGAAATAACAATGTCAGCCCAGCATTAATTCCTAATGATTTAGCAGTTCTCAAGTTTAATTTACCTAAACCAGCTATCAAAGAGACTAACATGTAAGGGATAACTGGCATTTGAAAAAGACGAATATATGCGGTGCCTAAAATTTCTAAGGAAGAAGTCATTTCCCCAAAAAATACACCTGCCATAATTCCTAAGGCAAAGCCGATTAAAACCTGTATGGATAAACTAGAACGAATGCTATTTATTAAGTTTTTCATTATCGAATCAAAAACTTTGAGCTTGATATTAGATCACGGACAATAGAAGGAACGAGGAACGAGCAGAATCAGTACCTACGAATCAATAACCAGTAACTAATCCTCATTATTTCATGCTTAATCAATTCTAGTTAATTATTTGTGTCTCTTAATCGCTATGATATTTAGCGGATCGCATATAGAAAATTATTATGGCTAAATATGTATTTGTAACGGGTGGAGTTGTTTCGAGTATTGGCAAAGGTATAGTTGGCGCAAGTTTGGGAAGATTATTCAAATCCCGCAATTATTCGGTGTCAATCCTAAAACTCGACCCTTATATTAACGTCGATCCTGGCACCATGAGTCCTTTTCAACATGGAGAAGTATTTGTAACTGATGATGGCGCTGAGACAGATTTAGATTTGGGACATTATGAAAGATTTACCGACACTTCCATGTCTCGTCTCAATAGCGTCACCACAGGTTCAATTTATCAAGCAGTAATCAATAAAGAAAGACGCGGCGACTATCAAGGAGGGACAGTCCAAGTTATTCCCCATATTACTAACGAAATTAAAGAACGAATTCATCGGGTAGCCGATCATACTGGCTCTGATATTGTGATTACTGAGATTGGTGGTACCGTAGGGGATATTGAATCCTTACCCTTTATGGAAGCAATTCGGCAATTCCGTAAAGATGTGGGGAAAAATAACGTTGTCTATATGCATGTCACTTTGATTCCTTGGATACCCGCAGCTGGCGAAATGAAAACTAAACCCACTCAACATTCGGTCAAAGAATTACGCTCGATTGGGATTCAACCTGATATTTTAGTTTGTCGTAGCGATCGCCCTTTGCAACCAGGAATTAAAGAAAAAATCTCGGAATTTTGCGATGTTCCCGTAGAATCAGTCATTACTTCCCGTGATGCTAGTAGTATCTACGAAGTTCCCCTTATTTTAGAGCAAGAAGGCTTGGCACAACAAACTTTAGAGCTCTTGCAACTAGAAAAACGTCAGCCAGATTTAGCGCAATGGCATAATCTGGTAGAACAGATGAAAGCGCCTCAAACGAAAATTGAAGTTGCCATTGTCGGGAAATATATTCAGTTATCCGATGCCTATCTTTCTGTCGTAGAAGCCTTGGGTCATGCTGCGATCGCATGTAATAGTGAACTGGTACTACGTTGGATCAATGCTGAAGATATTGCTATTAACGAGGCAGAAAAATATTTCCAAGGAGTTACAGGAATATTGGTACCAGGAGGTTTTGGCGTTCGCGGAGTGGATGGAAAAGTCTTAACGATTAAATACGCTCGTGAACATAAAATTCCCTTCTTAGGTTTATGTTTGGGAATGCAATGCTCTGTAATTGAATGGGCGCGAAATATAGCTCATCTCGAACGAGCTAACAGTTCAGAATTTGACCCTGAAGCAACTCATCCTGTAATTAACCTCTTACCAGAACAAAGGGATGTTGTTGATCTCGGCGGTACAATGCGTTTAGGATTATATCCTTGTCGCCTCAAGCCCGATACTCTAGCATTCTCTCTCTATCAACAAGAAGTGGTATACGAACGTCACCGTCACCGCTACGAATTTAATAATACTTATCGCAACCAGTTTTTAGAGACAGGATATGAAATCAGTGGTTCCTCTCCTGATGGCAGATTAGTAGAGATTATCGAATTAAAAGATCATCCTTTCTTCCTAGCGACTCAGTTTCACCCCGAATTTCGCTCTCGTCCTAACACTCCCCATCCCTTATTTTTGGGGTTTGTTAAAGCCATCATCGAATCAATCTGAGTTTGGGAAAATGCGATCGCCAATTGTCAAAAACATCACTTTTAACCAATAGTCCAAAGTCCAACCTTCTAACTCAAGCTGCAATTAAGCAGAGTCATTTCGCTCACCTGTAATAGTAATGATACAAATTGATATAAACCTTTCTGTAAAAGGAGAGATAGGGCAAAAATCATTACTTGTTTAGCACTGGCTTACATTTTTGTTCTTTTATAAAAAGTATTGTATCTGAAACGTGTTTTAAGACAAAAAGGTCCGTAAAATTACTGTTAAGCGATCGAATTAGCCTCAAGATCGGATTAACAAAATGAATCAGATTATCCAATTTCTTAACACACTCCTGAAAATACCTATTTTTCGCAAACTATGGGTTTTCTGGAAAGCACTGACAGCTAGTTGGCGCGTTCATCTGGAAAAGCCTGTTCCTGTAGAAGAAGTAGCCAAATCTCGTGAAGTTGCCTCGATTCCTTCTTTTGGCTTCTTTTTCTTGTTGATTAGTGCTACAGTACTTGCCACCTTAGGACTCTTAGCCAATAGTACTGCTGTAATTATTGGAGCAATGATTGTTGCACCTTTGATGAACCCAATTTTGAGTATGTCTTTTGGGGTTGTCACAGGGAATTGGACTTTATACAAGAGATCTTTGGTAACAGTTCTCCTCGGCATTGCTTGTGCTATTTTAGTCTCCTATTGGATTAGTGCTTTGCTTCCCGTCAGTATCGTACGCTCGGAGATTATGGGACGCACTTCACCTAACTTAATTGACTTGGGAATTGCCATTGCTGCTGGTGCTGCTGGTTCATTTTCTTTAACCCGTCAGAGTATAGCGAGTTCAATTGCTGGAGTTGCCATTGCGGTTGCGCTGGTTCCTCCTTTATGTGTTGTAGGAATTGGTCTAGGAATAGGAGATACTATTGCCGCCGAGTTGGGTAGAACTGTAATCAGCAATATTGCTATATCCAAAGGAGCTTTTTTGCTATTTCTGGCTAACTGGGCTGGTATTACCGTTACCGCTTGTATTATTTTTCTGTCCCAATCCTATGGAAGCTTGAAAACAGCATACCAAAAGCTAATTACTTGGGTGTTAATTATGGCTTTGTTAATTGGCCCTTTAAGTAATTCACTGCAAGAATTTTTTCTCTCTAATCGCATTAGCTTAGAAATATATAAACTCAAAATAGATAAGCCTGAAATTTGGCAAAGGACTCAAATTCGTTACCTTAATGTAGATTTAGAGGGTTCTACTGCATACGTTACATTATTGCTTAACGCACCAGAAGGATTATTAACTGATGAAGAGTTAGAAGATACTAAACAAAACCTATTTGATAGTATATTGAGCAAAAAAGTTAATGCAATGGACTTTGATGTCAGAATAATTCCCGTTAAGATTCGGAAATTTCAATCGATTGCTCAATGATTATCAACATCATTGACACTCCCACCTTTCCGCTACGCTAAAAAGGTGGGATTCTTCTTTCAACCTAATTTAACTAGACTAACCGAAGTTATGTCACCGTCAGAGCTTAGTCCAGAAGCAAACACGGTCTGCCCGACCGCTAAAATATTCAATGCTGCATTGTAATCTCTTGAATTCAGATTGTTGCAGCTTGGACATTGCCATTCTCTAATATCGAGTGACAACTTATCTAAAACATGCCCACAAGAATGACATCGCTTTGAAGAAGGAAACCATCTATCAATAGCTACTAATTCTCGATCATGCCACTTACATTTATATTGAAGTTGGCGCAAAAATTCACCCCAACCACAATCAGCAATAGCCTTGGCTAATTTATGATTAGCCATCATGTTTTTTACTGCTAAAGTCTCAGTGAAGATAGATTTGTTTTCTCTAACTAATTTCGTACTTAGCTTATGTAAAAAATCTTTTCGGCAATCCGCGATCTTAGCGTGAAGTTTTGCTACTTTTAATCTTGCTTTGTACCGATTATTGCTACCTTTTTGTTTCCTCGCTAGTCTTCTTTGAAGGGTTTTAAGTCTAGCCTCATATTTTCTCAAATACTTAGGATTTCCACTACCAAAACCTTTTGATGTCACAGCTACATCTTTAATCCCTAAATCAATTCCAATCTGTTCCTCTGTTTTCTCCCATTGCTTTAGCTCTTCTTCAACTAAAAAAGAAACAAAATATCTTCCACTGGGATCTTTGCTGATAGTAACTGATGTCGGCTCACCACTAAAATCTCTACGACCTTTAATTTTCAATGGTTGAGACATCTTAGCTAAAGTCAATTGCCCATCTTGCCACTTAAAAGCACTAGCAGCATAGGTCATTGACTGCCTATGATTCTTTTTCTTAAATCTAGGATACTGAGCTTTACCAGCAAAGAAATTTTTAAATGCTTTATTTAAATGTCTTAATCCTTGTTGCAAAGGAACAGATGAAACTTTTTTCAACCATGATTTTTCAGGCTCTTTTTTTAGTTTAGTTAGAGCATTAGACGTGTCGCGGTAGCTCAGGCTTTTGTTCTCTTGATAGTAACTATCAGTTCTTAAAGCTAAAGCCCAATTGTAAACAAAGCGTGTACATCCAAAGGTTTGAGCAAGTTGTATTTTTTGCTCAACCGTTGGGTAAAATCTGCATTTAAAGCCGCGAAGTTGTTTCATGAAAATAGTTTACAGCAAAAGACATCTTGTGTAAAACATTTCAATAGTCACGGCACCTTAAAAGGTGCTTAGCCTACATCCCACGCTTGAAAGACGTGGGTTTTGGCTTTAGGATTCTATAA
>JAAUXX010029065.1_pt1 | contig 15798 bp, 8 predicted proteins | sample 7278111 | NCBI WGS metagenome assembly JAAUXX01 (sample SAMN14350116, study PRJNA611818) | marine sediment metagenome | isolation source: surface marine sediment (1.8m) | place: French Polynesia: Moorea | collected 2018-08
ATAGGGACTCGGATAGATATTAGGATTACAAAATACCTCTAAAAATACATCTCCAGTATATCGATATTCCATCGCGGGACGAGGACTAGGGCGACTATCTCTCTGACTACTATGAGCAGCCGAAAGTTTCAGGCTTTCTACGAGAGTAGAGATTTCTTGTTGCAGGTTACGCGCAGCTTCAGTTGTAAAGTTAAATTTAACGGAGCCTTGAATCAGATTAAGGGTTAATTGTGTCATCGCTGAAACCATGAATGTTTTGTCACTATCGTAAAAGTAAACGATTCACCTAATCCAGACTTTATACTCTCTTCATAATATTGTTAGGGATTCAAGATTGCGGGTTACGTTTGCTGCTTTCCCTCAAAAATGCGCCCCGCTTGCGGATCTCGGAGAGATCGCTTGACGGGAGAATAGACTCGATGAAAATGGCTGTTTTTCAAATTGTTTTGTTTATCTAAAAATCAGATTTGGGAATTATAAAGTTAAATGTTTTCTATCTCTTTTTATGGATTCAGAATTAATCATTCAGGTTTTAAATGATGCTTGTCAAGATGACAACTTAAATTTCCAAATCATACTACAAGAATCAACACTACATATATACATCAATAGAGAAGCAAATAGTGAGCTTGATTATGCTCAAATACTTCACAAAATTAGCGATGCATTGACAACTTTAAATATTTCTTGGGAAGGGTTTTGGTTATATAGCCGAGTCATAGGAGAACTAGAGCCTGATTGGCAAACTTATATCGAATTTCAAGTTGATTTATTTGATAATGAATCAGATCCTTTGATAGAAGAAACAGAAGATTTAATTACAGAAGCAAAAGAATCTCTGCAAGATCTTAAATATCTTAAAGATAAAGATATTCTTCCAGTAGAAGAGTTGGATGATAAAGTTTTAGATAAAGATTCTTTTCTTTTAGTCATGGAATCTGCTGAGGAAATTGACAATTCTACAGGAGATAATGAAAAAGAAGCTCTTGAAGATCCTTTCGTAGTGGAAGAATTAGATGATGCTATTTTAGATAAAAATTCTCATCTTTTAGCCCTAGAATCTGCTGAAGAAATTGATAATTCCATGGGAGAAAATCAAGAAGAAGAAGATCTTGAAGATCCTTTTGTAGTAGAAGAATTAGATGATGCTATTTTAGATAAAAATTCCCATCTTTTAGCCCTAGAATCTGCTGAGGAAGTTGATAATTCTATAGGAGAAAATGAAGAACAAGAAGAAGATCTTGAAGATCCTTTTATAGTAGAAGAATTAGATGATGCTATTTTAAATAAAAATTCCTTTCTTTTAATAAGGGAATCTGCTGAGGAAATTAATAATTCTCCAGAAGAGATTGAACAAGAAGAAGTTGGGGATCTTTTTGTAGTAGAAGAATTAGAGCAGAAGAATCCTGAGCAAGAATCAGATATTTCAGCAAAAGAATCGGATAATGCGATTAATAACTATTCTGAAGATCTTGAGGAAGAGGATCTTTTTGTAGTAGAACAGTTAGATGATAAAATTCTTGACAAAAAATCTGATAGTTTAGCAAGAGACTCTGATAAAAATATAGATAACCCAGAAAACTCTTCCACAGAAACCATAAATTTTTCAGAATATTGCTTTATTAGTAACCAAAGATTACTTACCAGCGATTTAGTTGCTCCAAAATTAAATATTGCTCATCTAATAAGTTTTTTCCATAATTTATCTCAAGAGAATAAAAAATTATTACTTCCACTATTAAAGCAATATTTAAAGCCCCAAAAATCTATCATAGAAACCGACAAAGAGCAATTTTCACTGACCATTCAAGAATGGTTGCAACAAATTAGAGAATTAAGCTCAGAGCAAACTCGCAAAGCTGCTATTTGGTTTAGTCGCTACTGTTTTAATCCAGAAAAAACAATATCCGAAATCCAAATAGTATTTGATACCGAAGCTGCGAAACAAGCAGCAGAGAAACAAGGAGAAGAAACATCGGCTTCCCCAGAGCGTAATCAAAATAGTAATAACTTAGGAGTATCTGCTTCTACTACAAATACAAAATATTCTAATAATCATCAATCATCAAACTATTTACCGTCAAATCTATCCTCCAACCAACAAGAATTAGAGCCAGGAGAATCAAGAGGTAAACTTAGTGGTAGTAGTATTAATCTCTTAGTTCCCATAATCTGGATTGCGGTAACTTTATTTTTTGTTATTGTAGGGCTTGTTTCTAATAATTTGAATTCAGTAAATTCAGCAGGTATTCCAGTTATTTGCGAAAATATTAATAATGCTGAATCTACTGATTATTGTCAATTAACAGTAGACTTAGTAGGTCACCAACTATTAGAAGAAGTAAGTCAAGAAGCTATACCCTTTTCTTCTGAAGAAAAATATATAGCTTTGTATTATTGTAATAGCTATGCCAATGTTCAAGCTGGTCTTTCTTTATCTGAATCTGCTCCTATTAATACACCAGTAATCTATAGTTATGGTGAAGAAATATTACCAGGTATTTATTTTGCCGAGGCTACACAACATAAATTTAAAGAGGAAGGAAATAATACTGTTAGAGTTGCTTGTACTATTGTTAATCAAGAAAAATCGCCAGCACTTCTTGCTTCAGATATAATTCCTAACAATTGGCCAGCAGAAGCATATAAAGGAAAAACTTCCATAAGACGGCTACAATCGCTCGATCAATCTCTTGGTATTTATTCAATATTTGCGGTAATGGGATTTGGTACCTTATTTACAGCAATTGGTTTATTTGTTGCTTCTATGTTTGATTGGGGAATTACGATTTATTCTATGGATGCACTGTATAAATCCGCTTTTATTATGGGAATTTTAGAGGTGATTTTCGCTCAAATACCGATTATTGGTTGGATTAATTTAATTGCACTTAAAGCCCTGACTTTAGGTATTACTAGTGCTTTTGTTAAAGGATTTAAAGTTAATTGGAGTGAGGGATATCGTGTGGTGTTTTTGGGTACGATCACTATTTTGGGAATTAGAACAATACTTAATTTTTCAATGATCCTGTTAATATCTGCTTTCATTGCTTAGTCCATATTGCTCACAAAAAAGCATGTCACTTTGCGATCGCAATTTATCAAAGATCTGCGATCGCGTCAATCAATTTTTAAGGAATTGTAACAGCTCAAAAGAGCAGAAGTCGCCAGATATTTTTTGCTGACACTTCATCATTCTGACTCCTGAATCCTCCGAATACAAAGAGTTTTGGCTCTTTTTCGATTTACTGAAACTAAATTATGTTCTAGATTAAGACACTTCCTTTAAAAAATATAAAATTATAAAAATTATGTCTATCTACAAGATTTTGCATCTGTATAATTCCTCTTAACTAATTTTTAAGATGATTTCTGGTAAAGAATATACCATTGACGTAGGGGCGCAACTTCGTACCCTTCGGGAAGCGCGATGCGCCCCTACAATTGTCTGATAAATCTGATCAAAACTTGGTAAAAATATTTCGAGAAATCACCTAAAAGCCCAACAACTCCCAAAGGCTAACTCTATATAAAGTCGATTGTACGCCTCGCTCACTAGATGTCACTTTTTCTTCTTGTAATTGAGGATTGAGAATCGAATCTAAAACAAGATTGGCGCTTTCAATCGGTTCTTCGGCGGGGGCGAGAGTTAATAAAACTAAATTACAATCTTTCTCAGCATCAGTTACGCAAATTGCTGGAATATGATCCATTTGTGCAGTTTTGAAGCTCAGAGAAGATAAATTGTTCTCAGAAGCTACATAATTTTCTAATTTTTCAGATACGTTAGTGCAAATTTCTTGAAGATTAGTACCTGGGGGGAAAACCTCTCTATTCCAGTTAAAAATAGCTATACTTTCGCCATTGCTTGCTTTAGCAAAGGTAGTTGGCGCAGTTGCATCAGCTTGACAAAAAAAAGTCTTTTTCGATGAGGCAGTAGATTCTCCATAAACAGGATTCATTACCGAAACAATCATACTAGCCGCTAACAATGAAAATAAAGACCAATGTTGACTTTTCATAGGGAAATATAATCAGGAATTAACTAACACCTGATTATATCTTCTCTCTAATTTTTTGGTAAAAGTAATCAGATGTAATACTAACTAGGAAATCAAGTCTAAATCAATCAAATCAACTAGTCCTTTTCTGTCGCTTTAAAAACTATTCTTGCTAGGAAGTTTTGTCCTCTCATTTCCTAATAGCGATCGCATAATTTGCAGCTAACTCAATACTTATTCTAATGGACGCAGAGATCAAGTAAAAACAAAAAATCACATCTTGAAGGTTAAAAAGCCAATAGCGAAGCAATTTTAAGGTGAGGAAAGCCGAATAGGGAATGTAGTGTAATCTCCAGAGTTGTTTTATAGCCAAAATAGGTGAAAATCGATCGCTAGATACATAATAAATTAATCAGCAAGCATACGATAACAATATGGCTGTACTGGAAAAAGGCAATATCACGATCCATACCGAGAATATCTTTCCCATTATCAAGAAGTCTCTCTATACAGATCATGAAATTTTCTTGCGGGAACTTATTTCTAACGCCGTCGATGCGATTTCTAAGCGCAAAATGGCATCTTTAGCGGGAGAAGCAACTGGAGAAGTTCCCGATGGAGAAGTTATCATTGCCGTAGATAGCACCAAAAAAACTATCTCGGTTTCCGACAACGGAATTGGCATGACCGTCGAAGAAGTGAAGAAATATATTAATCAGGTTGCCTTTTCTAGTGCGGAAGATTTTATTCAAAAATACGAAAAAAGTGCTAATGATCTAATTGGTCATTTTGGTCTAGGTTTCTACTCTTCCTTTATGGTGGCGAAGCATGTAGAAATTGATAGCCTTTCCTATCAAGAAGGCGCGACTGCGGTACATTGGTCCTGTGATGGTTCACCAGAATTTGAATTAACTGATTCGGAAAGGACTACAGTAGGAACAACCGTTACTCTTTTCTTGCAGGATGAGGAGCAAGAATATGCTAACCCTGAAAGGGTAAAACAGTTGGTTAAAACCTACTGCGACTTTATGCCAGTAAAAATCGTCTTGGATGGAGAAGCCATCAATAAAAGACGTGCTCTATGGAAAGAATCTCCCCAAAATTTAACTGATGAAGATTATTTAGAGTTCTATCGCTATCTCTATCCCTTCCAGGAAGATCCCCTCTTATGGGTGCATTTAAATACAGATTATCCGTTCTTGCTTAACGGTATTCTCTATTTCCCGAAACTCAAACCCGATGTTGATGTGAGTCAGGGACATATTAAACTTTTCTGTAACCAAGTATTTGTTAGCGATCATTGCGAAGAAATTATTCCAGAGTTTCTCATGCCTTTACGGGGTGTGATTGATAGTCCCGATATTCCTCTGAATGTATCCCGTAGTGCCTTGACTAACGATCGCACTGTCCGTCGTATTGCTGATTTTATCGCGAAAAAGATCGGCGATCGCTTAAAATCTCTTTATAATGAAGATCGCAATGAATATATTCGTTGTTGGGAAGATGTGGGAACTTTTGTCAAATACGGTACTCTCAAAAATGAGAAATTCAAAAAACAAGTAGAAGACTTTATTATTTACAAGACTACCTATCAAGCAGACGCAGCCACCGCAGCAGCACCCAAGGTAGAAGTCCAAACCGAAGGAGATGATGAATGGGCTAAAGTTTCTGAGGATACTACTCCCAGTAAACCCTATACCACTTTACAGGAATATCGCGATCGCAATAAAGAATCTCAAGAAAATCGTGTGTTCTATTGTAGCGATCCTTCTACTCAAGGAACCTATGTTGAATTGTACAAAAATCAAGGTTTAGAAGTTCTCTTCCTCGATTCTTTCATTGACACGAATTACTTTATTCCTTTCCTCGAAAGAGAGCATACTGATTTACAATTTGCTCGGGTTGATTCAGAGTTAGATAAAAATTTAGTCGAAGATGACAAAGCCCAAGAAATTGTCGATCCCACTACGAACAAGACTCGCAACGAAACCATCAAAGAAATCTTTGAGAAAGCCCTCAATAAACCCAAAGTAAATATCAAAACCCAATCTATTAAATCAGAAGATCCCCAAGGGACTCCTCCCGCGATGGTATTATTACCAGAAGCGATGCGAAGACTCCAAGAAATGACGGCTTTAATGCAAGAAAAAGCGATGGCATTCCCTGAAGATCACGTCTTGCTAATTAATACTAGTCATCCTCTGATTGAGAATATTGTAGACCTTAATAAAGGCGCAATTATCGATGCGACTGGTACTTCTAAGTCTGGGGAATTAGTTAATCTGATGTGTCTTCATGTTTACGATTTGGCACTAATGGCTCAAAAGGCTTTTGATGCTGAGGGAATGAAGACTTTTGTCGAACGTTCTAATAAAGTTTTAACTAGATTAACCCAGAAATAATCTTTGTCATTATTTCGAGAAACTATATAAGAGTGTATTATTTGTACACTCTTTTTATTTATCTTGTCAGAAACATTGATTTTAATCGTTACCGCATTCCCGCTTCAGTAAGCCGTTTTAGTCAAGAAAAATCGTATAGGTGCCAAATCTTGCAAATAGGCTTTAATTTGTTATTTTTTGCGAAAATAAATTTTATCTTGGTAAATCAACACCGTTTGCTTTTTGTTCCTCATCCTTGAGAAAACTACAGTTAGCTGAAATATAAGGAGTGCGAGTATTGATATGATCTGTGGGATAGGTAGTTAAGATAATTTGCCCATCTTCAGTTTTGATAATGCCCCTAGCGGGGTAAATATCTCCCATACTGGTTTTGATGGGTTTGATCTCTGGATGTTGAGCCTGGGGCTTAGAAGTAGTATTTTGTTCATCTACTAGTAGGGTATCAGAATCAAATGGTTCGGTTGGAACTGGAGGTATACCGCCTTTACCTTTGACAGTTAAACCACTAGGTTGATCGGAGGTGCGGGCGCTCTGACAAGCTTGACCAACAATTTGTTCTGATTCAATTGGATTACTTGGTATTTCGGTATCTTTTTGACGTATATTAGCATCGGGATTAGAGATGGAAATTGTACCATCTAAACCTTCTGCTTGAGAACTGGCGTCAATATCGTTTCTATTATTGGCGATGAAATTACCGTTGCTATCTATAGCTCTTCCTTCTTGTAAGTTAAAGAGTTGTCTGGCATTGATAGTAATATTTCCCCCAATTCCTCTTTCTGCTGTAGCGATAAGATCGTTTCCGCTTCCTTTACTGGGAAAACCAAGAATGAATCTGGCATTAATGTTTAAGTTGCCACCATCCGCATCTTCTAACGCTCTGGCGGAGATGAAGCTATTGTCTTTTAGTGTGAGATCTTCAGTAAGTTGAAGATTGATATTAGCAGTATCTCCAGTTTCAGATTGAGTAGCAGTGTCAATTCTAGCCTCATTAGTCAAACTCAAAGAATTAGCTCGTATATTAATGTTCCCTGGTTGTCCTGTACCTGGTTCGAAAAAACCTGAACTATCAATATTTCCTGCTTCTATCGTTCCACCATCATCAATAGTTATGTCTTCAGCAAAAAGGTTTATATCACCGCCATTGCCGTTACTGATAGACGTAGAACTAAAAACACCACTACGAGAAGCCTCTGAACTTTCACCATCGATGGTAATGGTATCACTAGCGGTAATATTGATTGAACCCGCATTCCCTTCACCAGTTGTAGCAGAAGTAATTGCTCCGCCATTAGTGAGATTGAGATTACTAGTAGTAATAGTGATCTCTCCACCATCTCCTATTGCTTCCGCAACAGAACTAGCAACAACACTAGTAGAGCCCTGCGAAGTTTCACCATCAATGGTAATGGTATCGCTAGCAGTAATATTGACTGAACCAGCATTTCCTTGACTAAATGTACTAGCACTAATTACTCCGCCATTAGTGAGATTGAGATTACCAGTCGTAATAGCGATCTCTCCACCATCTCCTACTGCTTCTGAATTAACATCACTAAAAACACTGCTATTATCAATAGTAATGGTATCACTCGCAGTAATATTGATGGAACCGGCATTTCCTTGACCCAAGGTATCAGTACTAACTACTCCGCCATTAGTGAGATTGAGGTTACCAGTCTTAATAGTAATCTCTCCAGCATTGCCTATTGCTTCTGAATTAACATCACTGAAAACACCACCAGATAACCCCTGGGAATCTACACCATCGATGGTAATGGTGTCATTAGCGGTAATACTGATTGAACCGGCATTTCCTTGACCCAAGGTCGTAGTATCAACGAATCCGCCATTAGTGAGATTGAGATTACCAGTCGTAATCGTGATACTTCCGCTATCTCCTATAGCTTCTGGTGCAACTCCGCTGTTAATACTGCTAACACCATCGATGGTAATGGTATCGCTAGCGGTAATATTGATTAAACCCGCATTCCCTTGACCAAATGTACTAGTGCTAACTTCTCCGCCTGTAGAGAGATTGAGATTATCAGTCGTAATAACGATCTCTCCGCCATTTCCTACTGTTTCTACCCGACTAAAAACACCACTAGGAACGCCCTGCGAATCTACACCATCGATGGTAATGTTATCACTAGCAGTAATATTGATTGAACCGCCATTTCCTTGACCAAAGATACTAGTACTGACTTGTCCGCCATTAGTGAGATTGAGATTCCCAGTCGTAATAGTGATCTCTCCACCATCTCCTATTGCTTCTGGGTCAACACCACTAAAAACAATACTAGGAGAGCCCTGCGAAGTTTCACCATCAATAGTAATGGTATCACTAGCGGTAATATTGATTGAACCCGCATTTCCTTGAGAACCTGTACTAGTATCAACTAGTCCGCCGTTAGTGAGATTTAGATTACTAGTAGTAATAGTGATACTTCCACCTTCTCCTATCGTTTCAGTTCTGCTGATGATATTTCCAGCATCGTCTATTACTATTGAAGGAAATACACGACTAAAAACAGCACTAGTACCGCCCTGCGAATTTTCACCATCAATAGTAATGGTATCGCTAGCGGTAATATTGACTGAACCCGCATTCCCTTGACTAAATGTACTAGAACTAATTACTCCGCCATTAGTGAGATTGAGATTACCAGTCGTAATAGTGATCTCTCCACCATCTCCTATTGCTTCTGAAACATCACTAGAAACAGCACTAGTACCACCCTGTGAATTTTCACCATCAATAGTAATGGTATCACTAGCGGTAATATTGACTGAACCCGCATTTCCTTGACTAAATGTACTATTATCAACGAATCCGCCATTGGTGAGATTAAGGGTACCAGTAGTAATAGCGATATTTCCACCATCTCCTACTGCATCTGGAGCAACTTGACCAAAAACACCACTAAAAATCGCCGTCTCTGGATTTTCACCATCAATGGTAATAGTATTTGTCGCATTAAGTTCAACAATTCCTGGTGTTAAATCAGTAAGTGAAGTTCCTACTGTGCTGACCTCAATTTGAGAACCTTCTATAAGAGTAATATTGTTTCCCCATACTCTAATATTTCCAGCAACTGAACCACTCGCATCAACAGTAGCTGTTTGAGATAGTTGAATATCGCCGAAGTTCTCTACACCTTCATATCCCAAACTCAAACCTTCATCTATAGGTGTAAAACTAACTTGTTCGTTACCAGCAACACTTCCTAATTCAATTCTTCCTCCTGGAGTTTTGAGAGTTGCACCCTCTAAACTAAGATCACCACCGACTAAACCTAAAGTAGAAGATTCATTAACTCTTAAGGCATTTTCAGTATCTATCAAGTCGGTAGTTGTTCTAGCACCTTGTCCATCACCTCTTACGGTAATATCTCCTGGATTATCCCTAAAATTCAAGCCAATAGGAGCATTGATAGTTAGCAAAGGAGGATTATCTAAATCTGTAGCGCTAAATTCCCCATCAGAAAAGACAATGCTATCAGCAGTACTGCCATAAAATGAACCACCAAGATCTAATCTTGCACCTTCGCCAAAGATAATTCCTGCGGGGTTAATCAAGAATAGATTAGCTGTACCGTTAGCACCCAACAAACCATCAATATTGGAGATATTGCCGCCTGTAACCCTAGAAAAAATATTGACTATATCTGCTGCATTATTAAAAAATGCCGAACCACCATTAGATACTGAGAAATCGCTAAAACTATGAAATAGATTACCGCCAGCACGATCTCCTTGTTCGATAGTAAAATCATTCCCGCTAACATCAACTGTAGTGCTAGTAGTGCCATCGGGTGTGATTTGTGCTGTAGCTGGGTTTAAGAAAATACTTTGACCAAGAGTACAATAGCCCAAAGACAGTAATAGCGATAATTCCTGTTTCAACTTAAATGTTCCTCTATCAAGACGATAATCTTAGTCAAGGGGAATTATACAAGAGAAAAATCATACGAATCGACAAAATTTCAGATTTTTCTGATAAAAAACTTGATTTGAAGCAAATATCCGTGTTTTTATTTTGTTCGCCCTGTGTTTTGATGCCTGGAGGCAGGATTGTTTTTACGCAAGCATTAATGATGTTGCGCGAAGATCAGTAATTTTCTGGTGGGAATTTTGCGGGAATAATATTATTTTTATTTTTATAACTAGCAACTTAAGTTATTATGCTTGTGCGCGTTCCGTATTTTTGCAGAGTTGTATTTTTGAGAAAATGTTAGCTTAAGGCTAAACTCTCTTGAAAATCGGCTCTATCTTTATTTTTTGTAATCAAAATTAACATGAAGCAAAAAAAAAATCTGCTCATAAATAAAACTTATTTAATATTCTTGTCTAGCATAATTGCGATCGCGGGAACAGAAAAAGATGCCCTAGCGCAACAGCTAAACAATTCCTCTTTAGCTCAATCACCCCCACCAGATACAGGGCAATTAGGGCAAGTAGACAGCATTCCCTCAGCGCCAATCCCGAGAAATGGGGACGATTCCTTGATTGAGCCGGGAGAAACTTTGCCACCCCTAGAAGATTTAATAGAATCGGCTCCAGAAATCCCATCAGATATCCAACAGGGAGATCCTAATCTGATCTTTGAAGTTAGGGAGTTTCAAATTGAAGGGAATACAGCTTTTAGCGATCTAGAACTACAAGAGTTACTAGAACCCTATATTGGCAAGGCTGTAAGTTTCTCCGATCTATTGCAGGTAGAAACTATAATTACAGAAAAATATAAAGAAGCAGGTTATGTCAACTCAGGAGCAGTCATTCCTGGTCAAGATATCGCCAATGGAGTTGTCACTGTCCAGGTTATTGAAGGCACTATTGAAACTCTTAGCGTTGAAGTTCGACAAGGTAGATTATCAGAAAATTACATTATTAAACGTCTCAAAAGAGGGACTAAAGCACCTTTTAATATTAATGAACTACAAGAAGCTCTGCAATTATTGCAACTCAATCCTCTAATTGAAAATTTAAATGCTGAATTATCTGTGGGGACAAGACGCGATCGCTGGTCTTTAGATATTGCCGTCAATCAAGCAGAGGCGTTCAATCCCGTAATTTTTGGCAATAATACCCGTCGTCCTCCCAGTGTAGGTACTTTTCAAAGAGGAGTCGAAATCAACCATGACAACTTTGTTGGCTTGGCAGATCGACTCAGTCTGATCTACAAAAACACTGATGGCAGTAATGATTATAACTTCGACTATACCGTCCCCTTCAACGCCTTAGATGGTACCTTCGGGTTGCGTTATCGTTATATAACCAGTGATATCGTCGAACCACCCTTTGACGATTTAGATATTGAATCGAGAACCGACGAATTTGAAATTGTAGTTCGCCAACCAATTATCTTGACAGCGACAGCTAACTCTACTCAAGAATTAGCCTTGGGGATCGAATTCTCCCGTCAAACCAATGAAACCGAATTGTTGGATGAACCCTTTCCCCTATCTCCTGGCGCTACTGATGAAGGAAACACCAGAATCAATGCCGTGCGCTTCTTTCAAGATTGGACCAGAAGAACCAGGAGAGATGTTTTAGCCGCTCGCTCTCAATTTAATTTTGGCGTAGATGTCTTTGATGCCACCGTTAGTAGCGATGAACCCGATGCGGAATTTTTCTCTTGGCGGGGACAAGCCCAATGGCTCAAATTAATTAATACCAAATCAAATATCAATTTCCTCTTGCGTTCGGATATTCAAGTATCTAATAGTGAGTTGGTGCCCCTAGAACAATTTAGTTTAGGGGGAGGAGAAAGTGTACGGGGTTATCGACAAGATGCCTTACTCGGAGACAGTGGATTATTAGTTTCTGCCGAATTGAGAGTACCTTTCGTGCGCTGGAATAATGGACAAAGTAGCGTGGCGGTTATTCCTTTTGCCGATTTTGGTACGGTTTGGGGCGAGCAAGAATTACCGAACCAAGATGAAGAGACGATCGCTTCTTTGGGCTTCGGTGTGCAATTATCCCTGAGTGAACGTCTGCGGGCTCGACTCGATTGGGGAATCCCCATCGTAGATGTCGACGATCGCGATCGCACTATCCAAGAAGATGGGGTTTATTTCTCTGTAGAAGTGTTTCCATTTTAAATCTTTGTTGAAATGTTTAATTGTTAATTTTTAATCATGAAATATCTCACCAAAATTAAACGAATTCTGGTCTCGCCCCAGCGTTACCCTGGCTCTGGTTCCTGGCGATTTCGGAAATTACAGAAACTTCTGACTACAATCTTACTTGCGGGATTGGGACTAGTTTCTGCTTTGATAATTCCTGCTCTATCTCAGACCGCAGTTCCCAGTGAACCCCAATTATTGGCACAGCAGGGCAAAGAATTTTATGAAGCAGGACAATTGGAGCAGGCGATCGAAACTTGGGAATCAGCAGCTGAGTTTTATGAACTAGAAGGCGATGACGAACAACGGACAGCTAATCTTATCAATACGGCTACCGCCCAACAAGCATTAGGACTGTATGGCGAGTCTTGTCAGACGGTTCTTGAAGCTTTTGAAATTACAAATACTGATTGTTTTAATCTTCTAGATGCAGCTCAACCTTTAGAACAAGAATTGCAAACTATTGGTCAACCAGATAATTTTCCTAATCTGGGAACCATTGTTGCTCAACAGTCCCAAGAGGATCGGACTAAAGCAGATGCTAGCTTTGCCTTGCTCCAACCCCTAGTCTCAGAACCCTATAATTTAAGTCAGGCTACAGGATTGTTACGTTTAGGAGATTATTTCACCAATAGCAATTATCCTCAAGTTGCCGCCACAACCGTCGATATGAGCCTGCAAATTGCCAGGCAACTCGATAACCCTCGCCAAGAAACCGCAGCTTTATTGAGTTTAGGCAACAGTATTAGAGCGATCGCTGAAAAACAACAAAACCAATTCCCGCCCCAAACCATTGCCCTCGACAATATTGTCAATCGTAATGGCTCAGTAGACGCAGCATTACAAACCTATCGAGCAGCGATTGCTTATTATGAAGAGGCTGCCAGATTAGCAGAATCTCCCCTCAACAGCCTTAAAGCACAAATGAATTATTTGAGTATGCTGTTAGATATTCAGGAATTCTGGCAAAAAGCGATCGCAGAACTCACAGATAACCTCGATGTCTTAGGGATTCTCGATGCTAATTTTCAAAATCGCGTCGATCGCGGAACTATTAATTTACAATCGGGCTTAGACAGAGAACTGCAACCACAAATCTCTAGATTAACCGAACAAATTCAACCTCAACTAGACGATTTACCGATCACTCGTTCGGGAGTGTTTGCCCGCATTAACTTTGCTCAAAGTTTAATTCGTCAAGACATCCTGGGTACCAATACAGCTAATATCTTAATTGAAGCGATTGAACTCTCGCGTCAACTCAACAACCCTACCGCCGAAGCAGAAGCCACAGGTTATTTGGGTTATCTTTATGAACAACAAGAAAAATATCAAGAAGCTCGTCAACTTACCGAAGAATCTTTAAAATTAGCGCCTACCCTCGAATATCCCGAAATTGCCTATCGCTGGCATGCTCAATTAGGGAGAATCCTCGCGCAACAAAATGATCGAGAAGCTGCCCTCGCTGCTTATAAAGCATCTTTTAATACGATTAGTGCTTTGCGTAGTGACTTAGCAACCACACCTGTCGAAAATATCTTTCGTGAGTATATTGCTCTGATCCTACAAGAAGAACCCACCACAGACCAATTAGAAGAAGCCCGAGAAGTTTTAGAATCTTTGCAAATTGCTGAACTAGACAACTTCTTCCGAGATCCCTGTTCTCCAGTGGCAGAAGAAACAGTCTTTATCGATGATGTAGATCAACAAGCAGCAGTTATTTACCCGATTATTTTAGAAGATCGTCTCGAAGTCATTGTGACGCTACCTGGACAATCTTTACAGCTATATACCACTTATATTACTCCTAAAGAAGTCAATAACAAAATTACGGAACTACGCCGTCAGACCCTGACTAATCCTGGATTTGCTGAAGCTTTTCGCAATGCCAGAGGAAGTTCTGAACAACCAGAAGAGATTCAACAATCTGTAGAGGAGGTGAAAAAATCTCTCGATGCATCTCTCAACCAAGACATTTTACCTCTAGCACAAGAAATTTATGGTTGGTTGATTGCTGGAGCTGAACCTCTTTTACAAGAAAATGGGATAAAAACTTTAGTTTTCGTGCTTGATGGTCCCTTACGTAGTATTCCCATGTCCCTACTATATGATGGGGAGCAATATCTGATTGAAAAAGATTACAATATTGCCTTAACTTCAGGGCTCCAACTTACTAATCCCCGACCCCTAAAACGACAACCAATTAAAGTATTAGCCGCAGGAACCACCAAAGCTGCTAGTGGGTTCCCCCCAATTCCCAAAGTGGAAGAAGAATTAAATTTAATTGGCAGTCTGTTTCCTGATTCTAAGGTATTGCTGAATGAGGCATTTACTCCTGCTAGTCTTCGTCAACAATTAGAAGCAGAAGATTATCCCATCGTTCATCTAGCAACTCATGGTCAATTTAGTTCAACTTCAGATGACACGTTTATCTTAAGTGGAAGTGAAGAAGATCTCTTTATAAATGTTAAACAATTCGATGATTTGCTAAGAGTGAGCAGCCGTCGAGGTTCTCAACCCATCGAACTATTAGTTCTCAGTGCTTGTGAAACCGCCCAAGGAGATAACCAAGCGATCTTAGGATTAGCAGGGGTAGCAGTAAGAGCTGGTGCACAGAGTACGATTGCTACTTTATGGGGTGCCAATGATGAAGCTACAGCAGAGTTGATGGGCTATTTCTATGAAAATCTGAATCAAAACCAAGAAATTAGTAAAGCGGAAGCCTTACGAAATGCCCAATTGAATTTGTTACAAAATCCCGATTCTCAATATTCTCATCCCTATTATTGGGCTCCTTTTGTCCTTATTGGTAATTGGTTGTAATAAAAGCTCTAAGCCTAAAGCTAGCAACAGTAGGGTGGGCAAGATTAATTTACATATATTTTGTATTTTATTGAGTTGAAACTAAGGTTTGCCCACCCTACCTATGGTAGGGCTGTTTCATTCCAAAGCAAGAAGCTGTAAATTAAAGTTTGGGAGATGAAAAACTAGATATTTGCGCTTCTAGTTCCAAAAAATCATGGATAAAAGCTTAATCGACTATCTCAAACAAATACCTGATCATCGAGATCCTCATGGTCTTCGTCATCCTTTGTGGCTAGTTCTTCTGATTGTAATTATGGGGATGATGAGTGGTTATTGGGGTTATCGACAATCCTCACTTTCAGTTTGATAGAGATGAATTTGCATTAACAAATAGCTCTCTGTTTGTTTGAGCTTAACTTCCAACTCTTTAGATTTTTTGGTTGCCAACACCTCATGTAA
>JAAUXX010004631.1_pt1 | contig 15794 bp, 9 predicted proteins | sample 7278111 | NCBI WGS metagenome assembly JAAUXX01 (sample SAMN14350116, study PRJNA611818) | marine sediment metagenome | isolation source: surface marine sediment (1.8m) | place: French Polynesia: Moorea | collected 2018-08
AAAAAGCGATTCAGCGCGGTCTTGGGGGTTTCCCCCATGAGCGACTGAATCAAGAAATCAAGTCATATAAGAACTGGCAGGCATTGTGTATTTAAACTTCACGTTCATTTAGTTTTTGTTACTAAATATCGGAAGAAAGTTTTCACGGGTTCAATACTTCAAGACCTAGAGATTATTTTCAAAGATGTTGCTCGTGATTTTGAAACTGACATAGTTGAAATGAATGGAGAAGATAATCACATACATTTATTAATTAACTACCCACCAAAAGTTTCTATTTCTAAACTGGTCAATAGCTTAAAAGGAGTCTCTTCTAGACTTATTAGAAAACAACATCCACAACTTGCTCAATACTATTGGAAAGGTGGTCTATGGTCGCCTAGTTACTTCGCTGGTTCTTGCGGAGGTGCGCCTTTATCTGTTATCAAGCAATATATTGAACAACAGAACCGACCATTATAGATATTGACTCGCTTACATCACCGCCCTGAGAAGAGACGGTGCTTTACGCTCGACATGGTAAAAACCTAAATTATCGGGAGTATCCTCGGTGATGAAAGTCCCATGGGCTTCTATGGCAGCACTAGAATAACTCCAGTTCAAAGTTAAGGCAGAAGCAGTATGATGATTTCCAAAGCTTAGTACAGATATAGTGGGAATAACAGCAGATGAAAAGAGAATATTCTTCATTAAAAAAGTATTTCAAGGATAATTTGTTAATTTTTAGAGTTTAAGCTTTATATTATTACTATTTAAGTGGATATTGGGGACAAACTAATCCAAGAAAGTGAGCTACGGTATCAAGAACACACTCCCTCTGGTCTTACACTCATATTTTTACTTTTCTAGTAGTCGTTTCCGAAAAGTTAACGTCTTTTTCTTCAAATTAGAACTATTAGTAAATTTTAGAGGTGAATTTTGCCAAAACTTACAATTGGTCCTAGACAAAAGTGGTCCACTATTCTTCTTGCTATAACTGTGATTTTAGGAATATTTTTTCGACTAGCCCATCTCGGACATCAACTCTATTGGCACGATGAAGCTTACACACTATTCCGTGCTGCGGGTTATACAGGGAGAGAAATTAATCGGCTTTTATTCGATGGACAAATTCATCCGTTGCAAAATGTATTGCAATATCAACATTTACGACCGAAAAGTACCTGGTTAGATACAGTCAAATCTCTTGCCCTTGAAGATGCTCAACATCCTCCTATTTACTACTTGTTAGTTCGCCTTTGGATGTCTATATTCGGAGATTCCATCGCAGCTATTCGTAGCTTATCGGCTTTAGCCAGTTTACTCTTTTTTCCCTGTCTTTATTGGTTGTCTAGACTTATATTTCGTTCTTCTGTAATCGGTTGGACGACAATAACATTAGTTGCTGTTTCCCCTCTGCAAGTTATGTACGCTCAAGAAGCTAGAGAGTATGCCCTTTGGAGTTTGACAGTTTTATTGTCGAGTATTGCACTTTTAGTAGCTTGGCGACATAGCAATTTCATGAGTTGGGCAATTTACACTGTTAGCTTAATCGTTAGTATTTATACCTTCTCTTTGTCTGGATTAGTAATAGTTGCTTACGTTTTTTATGTATTTATCAGGGAAGACTACCGTTTGACCAAACAAGTAGTTAATTGTCTGATAGCCTCCTTAGTAGCTATTGTTGCTTTTTTGCCCTGGTTATTTTGGGCATTAAAAAGCTGGTCAGAGACGGGGGCAGTTTGGTCAAGTGTTCCTATTCCTTGGGTTGCGCTTTTTAAAATCTGGGGCTTGCACATTGTTCAAATCTTCATTCTACCTTTTAAGCATTTAAACTTTAACTATCCTCTGGGAGTCTATACATTTTTAAGCTATTCTATTCTTGTATTTTGTTTAGGTGTTATAAGCTTTTCTCTCTATCAACTGATCGCTTATTCGTCAAAACCTGTATGGTTGCTGCCAATTATTCTAACTGGAAGTACTTTTTTACCGCTAGCTTTCCTGGATTTAACTTTTGGAGGGCAACGCTCTACTGCCAATCGCTATCTTATGCCAACATTTCTAGGAATTCAATTAATTGTCGCTTTTGCCTTAGCCGTTAGTTTTTTAGCCCAAAATAATTTGAAAAGAAAAATAACAAAGAGTGTATATGCAACTATTATTACAGTAGGAATTATTTCTTGTGCATTTAACTTTCAATCGCCGACAGCTTGGACTAAGATAGTAAGTTATAACCTCTATCAAGTCGCAGATTTGGTCAATGAACAGCAAAATCCTTTGATTGTCAGTAGCTCTGAGGGAATCAACTTCGGAAATATTCTAGCATTAACTTATTTAGTAAAAAAGGATGTACATTTTCTACTAGTAGATGGCTGGCAAAAACAAGATTATGAAACGGAAATAGATATTCCACGGACATATAAAAATGTTTTTTTACTAGGTTTATCAGAACATTTGAGGAAAAAGCTTAAACAAAAGCACAATGCACAACTCAAACTAGTATTTAACGATGTTCATCTTTGGCTGTGGAAAATGGAAAATAGTTAACCAATCCCTAGAAAAAGCTGACCACCCTTCGGGCAAGGAAGAGGGCAGAGGGAGTGGAAAGGGGCTTTACACAGCGAAAAGTAGGAATTCTAACCGATAAACTAGGGATAAAAGCCCCCTTCCACTCCATAAGGTTAAGTTGTCGGTGAGAGCGGAAAATCAAAGGAAAACTGCCCTCTTCCTTCTGCCTTCTATTGACAAAACAGATTGATTCACAGTAGGTATTTAATCAACATTAACCTAATTCCTCGAAAAAATAGTCCCTATAATGAATTACCTAACAATACTACAAAACAAATTTTTTTTAGTCGGTCATATTATTTTTTTGTCTTTTATTTCTCTACCAACAAGAGCGCAAGTTCTTCCCGACAATACTTTGGGGGCAGAAAGTTCGGTAATCAATTCAATCAACGAATTGCGCGATCACATTGAAGGTGGTGCAACTAGAGGAGAAAACCTTTTCCATAGTTTTCAGGAGTTTAGTATTGGTGAAGGGTTGCAAGTTTATTTTGCCTCCCCTGAAGGCATAGCCAATATTTTTAGTAGAGTTACAGGAAGTAATCTTTCTGAGATTTTCGGGACTTTGGGAGTAGAAGGTACAGCTAATTTATTTTTTCTCAATCCCAACGGCATCATCTTTGGTGAAAATGCTTCAATTGATATTGGTGGCTCTTTTATTGCAAGCACTGCGTCGAGCATCGATTTTGCCGATGGGACAAGTTTTGCTGTCGAGATGAACCATCCTAATGTCTCCCTTACTATCGAAGTTCCTATAGGATTAGGCTTTGGCAGCAATCCAGGCAATATTACTGTACAAGGGACAGGCAATAATCTCAGTATTCCCATCCCCGAATTCAATATTATTCGAGATAATCGACCCGTAGGAATTGAAGTTCCATCAGGTCAAACTCTAGCTTTAGTTGGTGGTGATATTATTCTAGAGGGTGGAAATTTGACCGCTCCAGAGGGACGAATCGAGCTAGGAAGTGTAGGAGCAGGAGAAAGAGTTGGATTTATTCCTGTATCGGGAGGTTGGCAATTTAACTTTGACGGAGTTGGTCAGTTTCAAAATATAAACCTGTTTCAAGAATCTTCGCTCGATACTAGTGGCTATAGTAGCGGTGCTATTCAAGTTCGAGGACAAAAAGTAAATGTTTTAGATGGCTCGGCTATGCTAGCTAATACTCTAGGCGAAGAAGGTTTTGGCGGTGGTATAAGCATTAAATCTAATGTTCTAGAGTTGAGTGGCGTAACGAGTGATCGCTTTGTCAGCGTAATTGCCTCAGATAATATAAATGGAACTGGAGGTGATATTAGTATCGAGACAAAGCAATTGTATATGGCTGATGGCTCACAAATACGAGCTATTGTTTTTGGTAGTGGCACGACTGGGGGGCTTGATATTACAGCACGAGATATCGAAGTAACAGGGATTAATCCTCTAAATTTTGATTATCTGACATCAATCAACTCCACAATAGCAATAGAAAGTAGTGGGGGAACAGGAAAAGATCTAACCATCGATACAAAAAATTTATTAGTATCTGGTGGAGGCAGAATATTAACTGATACTTTCGGCTTTGGAGAAGCTGGCAATTTAATCATTAATGCTGAAAGTATTGAATTAGTTGAATTTAAGAATAGAAATTTAGACCTTTTAACTGGCTTATCCACCTCTGCAAGAAAAGGAAGTAGAGTAGGTAATGCAGGAAACATGATTATAAACACAGATTCTTTGAAGTTGATTAATGGTGCAAGAATAAGAGCCAACGCTCTAAGCAATGGCAATGGAGGCAATATTACTATCAATGCTCAAAATATTGAATTATCTGGAGTTAATCCTCTTTTTCAAAGAAATACAAGTAGCATTTCCACTTCAACTGAGAATTTAGGGAATGGAGGAAATATAAATATCAACACAGGTATTTTACGATTAGCTGATGGTGCAAGAATCGACGCATCTACCCAAAATACTGGGAACGCAGGCAATATTGATATTACTGCCAATTCTGTAGAATTAATAGGAGTTAATACTTTTGCTCCTACGAATGTAAGCAGAATATCTACCTCCGTCAACAGAGGTTCGGGAACTGGAGGAGAAGTCACCATCAATACTGATCGTTTAAAATTGGTTGATGGCGCACAAATTAGGGCTTTTACTTTTGGTTTTGGCGATGCAGGTAATATTAATCTAGATTCCAGAGAAATCGAAATAACTGGAATTAATCCATTACAAAGATTCCGTGCTAGCAATATTTCTAGTGCTAGTGCATCTCCAGGTGCTGGAGGGGATATTACTATCAAGACCGAAAATTTAAGACTAGCCGATGGAGCTAGAATCTCGGCTGAAGCTTTTGATCGAGGTAATGCAGGTAATATTAATATCACTGCGACCGATTTTACCCTAACAGGTGCTAATCCCTTTTTCCCCAATGAATTAAGTGGCATGGCTACTTCAGTTAGCGATGGTTCGGGAACTGGAGGCGATATCACTATCACTACTGATAGATTACAAATAGCTGGCGGTTCACAGATTAGAGCTACTACTATCGGTTCTCAAGCTGCTCAGGCTGGTTCGATCGATATTACAGCACAAGATATCGAAATAATTGGTGTTAACCCATTTGATCCCAATCGTACCAGTAATATTGTTACTGCAAGTATCTCTCCTGGCGATGCAGGTAACACTAATATCAAGACCGAAAATTTGCGGATAGCTGACGGAGCAAGAATTGAAGCAGCAGCTTTTAGCTCTGGTCAGGCTGGTTCGATCACCATTACGGCAGATAATCTCAACAATAGTAATGGTTTAATTACTGCCACTGCTGAGCAAAGTGGTGGTGGAGAGATTAATATCAATACCAACCAACTAAATCTTAATAACCAAGGAGAGATTAGCACTAGCGTTTTTAGGGATTTTGGCAATGGAGGCAACATAACCATCAACACCGATACCTTTACCGCTCTCAATAATAGCCAAGTTACTGCGAATGCAGTTAGAGGTAATGGAGGAAATATTACTATCAATACGGAAGGATATTTTGTGAGCGATGATTTTATTATTTCGGCTTCGTCTGAATTTGGCTTAGATGGCATAATCACGATTAATGCTCTAGACAATGATTTCCAAAAAGATTTAGAGCAATCCTCAATAGATTTTGCTGTTGTCGAGCTAAATTTTGCCGAAAGTTGTCTAGTTAGGAGCAATAGAGAGAGAAGAAGTTTTGTTGTGGGTGGAACTGGAGGTTTTCCGCTTTCTCCTGATTCAGAGTACAGAGATACCAACCAAACTCTTACGGGAATTGGCTCGTTACCTTCTGGTACGAACCTCTCCCCACAATCGAGCGAGTTTGAGTTTGAAGACGATACAGATTGGCAACCAGGCGACCCGATTATTCCTGCCGATAAGATGATTGTGACAGAAGATGGCAGGACTTTATTGGTTGCTTCTCCTCAAAAAGCAAAAGACTTGATTTGTCAAGCAAACTAACTTTTTGGAAGATGAATGATAAATTCAGCATATTCTCCTGGTTGAGACTCAACCTTAATATCACCACCATGTTCGCGAATTAGATTTTTGGCAAAATACAACCCTAAGCCCTTACCGCCCGTTTCGCTGGTTGTCCAGTGCATGGCAAATATTTGCTCTTGCTCATCAAGAGCAATACCTTGACCATTATCCTTAATCCTTATTTCGAGCGAATCGGCTTGCTCTTTAGTGACCAATTCTAAAGTGGGAACATAATCTGGCAATTCCTTACTTTTCAAAGCAAGAGAATGGCAAGCGTTTAAGACGATATTTTCCAAGGCTCTTTCAAGATGCTGTTTTATTCCCACCACAGGAGGCAATGAATTATCATAATTACTATTTATTTTGAGATTTTCAAGGGGATTTACTTGAGTAGACTCAACCACTATCGTCTTCAGTAATTCATTAAGATTAATAGAACTAAACTTAAAACTTTCTCGACCACTATTGCGATTTAATTCTTGGATAATCAAAGTTATTTTTTCAACTAGATAGTCGATTCGAGACAATTGCTCTAAACTTTGCTCACACAATTGTCTGGGATCGACACTCCCTTCGGCTAAATCTTCTGAACCTTCAAATAAACCTCCAAATAGATAATAATTCTCCTCAATTATTTGCTTGATTTCTGCTAGATTATTCTGGCAGTTTTGAGCATTGGCTTTAAGGGCATTTGTTTGATTTTTAATTTCATGAGACAAGGTTTCGGCTAATCCTTGATAGGCTAATAATTTTTCCTGGGCTGCTATTTGTTTATAAGCCTCTTCTAGCTTTTGAGTTTTTTCTTCTACCTTTTCTTCTAAAAGAATATTGTCTTGTTTAAGTTTATCGATATATATGTAAAAGCTACCAACCAAAGTTACTATTAAGATAATACATATATAACTGACCACAGGAATCCACCAACCACTCAGAAAAACAACCCAGCCTAAAACTAAAATCCAACTAGATTGAATCAGTGAAAAAATTATCAATCCAATAAAGGTTCTGGTTTTCTTATTAAGCCAAGCCATCAACAAAAGAGATTCACCAAGCCAAAAAAGAACCAAAAAACTATATTCAACTGAAACAGGTAAAAAGTTCAGGCTATTTACTTGATTTGGATTTAAAGCTGAATTGACTAATACACTAGTCAAATAAGCGTGTACTTCTACTCCAAAAGTTAAATCGGCATCTCCTCTAATTATTTTTCTTTGATTGGGAATTTGAAAATTATCATTAGCTGTCTTAGTAGTTGCTCCCAACAAGACAATTTTATCTTTGAATACTTCTCCAGAAAAATCTGGACTTAATACTTGAGAAAAACTCAACTGCTCAAAGGCTTTTTGAGCAGAGCAATAATCAATTAAAATTTGATAATTGTCAATTGAATCAACTGAATAAAACTTAAGATTTTTTCTTAAGCGAGGAAAAACTGTCTTGTTTAATTTTAACCAAGATTTATGCTCAGTCGGGTTAATATTTTCTTTTTCTAGATATTTTAAAGCTACCGCTAAACTGAAGCTGGGAATCATTTCATCTTCTGATTTTTGAAGGTATAGATAGCCTCGACGCACTACATCATCTTTGTCTTGTATAACTTCACTAGCACCAGTTCTGCCCACTAATTCAGGATGGGGTAAGATGGGTTTTTCCAGAGGATTCCCCCCTGTTGTCTTCTCTACTCCTATCAGGTTAGGAGTCTCGCGAAATATTGAAGCTAGTTTTTGACTAGCTGAAGCTGAATCTCCTGTCGGCACATTGCGGTGTAAATCTAAACCGATTACGCGAGGATTTTGTTGACTTATTTTTAAGAGCAAATTCCCTAAAATTCGATCATTAACAGGAAAATGACCAATTTTAACGATATCCTCTTCAGTCAAACCAACAATAACAATTTTTTCGTCTGAAGATTTTTGAGGACACAGTTGTAAATATCGAGCGTATAATTTGTACTCCAATCCCCGTGACAATCCACTAGTAATTAAGCCTAAATAAGCTACTGAACTAATAGTAGCTAATAACAGAAATCTCCATCGGCTCGACACCTAAAGATAACTCCTAATTTTTTGCTTCATTTTTTTGGGTGAGCGAAAAGCCCTGACTATCTAATATATATCCCAAATCCACCTCTTTCAATAATAAGGAGAAAATATCTTGAACCACTAGAGAATTGGGATCGGGCTTATTTGAGGGCGAAAGACCACAAGAGAGTGCATCGTACCAAATTCCTAACTGAGCATAAGCTAGATGACAAGAAAGTTCTTCTTTCTCTTCTACCTTTTGTTGAGGCACGGGAACTCTTTCAATCCAAGCCTGAGTAAATACATTTTGAGAAGGTTTTTGGGGATCACAAAGAATCGAAGCAGTCCAACGATACTGTTTGCCAACTTCCAAAGGAGGAACACTCTCAGGCAAAGTCAAAGCGATGAAGCCTGACTTATCAAGACTCAATTCTTGACTATATATAGGTTTATGACCTGGTTCGAGTAAGGTAAAACGTATTGGGAAAGACAATTCTTGAGACAAATGCAACCAGAAGGTAGGGTGTGAAGAGATCGTCAGGGGAATATGATCTTCAGGAACTATCAAAGTAATTGCCTTAGTTACTTTGTGATGACAACCCCTAGAGCCACCAGCCCGTCTATATTGCCGACGACCTTCACCTGGAGGTGGTTGATAGGCTTGTTGGCTAGAATTAGGATTAACTACTATTTGTGCTAGGATCGTCGAGGGAACATAGGCTAACCAGCCTACTATTGTAGCCAAAAACACGCTAAGCATAATACCTCTCAAACATAAACCTATAATATTCTTAGCAAAAAAATAGGTAAATATACATATTTGACGTTGGTTTTGATTAATCTTTTTTTTTTGTGGGAAGTAAATTTATGCTTAATTTCCATCTCGCTAGAAGATATAGCTTATGGGCAATATTATTAATAGCTTGCTCGTATTGTTCTCCTCATCAACAAGTTTTAGCTCAAGATGTAGAGCTAGATAAAATCGAGCAATTATCAACTCAAGCTGAAACAGCTTACTATGCCAATCAATATCGAAAAGCTCTTGATGCTTGGCTTAAAATAATTGAGCCTAGACCAAGCCCTCTCTCTCAACCAGAGATAGCTTTAGTCCAATTAAATATAGCGTCAACTTTATTTCAAATAGGAAAATATGGAGCAGCAATAAGACATTGGCAGAAGGCTATTGAAATTTATCGAGACTTAGATTCAGATAGATTTTTAGCTGCTAGTTTAGTAGATCAAGCAAGAGCTTATCTGGCTTTGGGACAAACTGATTTCGCCTCGAAAAGATTAAACGAAGCACTCAAACTTATTCGAGAAAAAACCCAAGACATTCAAGCTGAAAATAATTTAGCTCCTGTTCTCGCCACAGCTTATTTAACTCTGGGAAACATCAATATTCTTCAAGGAAAAGACCTACAAGCCGAAAAAAACTATCGCAGCAGTTTTGAGTATGCTTCTACTGCTCAGGAAAAAACCGTCGCTCAAAATAATCTCAGCCGACTTTTTTGGGCTAGAGCGCAAAATCCCACGCTCCCACAATCAAAAACTCTTCACCATCGTCGCCTTGCTCTTGAAGCTGCTCAAAAAGCAGTAAATTTAAGTAATAACGTCCAATCCCTAGCTACTGTAGACGCTCTATTGCAATTAGTTAGAGTAAGTGACGGAGAAAATAATAATCAAGATTATTATTTAAAAAAAGCGGAGATAATTCTAGCTGCCCTACCCAACTCAACGCGGAAAGTTTACACTTTAATTAATTTGAGCGGGCATAAACAAAATCCAGTCGCTACTTTAAAAGAAGCGGAAACAATAGCAGGGCAAATCAAAGATCTTCGCGCTCAATCTTTTGCTTTAGGACATCTTGGCAACTACTATGAGCATCAAAAGCAGTATCAAAAAGCTCTAGAATGGACGAACCAAGCCAGATTAGCTGCTCAATCAACCCAAGCTGACGATAGTTTGTATCGATGGGAATGGCAAGCAGGAAGAATTTATACCATGTTGGCTCAAACCGACCGAGGTATAGAAGCCTATGAAAGTGCGGTCGCCTCTTTGCAAAGGATTAGGAGAGAGCTAGCAATTGAACAAGAAAAACAAATAGATTTTGAGCTTGAGATTGAACCAGTTTATCGAGAACTAATCCACCTACTCTTAGCCAATAATCCTACCCCAGAACATATTAAGCAAGCTCTAGATTTTCTGGAGTTGCTTCAATTGAGTGAATTAGAACATTTCTTTAAAGATGATTGTTTAGAGCTAATTTCGGAGCAACGGTTTCGCCCAGAAAACAAGATGGGATTGATTCACACAATTATTCTCCCAGAAGAAACTTATTTGATTTTACAAACTCAAAGTCAAAATATCAAAAGCATCAAGATAGATATTGCTTCCTCTCGAATTAAAGAATTAGTTCAAGAATGGCGATTAGACCTCGAAACTAGGGAGAATGATAACTATTTATTTTCAGGACAACAATTATATGACCTTTTAATTAAGCCAATAGAATCTGAGCTAATTTCCCTAAAAATTGAGACTTTAATTTTCGTCAACGACGGAATACTTAGAAACGTTCCTCCCGCAGCACTTTATGATGGTCAGGAATTTTTAGTCAAGAAGTACGCTGTCGGCGTTTCTTTAGGGTTGAATTTACAAATTAAGCAAATTCAACCTAAAAAAAACGAGACTAAAATTTTGGCTTTTGGGTTATCTGAGGAAACAGAAGCCTTTCCTGCCTTACCCTACGTTCAGAAAGAGATAGAATTGCTCAATGAAGTTGCTGAAGTCCAACAATTTTTAAACAGCGAATTTATTGCTAATAAGATGGAAAAGGAATTGATGACGCAGAATTTTCCTCTAGTTCATATAGCTACTCATGGTCAGTTCAACGGCACACTCGAAGAATCTTTTCTAGAAACTTACCAGGGTCAAATCAATTTACTCGATTTAGAAAATATACTAAGTAGCCATCAAATCAATTTTCCAGCCAATCCGCTCGAACTATTAACTCTCAGTGCTTGCGAAACAGCAGCAGGTAATAAAAGAGCAACATTGGGTTTAGCAGGAGTAGCTATTCGTTCTGGCGTTAGCAATGTTTTGGCTAGTCTGTGGTCAATTGACGATGAACAAGCTGTTGTTTTAATGAGTGATTTTTATCACGCTCTACTCAAACAGAAAATGTCCCAATTTGAAGCATTACGCCAAGCTCAGATGAAAATGATGAGCGATCCTAATTCCCATCCTACTATTTGGTCGAACTTGATTCTAATCGTCAATTAAAACGGAAAAAATTTTAAAGAAAACGAAATCCCTTCGTCACTAAGAGAATTTCCCCGCTCTTCCACATCGCTGAGAGGAACAGCCAAATCCAATGTTAAAAAAAGAGAATCTATCGGTTGCCACTCTAACCTCAAGCCTATACTGGTTAAGGATTGAGCAAAATCTCCATCTGTATTCCAGACTCTACCCACATCGACAAAAGGACTTAACTTTAAATCTTCAACCACAGTAAAAGCGACCTCCACCGTAGCAACAACCCCATTGTCGCCAAGAGAATAATTGCGCCGATAGCCTCTAACTGTACTCGTACCACCCAAAGTGAATTGTTCAAAGGGGAGTAGAGAATCGGGAGTTAGTTGAGCAGCTAACCTGGTGATCAGAACTATATTTAAGTCTCGCTCCAATAACACGGCATATTGGGCTTGTCCCAACCAGCTAAAAAACGAGCCATCGGGAGCATCATCATTAACTGTCGCCCCAAATAAATCGACCCCTAAGCTGAGACGAGAACGAAGGGAGATTATATCCCGATTAGAACGTTTGAGCCAATCACCTTGTAGTCGCAAGACCGATAATCTTGAACGACCATTATCCGAACCCTGAGCGATAGGAAAAAGCTCATCATTAAAAAGAAAAGTCTTAATTTCGCTCCAGTTAAAGATTAAACTGACAGAAGATTCAGTAGTTACAGAACGAACAAGCTGTTGTTTTAATTGGAAAGAAAGAGTATCTGCCCTGGCTCGAATATCCACTTGATCCAAAGGTTCTTCCACAACAAAACTGTTACCGTATCTATACCAAACACTAATAGCCGTACCTTTGTAGTTAAGAGGTAAAGTGTAGTTAAGTTCATAAGCCGTAAATCCATCACTGAGATCTAGTTGAGCAAATGCCCTGTCTCTCAAACCCAGTAAATTGTTATGAGCCAAGGTAGTTATACCCCTATATTCCCCAATCGTAGGAGACGCATGATTGTTAAATTCCAAGCTGGCAGAAATTAGCTTGGCTTCTTCAATTTCAACGAGTAAAACGCTAGAGTTTAAGCTCGTACCTCGTACCAATCTAGCTTCTACTCTTTCAATCAAAGGATCTAGCCTTAATTGAGCTAAATCCTCTTGCAACTTTTGAACGTTTAGGGGGGAATAGCCACTATTTGAAAAATAGCGAGAACTGATATAGCTTTTTTTAAGACGTTTTAGCCCCTCTATTTCTATATTTTCTAAAGAGCCTTCTATCACTTGAATTTTAATCAACCCTCTGCTAATATCCTGTCTAGGGAAAAAAGCCCCCGAAGTTGTATAGCCTTGGTTCGTATATAAATCAGTGATAACTCCAGTTAGTTGCTTTAATTGCTCAAAAGTCAATTCTTTTCCCTGATAAGGACGAACTAAAGCCTCTATTGTCTGAGAATCAAAAGCTGTGTATCCTTCTACTTCTATTTGCTTAATCAAAATCATGTTGGTCTCTTGGGCGCAAACATGATTTTGAGGAGCAATTATAGTCAAAAAAAGTAAGAAAAAAAAGCATCTAATTGCCATGAAAGCAAGGAAACCAAAAAAAAGTAAAATTGTTTACAATATAAGTCCAGGTAATACCAGAGCCAAAGCCAACCCCAAGGCTGAAACAACCTTGGAAAGAGCGAATAATTAACAATTATTAAGACAATTATTTCTAAATTTAAATCATGAAAGAAATTCCTTCTGTTTTAGTCGTTGACGATGAAGTTGACTTTCTGAAACCTTTATCTGAAGCCTTTGCTCCAGAAATCAAGTCAGAGCGTTACCACATGGAATTTGTGAAGACTGGTCTGCAAGGCTTAAAAGAAGCACGTAAGATAACTAAGGAAGAAAATAGTCTGCTAATAATCGATCTAATTTTACCAGATCTCTCTGGTAAGAGATTAATTGAAATTTTAGATGAAGAAAAAACAGCCCAGAGCCAATTCAAAGGCATTGTGATCTCAGCCCATGAAACCAGAGAAAAATTGCAGGAACTGAAGGAAAAATATGATTGGATCGTCGATTATTTACCTAAGCCCATAGATAGTGTTTATCTTAAAAATCTGGTTAATAGCTTGTGCGGACAACCGTTAGTCAAATTTAAGTACGAACAGTTAGATCGAGAAACTGCTGCCTTTATTCGCCAACAGACGGGAGAAATTAAATTATGGATGAAACAAACAGCCCTGGGAGCTATTGAAGCTGGCGAAAAAATCCTCAAAATTAAAGAAAAGCTAAATCATGGACAATTCCTAGATTGGGTCGAATTGGAATTGGAATGCCACTACAATACTGTAGTGGGTTTAATGAGAGCAGCTAAAGTTTTTGGACCAGAGAAAGAAAGGGTTGCACAGTCTGGATTAGGACTATCAGTCGTTTATCTCCTCTCACAAGGCAATATTCCTCCAGAAATGAGAGAGGAAGTTATCGAGATAAGTGAAAGCGGGAAAGCCTTATCTATTGGCGAGGTCAAACAAATCCAAAAAGAGTATAGAAAGAAGAAAGGAATTCCTCCCAGTACTAAAGCTAGACAATCTAGTTCTTCAGCAACTCCTAATCAATCAACTACGAGCGCAATTGATTCGACCAAACCTCTCGAACCAACTCAGAAAGATAGTCAAAAACAAGAGATTATTAAGGTCTTACCCAAAAAAGTAGAAAGTCAAACCAGAGAACCTTCACAACTGCCTAATAAATTTTGGCATTTAGATCGTCGGCATTTACTGTATTGCGGTTATCCCCATGACAAGGAGTTTGTGGATAAACTCCCTGCCCCAGTCGATTTAATTCTGGCTTTCCCTCCATCATCAGATTGGAAGAAAGAAGAGCTTCTGCCCGTACCTGCCAACTCTGTGGAAATTTTACAAACCCAATTTAAAGACTACAATCCCATTCTTTTGCGTCCTATCGTACATCAGGTGATGGAATTATGGACTGAAGGAAAAGATACGATTTTTGTCTCTTTTTTGCCAGATTTTGATATTTTAACCCTGATCGATTTTCTCGATTGTCGTTGTTTTCTAGCCGAACCCAATCTACAGAAATGCCAACAATTATTATCGAGATGCCAACAACGTAATATCCACCAGCCAGAATTTTTACAATACATTAAAAAGTTCGAGCAGTTAGCCTCCTTTATTTAGGTTTCTCGGCACGGCAAACCTTGTAAATAATGCCAAAACTCCAGAATTTGCTCTTCTTTTAGATGCAAACGAGAAACAACATTATATTTTTCAAGTAGATATTGCTTCCAATATTCTATTGTCCCTCCTACGCGCTTAAACTGCTGGTCAATTTGCTCGATTACATAGTTCAAATCCCACCTCTGCTCTTTTGTCTTTAGCTGTTTCGCCCAGATTACTATTTTCTTCCGCTTATCAGCATCGAGCCTCATCATCGCCCGATTTAACCGATCGGGCGTGAATTCACGGATTTCCATTAATTGCCGTAAGGTATCAGCCGAGTCGCACAATTGTAACATCTCAACTATGTATTCCAGGCTAGCTTCGGAATCAAAAGGAGTTATTTGGGATTCAACTACAGTAGATTTTTGAGTCGGATTTTCTGTAACAGATAACCCCTGTGGTGTATATACAAAATCAGGGTCATCTGTTACACCCTTAACTTCTTGCTCGGTAGTAGCTTCAGTCGATTTTACCCCCTCTTCCTTTTGGGTTTGATTCAACTGTTCGAGAAGGGCTGACCAGTCTAAATTTTCTAGTTCGCCAGAGAGATATTTTTGATATTTTCTGTCGATGCACTCTAAAGCTACCAGACGATCTGGATCGTTTAATAATTGAAGATCTAGTTGATAATGTCTGAGCAGGGTTGATTGTTGCCTAACTTGTTTAGAACTCCAAGAGCAGCCGACCATGTTTAATAGCCCTCCAACGTACCTGATAGCATACTCTTGTTTACCACCAGGAGAGCGACCCAAGATTTGTCGATATTTCAGAGCTTGTCCTTTTTGGCAAATAGCAATTATTTCAGGACTATCTTTGGTGTAGATTTTATCGGGATTATTAATTAGCTCAAGAATTCCCAACTCCCTTAAGGCGTTAATCATTGAAAATCTGTGTTTAATTTTCCAGAGAGCTAAATGTTCTTCTTGAAGAAAATGACGCATCAAGCCATGATATCGTTCTTGTTGGAGTAATTTGGCTGCTTCGGGATGATTAAGTAGCCAAAATAATTCTTGTTTGTCAATAAACTTGCGGTCTTCGTAAAGGAACTTATAAAAAAGGTCTTCACTCCAGCGCGGAGTATTTTCAATCCCAGGTAATCTCTTTTTAGTTTGGGCTTTAATCAGTTTACATCGCTCCAACCAGCCAGCATCAAAAGCCAGGGGTCGGTCTGTTTGAGAAGGGGGGATATCTTCAGCTCCGAAAATATCATGGCAGTTTTGCCGTTTAACCTCTTCTGTAGCGTCTTTAACCAGGTCTTTGATGGATTGATTAC
>JAAUXX010029604.1_pt1 | contig 15776 bp, 14 predicted proteins | sample 7278111 | NCBI WGS metagenome assembly JAAUXX01 (sample SAMN14350116, study PRJNA611818) | marine sediment metagenome | isolation source: surface marine sediment (1.8m) | place: French Polynesia: Moorea | collected 2018-08
ATTCCGGGAACGTGAGCTTGAGCCGGCATACTCATTGATCGCGGGCCATGGCCTGGACAACGCTGCCAGGGTCGCGGGCCGGCAACGCGTCGGGTGCGACCGCAAGCAGTCTCAACGCTTCGGCCATGACGTCGGCAAAAACCGGCGCCGCAACGTCGCTGCCGTAGTAGAGCTCGCCGGTCGGCTCGTCGATCATGACGACAGCGGCAAGACGCGGTTCGGAAGCGGGCGCCAGCCCGGCGAAAATTGATATGTACTTGTCTTCGGAGTATCCGCCCGGGCCTGACTTCCAGGCCGTACCGGTCTTGCCGGCGATGCGATAGCCCGTAACAGAGGCCTTGGTGCCCGTGCCGCCCGGACGAACGACTTCCTCGAGCATACGGCGGACCGCGCGAGCCGTATCCGGCTGAATGGCCTGGCGCAGTTCGGGCGCCGTGTCGCGTTTCAGGAGCGAAATCTCTGGCACGCGGCCGTCACCCGCGAGCGCGGCGTAGGCGTGCGCGAGCTGAAGCGCGGTCACGGAAACGCCGTAGCCGTACGCGAGCGTGGCCTGGTTGATCGGCCGCCAGTAGCTGAAGTGGGACAGCGACCCCGTGGATTCGCCCGGGAAGCCGCTCGACGTGAGCTCGCCGAGTCCGAATCGCGTCATCGACTGCCAGAGGATTTCGGGCTCGAGGTTCATGGCGAGCTTCGTGACACCGACGTTGCTCGAACGGGCGAGTATCGTCGTCAGGCTCACGCGGCCGAGGTTGCGGTTGTCCTCGATACGCTTGACGCCGACGTCGACATAACCGGGCGCCGTATCGATCACGCTGCTTGGCCGGAACTCGCCGCTTTCGAGCGCGGCCGCAACGACGAGTGGCTTGATGCTCGACCCGGGTTCGAAAATATCGGTGATGGCGCGATTCCGGTAACGCTCCGGGTAGAGCTGCGACCGATCGTTCGGGTTGTACGTCGGCTGATTGACCATCGCCAGCACTTCACCGGTCTGGACATCGAGCACGACGATCGTGCCGGACTCGGCATTGTGCTGACGAACCGCAGACTTGAGCAGCCGGTAGGCGAGGTATTGAATCCTGAGGTCGATGCTCGTCTCGAGATCCTTGCCGTGATGCGGGGGCCGAATGCTCGCGACGTTCTCGATCGGTCGCCCGAGTCGGTCCTTGAGGACGCGTTTCGCGCCGGGCTCGCCCGCCAGCCAGTAGTCGTAGGCGAGCTCGAGACCTTCCTGCCCCTTGTCGTCGATATCGGTGAAACCGAGCAGGTGGCCCGTCACCTCGGCGGCGGGATAATACCGGCGGTATTCGCGCTGGACGTTGACCCCGGGCACCTCGAGCGCGAGGACTTCAGCCGTCCTGTCCGGCGGAATCGCACGCTTCACATAGACGAACTGCTTGTCCATGCTCCGCGTGATCCGCCGCGCCAGCGAGTCGGCGTCGATGCCGAGAACGCGGGCGAGTTCGGGCACGCGATCCATTGCCGGCTTGATCGAGTCGGGATGGACCCAGATGCTGTCGACGGGCGTGCTAATAGCCAGCGGCTCGCCGTTGCGATCGGTAATCGTGCCGCGATGCGCGCTGATCTTCTCGGTTCTGAGATGGCGTGAATCGGCCTCACGAACGAGGAAGTCCTTGTCGAGAACCTGCAGGTGCACGGCGCGCGCAACGAGGGAACACGCTACCGACGCGAACAGCAGCACGATAATCGTGCTGCGTCGCGCAAAGCGATTTGCCGTCTGCTGCTTGGTTTCTGCGCCGCGTTTCATTGCCGTTCGATTACGTAGATGTCCTCGGTCGCCGGCCGCGTGAGCTTCAGCTCATCGGTCGCGATCTGTTCGATTCGTCCGTGGGTTGCCCAGGTGCTCTGTTCGATCTGCAGCTGGCCCCACTCGATGTTCAGTTCGTCACGCTCGTCGCTCAGTCGCTCGAGCTCGACGAACAGCTTTCGCGACTCGTGCTTCGTATAGACCAGTGCGATTGCACTCACGACGCACACGAGCGCGACCGCAATGACGAGGCCGGTCGGCTGGGCTTTGGCGAGCGGCTTCATGCCAGTCGCTCCGCAATGCGCAGCTTCGCGCTCCGCGACCGGACGTTGCTTTCGACTTCGTCCGCCGTTGCGGTGACCGCCTTACCGAGGGGCCTGAGCTTCGGCCTGAACTCGGGCGGAATATTCGGCATACCCCGGTACTGCTCGGGTTCGCGTGACGCATCGCGGATGAAGCGCTTGACGATCCGATCCTCGAGCGAGTGAAAGCTGATGACGCACAGGCGCCCGCCTGCGCACAACGCGTCAAGCACTGATGCGAGCGCGGCCTCGAGCTGTTCGAGTTCGCGATTGACCACAATGCGAATCGCCTGGAACGTCCGCGTCGCAGGATGGATCTTTTGACCCCGGCGCGGCGCAGCCTTTTCGACGACGGCCGCAAGCTCGGCAGTCCGCGTAATGGGCGCGTTGCGACGTGCCTCGACTATCGCCCTTGCGATCCGCGACGCCTGCTTTTCCTCGCCGTAAATTCTGAGTGTTCTCAACAATTCCCTTTCATCCACGCTGGCCAGCCAATCACTGGCTGCCACCCCGCTGTCGGGATCCATGCGCATATCGAGCGGTCCGTCCTTGGCGAAACTGAATCCGCGCTCCGCCTGATCGAGCTGGGGCGAGGAGACGCCGAGATCGAGGAGTATTCCGTCGACATGGCCGAGGAGGTTTCGCGCGGCGAGGATCGACCCGAGTCCTGCCAGTTCACCCCTGACAAGCTCGAACCGCGTATCGCCTTTGAGAGCCTCCGGAGCGCTCGCAATGGCGGCCGGATCGCGATCGATCGCAATGAGCCTGCCGTCGTGCCCGAGCCGATCCAGGATCGCCCGGCTGTGGCCCCCGCGGCCGAATGTGCCATCGACATACACACCGTCTTCCCTGCCGTCCTCCATGAGCCCGAGTCCTTCGAGGACCGGTCCCAGCAGCACGGGTATATGCGTGCTGCCCGTCATTGATGGCAAAACAAACCGCGGCGCGATCTAGAAGGCGATCGTTTCGAGATCCGCCGGCAACTCACCGTCGTCGTCCTCGGTCAGCCACAGATCGCGCTTTTCGTTCCAGCCTGCTTCATCCCACAATTCGAATTTGTTGCCCTGGCCAATCAACATCGCCTGCTTCTCGAGGCTCGCGAACTCGCGCAGCTCTCGCGACACCAGGATTCGGCCATTCGCATCCATGTCGACCTCGGTGGCATAACCCACCATAATCCGCACAATGCGACGGGCAGTCTTGTTCATGCTGGGCAGGCGCACGAGCTTTCGCTCGAGTTCTTCCCAGTCCGGCAGCGGATACACGAGGAGGCAATGGTCCTTGTCGACAGTCACGATCATCTGGCCATCACAACGGCTGGCGAGCCGCTCCCGGTACCGGGTCGGCATGGCCATACGCCCCTTGGCGTCGAGTGTGACTTTGGTGGCCCCGCGAAACACAACAATGAGGACAATCCGGAGACCGCTCTTCTGGCGCGACTTCCGGGCTGACTGCCCATCTCCTCCCACTTTTCTCCACTTTTCGACACTATAGGACCGGCATTTTAGGGGGTCAATAACGAAGGCCGTTTTGCGTTGTTCTACAGGGACTTAAGTGCTATCCAGTGGCTCGAAAAAGGCGAAATGTGGCAGGTCGCTGAGCCATATAAATCAGCGACTTAAAGTGCGTTCCTAGACTTTAAGTAAAATGACTGTCGGGAAACGGCGACAGGGGCCGGGATCGAGGCCGCCGTCGGCGAGTTTGCGCAAGATTGCCCGTGAATTGCGCGCCGCCAGCCGCGAACCTGCGCCAAGTCACTGAAAAATATAGAAATCGAGAAAGACGGAGCCGGCAATAAGCCGGGTTCTGTCGATGGCAATCATTCATCTGGGACGACCGTCGCCGATCGCCTCTAGCAACCTACCCGGGAGCCCGCTCGGAACCGGCGGCGGACGACCAGCGGTCGCCCTGCTCCCCTATTTGGTCTTGCTCCGGGCGGGGTTTGCCGTGCCGCGAACTGTTGCCAGTCGCGCGGTGCGCTCTTACCGCACCTTTTCACCCTTACCGACACCCGAAGACGCCGGCGGTATATTTTCTGTGGCACTTTCCATGGGCTCGCGCCCTCCAGGCGTTACCTGGCGCCCTGTCCGAAGGAGCCCGGACTTTCCTCCAGGGTGATACTCCACCCCGGCGACTGCCTGGCCGACTCCGACTTTCCCGACCGGACATTATAGCGAATCGGCCGCTCGCAGGATGCCGGTGGCTCACGGAGCGTTCGTCGTGGTGACGAATGCCGCCGTGATCGGCGGCGGCGCTACGACGCGTCTACTTGTCCAATTCCGTCAGAACGATCGGGGAACTGCCCTCGAGGCTCGAGGCGAAGTCCTTACCCATCAACATCGAGGGCGTCAGGCTGCCTGCGGGCGCTTCGCTGGCCATCAGGTGTTCAATGATTGCAACCGGTGCAAGCTGTGTGACCGTGTAGCCGTTCGCCGTCGTCAGGAGCGCGGAGAGCCGCCGCCCGGAGCGGTTCGTCACCTCGCCCCAGACCACCGTCGAGTCCCCGGCCCGTTGCTCGTCGGAAGGTCCGCGGACTTTCCGGTCGACCTGGCGCTTGAGGTAGTTCTGCACGAAACCGAGCTTGAACAGCAGTCGCATGCGGCCGGCGCGTTTTGCATTCGCGATCATTTTCGGCCTGGCGGGTATATACACCGTGATGTCCGGGATCCCGGTCGAGTGGTAGGCGGTCGATATATCGCCCCAGGATATGCTCATCGCGAGCGTTGGACCGCGGCCGAAGTCTATCTCGCGCGTCAGTACGCCCGTCCGGACGAGCACCCCGTCACGCCTTCCCCAGGTCCCCATGCCCATGCCTTCCACCATCGTTTTGGCCGTGCCGGGGCTGAATCGCGAACCGCCGCTGAATGCGAGTTCGAGCGTGCCGGCATCGGGCATGGCTTCGGCGAGGGTCTTTGCGACGCAGTCGGTCGGGACGACGTCGAAGCCGACGCCCGGGCAGATGATCACGTCGGCCCGTGTCGCGGCGTCGCTGACGGCACTGCTATGGGCGTGCTCGAAGACGAAGGCTTCGCCCGTGATGTCGAAGTAGTGTGCCTGGGCCGCGATACAGCCCTCGATCATGGGCCGGCTCGTCGCCGAAAACGGGCCCGCGCAGTGCACGACGGCATCGACGTCCTCGAGCGCGCGAGTTATCAGAGCCGGGTCGTCCAGGCCGAAACTCCGACTTTCAAGCCCCAACGCGTCTGCCAGCGTTTTGGTTTTGGCCGGATCCCGTCCGGCAAGGATCGGGGACAGCCCCTTTTGCCTGGCAAGTTCGGCGATCAATCGGCCGCTGTAGCCGTACGCGCCGTAGATCATCCACTTCCTGACAGTCATTCGGTTCCCTTCAAGTCGAGCATGCGCTGGTAGACGGCATTCCTGGGCTCGCCGGTCACTCGCGCGACGATCGCGGCCGCCTGCTTGCCCGGCAGAACATCCGTCAGTTCCTTTAGCAGCCGGTCGCCGTCGTACGGCGGTGCAGCCGCATCGGCAGGCTTGCCGGCGACGACAATAACAAACTCGCCCTTCGGCGTAATGCGGCCGTCCCGAGCCCTCGCCGCGAGCTCGCCGAGCGCGTCTCGCTGCACGTCCTCGTGCAGCTTCGTAAGCTCCCTTGCCACGGCGGCCATGCGCGATTCGCCGAATACAGAGGCCATTGCCTCGAGCGTCTCGGCGAAACGGTGCACGGCCTCGAAGAAGACCATCGTTCTGGTCTCTTCGCTGAGCGCCTCGAGTCGACGTTCGCGGGCCCGCGGTTTGGCAGGCAGGAAGCCTTCGAAACAGAAGCGGTCGGTCGCAATGCCGGCCACCGAGAGCGCGGCGGTCACGGCGGAAACACCAGGGACCGGCACAACGCAAATGCCGGCCTCACGGGCCGCGGTCACGAGCCGGTAGCCCGGATCGCTCACGAGCGGCGTGCCGGCATCGCTCACGAGCGCGATATCGGCACCGCCCTTAAGGTCCCCGATCAGGCCCGGCACGACATCGGCCTCGTTGAAATCGTGGAGGGCTGTTTGTGTCGTTTTTGCGCCGATATGCGTTAGCAATCGGCCTGTGTGCCGGGTATCCTCGGCGGCAACTCGATCGACCGTCGCGAGAATCTGGCGAGCTCGCGGCGTCAGGTCATCCAGGTTGCCAATGGGCGTGGCGACGACGTACAGCGTGCCACTCACGCGCCGGCGACCGGTGTACCTGCGGGTGCGTCTTGCTGTCGCGGGACGCCGAAGCAGTTGAATTGCTTGGACCGGAACACATGAGCTCCAGATTGATACGGACCCGTCATCCTACTGCATGCCTTGGCGTGCTGCTGCTGGCGCTTGCCCTGGCCGGTTGTGAGACCGCGTCGGTTGGCGGCGTCATCCCCGTCAGCGGCGAGGCGCGCGCGGAACGCGAAGCCGGCCGCGGCGATGCCGACGCCGCTGCCGCCACCTACATTGGCCTTGCCGCCCGCGCGGCAGGGGCAGAACGCGACCGGCTGACGCTGCTCGCAGCCGAGCAGTGGCTCATTGCCGGCGATATGTCGAGGGCGCGTTCGGCATACCAGGGTATTCAGCAGCCGCCCGCGGCGACCAATGCCGCGCTCGAACAGTCGGTGCGTGCCCGAATTCTGTTGATTCGCGGCGAAGCCGAGCAGGCGCTCGCGTTGCTCGAACCCTTGAGTTCGAGGCCAATGACGACCTCGCGCCGTCTCGCCGTTTCCACGCTGCGAGCCGAGACCTACGCGGCGCTGGGCGATCCCGCTCGTAGTGTCGAGATCATGCGTCAACGCGAATCCTACCTCGACGACGACGCCGTCGTGCGCAACCGGGAATTGCTCTGGTCGGTGCTCGCGGCGAGTTCGCCCGATGCACTCAGGAACTCGGCCGGCGATGTCATCGACCCCGAAGTTCGCGGCTGGCTTTCACTGGCAGCGTTGTCGACGGCCACCGGCCAGCAGGGTATCGGCTGGAACAACGGGACGATTCGCTGGCGCGAGCAACATCCGGATCATCCCGCGATCGCCATCCTCGACGGTCTGCCGGAAGCGACGGCGACGCTGCTCGAGTACCCGCGCCAGATCGCACTGCTGCTGCCACTGACGGGCAATGCGGCCCGCGTCGGCCAGGCGGTGCAGAACGGATTCCTTGGCGCCTATTTTGCCAGTGCGGGAGGCCTCGACGATCGTCAGTCGATACGCGTCTACGACGTGAACACCGAGGGCGGCGCGAGCGCCGCGTACGAGACCGCTGTCGCGGAGGGCGCAGAGTTCGTCGTCGGCCCACTGCTCAGAAACGACGTCGTCGAGCTGGCCAACAACAGCCTCGTACCCGTGCCTGTCCTGACACTGAACTACCTGAGCGAGGGGACGATCGCCCCGCCCGGCTTGTTTCAGTTCGCACTCGCGCCCGAAGACGAAGCGATCGCCGCGGCCGAGCGTGCGATCGCCGACGGCCATACGCGTGCGGTTGCCCTCGTGCCGAACAGCAACTGGGGTCGTCGCCTCGTGGCGGCCTTCCGGGCCGAATTCGAAGCACTCGGCGGCACGGTTCTCGATACACGCTCGTACACGGCAGGTAACCCCGACTTCTCGGGCGTCATCGAAGACCTCATGGCGTTGACGGGCAGCGTTCAGCGTTACCAGAGACTGCGTGCCAATATTGGCGGCCCGCTGCAGTTCGACCCGCGACGCCGGCAGGATGTCGAGTTCGTATTCCTCGCCGCCGACGCTGCGACGGGCCGGCTCATGAAATCGCAGCTCAAATTTCACTACGCGGGCGACCTGCCGGTTTATGCAACGTCGCTGATTTACGCGATGGACGGCCGCTCGGACACCGATCTGGACGGCGTCCGCTTCGCCGATGCGCCGTGGGTCATCGCACCGCAGGTCTGGCTGTCGCATTTGCCACCCACGTTCGCGACGTACTTTCCAGAGGAAAAGCGTCTCAAGCGACTTCACGCAATGGGCTATGACGCTTACCGGCTCACCGGCAGCCTGTTCGCCTACCGCAACGCCTTCGAAACGCGATTCGACGGTGCGACCGGCGAGTTGTACCTCGATGCGGAAGGCCGGGTTCATCGACGCCTCGCCTGGGCCGAGTTCCAGAATGGCGTGCCCGTCGCCCTGCCCGACCCTGTCGACGATGAGGCTATGGACGGGGACTTTCTTGACGATACGGATGCGGGCGAATGGAATCGCGACGCGGACGGACGGCGCGGCCTCGACATGTAGACGACCGGGCTCTGCTCGGCGTGCGTGCCGAAACGCTGGCGCTTCGATGGCTCCGCCGCCAGGGTCTCGTGCTGGTTGCCCGAAATTTCCGCTGCCGCTACGGCGAAATTGACCTGCTGATGCAGGACGGCGTCATGCTCGTCGTCATCGAGGTCCGTTGCCGCGCTGGTGCATCTCCAACGTCGGCCGCGGGAACGGTTGATGCCCGAAAGCAACGGCGGCTCATGCGGACAGCGCTTGCGTTCGTCGCCGGGCACCCGGCTTACGAGGCGTCACCACTTCGCTTCGACGTTGTCGGCATCGACGGCGCCCCCGGACCGTGTGCGCGCCCCGAATGGATACGGGACGCGTTTCGTCCCGCTTGAGCTCAGGCGGCCAATCGCACCTCGCCGCAGCCGGCTGCTACACTAACGTCCCGAAATCGTTCTAGAACACCGGAGCCCGAATAATGGATATGCTCGCGCGCGTCCGCGACCACTTCGAAGAGAGCATCGAAACCAAGCAGGCCGCGGTTGAGGCAATTAGTGAGAGCATTGCCGAGGCCGGAGCGCTCATGAGTCGTGCGCTCCTCAACGAGGGCAAGATCCTGAGCTGCGGCAACGGCGGATCGGCCGCAGATTCACAGCACTTCTCTTCAGAGCTCCTTAACCGCTTCGAGATGGAACGGCCAGGACTCCCGGCGATGGCGCTAACGACTGACAGCTCGACGCTAACGTCAATCAGCAACGATTACGCCTACGAAGAGATATTCAGCAAGCAGGTTCGCGCCCTCGGCAAGCCCGAGGACGTTCTGCTCGGCATCTCTACATCGGGAAACTCGGAAAACGTCATCCGTGCGATAAACGCGGCCCACGAACGCGGCATGAAAGTCGTTGCGTTGACAGGGCGCGATGGCGGCCGCATGGCCGGCTTGTTTGCAGAGGGCGATGTAGAAATCCGGGTGCCGGCGACCCGCACGGCGCGCATCCAGGAAGTGCACCTTGTCGCGATTCACTGCCTTTGCGACATCATCGACACGTCGCTCCTCGGCGGCGCCTGAAAAAGTCTACTTGACGACTTTGAGGTGCGCGCGCGACGAGCTGCGCTCTTCGTCTTCGATGGGCGGTGCCGCGGCCTCCTCCGGCGTCTCTTCATTGTCGTGCGAGAAGATCATCCCTTGCCCCGTCTCACGGGCATAGATACCAAGAACGGACGGCATCGGCACGACGACGTCGAACGGTACGCCGCCAAAGCGAGCCCGAAAGCTGATCGCATCGTTCTGCATCTTGAGGTTGTGGGCGGCCGACTCGCTGATGTTCAGAATGATCTTGCCATCCTTGACGTGCTGCGGCGGCACGGCGACGCCGTCAATAGTCGCGTCGACCACAATGTGCGGGGTGTTGCCGTTGTCGCCCATCCACTCGTGCATGGCACGGATCAGGTAAGGTCGTTTGGATCGGGTCGGATTGGTCAACGGTCTTCTAACGGGATAACCGCCCCACGTCGGAGAGCATTAGCTTAGCACCGATTCGGCGCTCGCGGAGAAACATGACATAAGTCTCTTGCCGCCTGGCGCGGCAAGTGGCTCAGAGTCCTGGTTTTGTTACATCCGCATTTCGTGTTCGAGTTCGGTCAGACTCTGCTGGAACGAGCGGCGCTCGAAGACGCGCTTCATGTAATCATCGATCGCTTCCGCGCTATCGCCTAACTCGATACCGTATACGGGCAGGCGCCACAGGATTGGCGCAATACTGCAGTCGACAAGCGAGAACTCATCGCTCAGGAAGAACGGCCTGGCACCAAAGAGCTCTGCGCTCTGCAGAATGCTCTCACGCAGCATCTTCCGCGACTTGGCAGACAGCTTGCCATCGGCGGCATCGGCTTCCTCCGCAAGCGCGTACCAGTCTTTCTCGATGCGGAACAGCGCAAGCCGGAACTGGGCACGCGTGACCGGATCGACCGGCATGAGCGGTGGATGCGGGAATCGCTCGTCGAGATACTCGATAATGACCCGCGAGTCATAGAGCGTCAGGTCGCGATCGACCAGCGTCGGAACCGTGTGATAAGGGTTGAGGTCCATCAGGTCCTCGGGCAGGTCCGGCCCCGTTACGTTCGCAATCTCGATGTTGATGTTCTTCTCGGCGAGAACGAGGCGCGTACGATGACTGTGGATATCAGTCGGGCGCGAGAACAGGGTCATGACGGAGCGTCGATTGGCAATCACAGCCATGGCGTGATCCTTCGTATATCAGAATTTCTTGCAGCTTGGCTTCGCCACAAAGGGCAAAACCGGACGGCCGCCTGGCGTCGTTGCCGGGCGGCCGTCAACGTATTACTTGACGTCCTTCCAGATTTCCTTGTACAGCATGCGTGCAATGATCAGGAAGACAGTCAGGTAGATGAGCACCCACACACCGAGCGTACGCCGTTCGGAGCGAATCGGCTCGGCAATGTAAACGAGGAAGTTCGTCGTGTCGCGCACGAACTCATCGTACTCCTCGGCACTCAGCGAGCCAGGGATGAACGGTTCGAAACTATCGAAGGTACGGCTCGTGACACCGTCAACGGTTTCCTCGTTGAACACGCCCTTCTGGAATCCCTGCAGCTCCCACAGCACGTGCGGCATCGCCGTACCCGCCAACACCGTGTTGTTGGTGCCGTTCGGGTGATCGGGATCAATGTAGAAGCCCTTGAGGAAGTTGTAGATGTAGTCCGCACCGCGCGAACGGGCCAGCAGTGAAACGTCGGGCGGCGCGACGCCAAACCAGCGTTCAGCGGCCTCGGCCGGCATATTGATGTTGATCGTCTCGAACGTCTTCTCGGCATTGAACATCAGGTTCTCGATCAGCATCTCGTCTGAGAGATCGAGGTGATTGCCGATCGTCGAATACCGAACGTACTTCGCCGAATGGCAGCCCGAACAATAGTTCATGAAGTTCGCGGCGCCGCGCTGCAGCGAGTTAATGTTGCCGGGGTCGATATTCGACGGTTCGAGGTCGACCTTTGCTCCTGCCGCCAGCACTGAACCTGAGGCAAGGACCGCGGCAGCGGCGGCCAGTGCCGTCGCCCGCATTACGAGTTTACGCATTGTAGACAACCCTCTCCGGGACGGGCTTCGTCTTGTCGATGCTCGTGTAGTACGGCATCAGCAGGAAGAACGCAAAGTACACGACCGACGCAATGCGCGCGAGCGCGACGTAAAGCCCTTCTGCGGGCTGCACGCCGAGCCAGCCGAGCAGCACGAAGCTGATGACGAACAGCGTCAATGCGGTTTTGTACATCCAGCCCCGATAGCGAATCGAGCGCACTCGCGAACGGTCGAGCCACGGCAGGAACAGCGGCAGGATGACCGAGATGCCGAACAGGATGAAGCCCCACAGCTTGTCGGGCACGGCGCGCAGGATCGCGTAGTACGGCGTGAAGTACCACACCGGCGCAATGTGCTCGGGCGTTACGCCCGGGTTGGCCGGGTCGAAGTTGGCGTGCTCGAGGAAGTACCCGCCCATCTCGGGCGCAAAGAACACGACGGCCGAGAAGATCATCAGGAAGATGATGATCGCAACGAGGTCCTTGGACGTGTGATAAGGATGGAATGCCACGCCGTCGAGCGGTACGCCGTTCTCGTCTTTCTTCTCCTTAATGTCGATGCCGTCGGGGTTGTTCGATCCGACTTCGTGCAGCGCCACGATGTGAACGAAGACGAGGCCGATCAGCGCCAGCGGCAGCGCGATCACGTGTAATGCGAAGAAGCGATTCAGCGTAATGTCGGAGATCGAATAGTCGCCGCGAATGAATTCGACGATCCCGTCGCCGACGACCGGTATGGCGCCGAACAGCGAGATAATCACCTGCGCGCCCCAGTAGGACATCTGCCCCCAGGGCAGCAGGTAGCCGGCGAAGGCTTCCGCCATGAGCACGAGGAAGATCAGCATACCGATGATCCAGATGAGCTCGCGCGGCTTCTTGTACGAACCGTAGAGCATCGCCCGGAACATGTGCAGGTAGACGACAATGAAGAAGAATGACGCGCCCGTCGAATGCATGTAGCGGATGAGCCAGCCCCATTCGACGTCGCGCATGATGTACTCGACGGATGCGAAGGCCTCGGCGGCTGACGGCTTGTAGTTCATCGTCAGGAATATGCCGGTCAGAAGCTGGATGATCAGCACGACGAACGACAGCACTCCGAAGACGTACCAGATGTTGAAGTTCTTCGATGCGTAGTATTTCGTGACGTGGTATTCGAGCGTCTCCGTCAACGGGAAACGCGCGTCGATCCAGTTCATGAAACCGCCTTTCGGCTTCCCTACTTCGGCTTCTATTCTTGCCATCTAAACTGCTCCAGTGTCCTGACCAATCAGGATCAAGTCATCCCGGACAAATCGATAGGGCGGAACTCTGAGGTTCGTGGGTGCGGGAACGCCTTTGAAGACTCGACCGGCCAGGTCGAACTTGGAACCGTGGCACGGGCAGAAGAAGCCGCCGTTCCACTTTTCTGTCGGGCGAACCTCGAAGTCCTGAAGCGGCGCGCAGCCCAGGTGCGTGCAAACGCCCTCGACGACCAGGTATTCAGGTTTGACAGATCGTGTAGCGTTTGCGGTGTACTCGGGTTGTTGGTCAACAACCTCCGAGTCGGGGTCTCTCAGCTGATCGACGTTGTCTGCGAGGCGGGCCAGCATATCGTCCGACCGCTTGAGTACGTAGACAACCTTGCCTCGCCATACGACACGAACCATCTCGCCGGGTTCCATCGAGCCGACCGCGACCTCGACCGGCGCGCCGAGCGCCTGGGCCCGAGCGCTCGGCTTGAGCGATGACAGGAACGGAACGAGGAAGCCAACGGCTCCTACGGCACCGGCCGAAGCCGCTGCCAAGACCAGAAAATGACGTCTGCTGTTGTCAACGTCTTCTTCTTTCATCAGGCACTCCAATGCACGCGATACGGGACGGGACTGTGAGGGATTTCGAACCTGACTCAAGCCGACCAGAGCAAACTGTTACATCTTGTTATATGTTTACCGGCCGAACCCGTTCTCAAGCTCGCTACATGTCTGTCACAGCCTTAGTGCAGCGCGTTTTTCTGCTAAATATTCGAAAACTGGTAGATTTGCAGCCGGCCCGTTTAGGCGTCAGGATGGCGCCGATCGGAGCTGGGCCGCTGGAATCAACGCGGCATTATACACGGGGCCCGTCAGGAATGGCTATATCGAATAGGGACGCCCGGCGGGGATGCGTGGCTTGAAGAACCTCCGCTCAGTCCTCGTATTTCTCGTGCAGTCCGTCGTGGTGGGATTGGCCGTTGCCTTCGTGGTCGTACTCATTCGACCGGACCTGATGCCCTCTCTCGACACGGAGGCTTCACGGCGGCCCGTCAGCTACGCCGATGCGATCGAGAAGAGTGCGCCGTCGGTCGCAAACGTCTACATCAAGCGGCTCGTCGCGGATGCCGACACCAGCGCCGGACGAACCCGGTTCCAGGTCAACACGAGCTTCGCCTCGGCCGTGATAATCGATCCGGACGGCTTGCTCGTGACGAACTATCACGTTGTCGCCCAGGCCGCGGAGATCCGCATTCAGCTCGCCGACGGCCGGGTCGCAGAGCCCCAGATCGTCGGGCTCGACCCGGAAACGGACCTCGCGCTGCTCCGGATCGGGATGACGGACCTGCCCGCGATCGACATGGGCGTATCGAGCCGCCTCGCGATCGGCGATGTCGTCCTTGCCATTGGCAATCCCTATGGTCTGACGAAGTCGGTGACGCTCGGCATTGTCAGCGCCACGGGCCGGGGCCTGCTCGACCTCGCGACCTTCGAGAACTTCATTCAGACCGACGCGGCGATCAACGCCGGGAACTCGGGCGGCGCGCTCGTCAACAGTCTCGGGGAACTCGTCGGCATCAACACGGCCGTGCTCGCACAGGATCCCGGCACTGAGGGCATAGGCTTCGCGATTCCGGTCGATCTCGTCCGCGGCGTGGTCGCCCAGATTCGCGAAAACGGCCGGGTAATTCGGGGCTGGATCGGCTTCGAGGCCGACGATCTGACCGCCGCCGAGAAAGTGGACCTCGGTCTCGAGGCGAATACGGGCATCTTGCTCGTCGAGGTCTATCCCGAAAGCCCGGCGGCCCGCATTGGCCTTCAGCCCGGCGACATTATTCTCTCGATCAATGGGGAGCGGATCTCATCCTGGCGCCAGGCGCGGTTGCTCGTCGCAGGGGTCGCTCCCGGCGATTCGCTCGATGTCGTCCTGATTCGCGACGGCGTTCGCCTCGATGTCACGGTCGAAGCGGGCGAGCGACCCATACAGAATCCCGTCACGTTTACGCCCTGAGGCTAGCGCGGGACGCGGCGAATCGTCGCGCCGAGCTGCCGCAGTTTTTCCTCGATCCGCTCGTAGCCGCGGTCGACGTGATAGACGCGATCGACGAGCGTCTCTCCCTCGGCGGCCAGCCCGGCGAGCACGAGGCTTGCCGACGCGCGCAGATCGGTCGCCATCACCGGCGCGGCCGACAGATTGTCGACGCCCGTGATGATCGCCGTATTGCCTTCAAGTCGAATATCCGCGCCCATACGCTGCAGCTCGAGTACGTGCTGGAAGCGGTTCTCGAAAATCGTCTCCGTGATCGTTCCCGTGCCCTCGGCAATCGCGTTGAGTGCACAGAACTGGGCCTGCATGTCAGTCGGGAACGCCGGGTACGGCGCCGTCCTGAGGTCGACCGAGCGCGGCCGCCTGCCGCCCATATCGAGCTCAATCGTCGACTCGGTCGTCGATATGTCCGCGCCGGCCTCCGCCAGTTTGATCAGGACTGCTTCGAGCGTATCGGGCGCGGTCTCGAGGGCACGCACGCGACCGCCGGTCATTGCCGCCCCCACGAGGTAGGTACCGGTCTCGATTCGGTCCGGCAGGACCGTATGGTCTGCGCCGCCGAGTTCGCCGACACCCTGAACCGTAATCGTGCCGGTCCCCGCCCCTTCGATGTTCGCGCCCATCGCCTTGAGGAAGTCAGCCAGGTCGATGACCTCGGGCTCCCTGGCAGCGTTCTCCAGCACCGTTTCACCCTCCGCGAGAACGGCCGCCATGAGCAGGTTTTCGGTGCCGGTGACCGTGACGGTGTCAAACACGATATGGGCACCGCGAAGGCGGTCGGCGCGCGCCTTGATAAAACCGTTCTCGACGACGACGTCAGCGCCCATCGCCTGAAGACCGGCGACGTGCAGGTTCACGGGCCGCGCGCCGATGGCGCAGCCGCCCGGCAGCGACACGTCGGCCTCGCCGAAACGCGCCACTAGCGGCCCCAGGACGAGGATCGAGGCGCGCATGGTCTTGACAAGCTCGTACGGCGCTTCGCGATGACTGACGCTCGACGCGTCGACCTCGACATTGAGCGACTCATCGACCGTCACCTCGACACCCATCGTCTGCAGCAGCGCCAGCGTTGTCGTAACGTCTTTAAGGTGCGGCACGTTGCGCACGACGGTCGGCTTCGTCGCGAGCAGGGTTCCTGCGAGGATGGGCAGCGCGG
>JAAUXX010003387.1_pt1 | contig 15763 bp, 13 predicted proteins | sample 7278111 | NCBI WGS metagenome assembly JAAUXX01 (sample SAMN14350116, study PRJNA611818) | marine sediment metagenome | isolation source: surface marine sediment (1.8m) | place: French Polynesia: Moorea | collected 2018-08
CGGAGAACAAGTTCGATCTGAAGCGTGAAATCGAGCGACTCTAGGTGAATCGACGAACCGCCAGCAGCCTGTTTTCCGGGTTTGAATCGAGCAACTTTGCGCTGCTAGGTGATATCGAAAACGACACGGGCCAGGAGCCGCTGCTTACGGCAGCCGACGCCGGCCTTTCCGTTGACGAGTTGCCCGCGGATTTACGCGTCGGTGTAGCGCTCGTTGCCGTGTCTTCCGAGAGCAACAGCGAAGACACGTTGCCGCTGATCGCCCGGCTACGCGACGTTCATGCGGATCGAGTGATCGCATGGGTCGACAACGAGTTAACCGGAGCGCGCGACGCCCTCATCGCAATGGGGTTCGAGAAACGCGAAAGCCCGTCCGAAGACGGGCTTTTATTCGTTTGGGATCCTGCTCTCGCCAACCGCCCTCGAGAGTGGAACAACTCGGAGCACTGGGCGAACCCGGAGAACTTCTCCCGCTACCGCTGGTAGCGCCTAGTTCTTGGCTGCTTTGGCCTTGGTGTTATAGGCACGAACCTGCTGGTTGAATTTCTCACCGAGTAGGGCCTTTTCTTCATTGGCCGCCTCGAACCGCTTGTCGAGCATATCACTGCGACGCTTGATCTCGTCGTCGGTCGCATCGTCGCCCATTAGCGCGATCGCTGCTTTCTCTTCGTCTTCAATGCAGTTCAGGAAGTTGTCGACTTCGGCCAGGTAGGCCTTGACGTCTTTCGACGCGGTAATCATTTCTTCCTTGCTGGCCGTAGCGCCATCAGGGATGCCTGGCTGCTTCGGGTAGTCGCAGGCAAAGGCTGGGGCGGCGGCAATGAGCACGCCAGAGAGAAGGATCGTTTTCATAGTCATCAGCAGTGGTTTCTCCGGCTGGCGCTCATCGCTGCCAGCTTGTGGCTTGGCCGCTTATTTAAACACGATGCAAAGGGTGAGTGAAGCAAGGCCGGGCGATGGCCATGGGTAGACGAAATATGTTTAATTTTTAGTTACTTAGGCGAGAAACAGGGCGCGGTACTCGTCGGTGCCGTCGGCCTGTGCGAGCAGCAGGTCCAGGTAGCTGTCGGCGCTCATCGGGTCGCCGAACAGGAGTCCCTGAGCGTAGGTACAGCCGAGACGCTGCAGGAAGCCGAGCTGTGCTTCGCTCTCCACGCCTTCGGCGACTACGTCCATATTGAGATTCTGTCCCATCTGGATAATCGTGCCGACGATCGTCGCGTCGTCTGCACTTGTCGTTGCATGCCGTACGAACGATTTGTCGATCTTGAGCGTGCTGATCGGGAACTGCTGCAAGGCGCTCAACGATGAATAGCCCGTACCGAAATCGTCGATGGCGAGGTGCAGCCCGAGAGCGTAAAGCTGATCCAGGAGCTTGATCGTACGCTCGGGATCCTCCATGAGTGTCGTTTCGGTAATCTCGAGTTCCAGCGACGTTGGCGACACTTCATAACTTCGAAGTATCGAGCTGATCCTCGCAATGAAGTTAGGCTGACGTAGCTGTTTGAGGGACAGGTTGACCGAAACCCGTCCGGGCGATGACACGGTGCGCTGCCAAAAGCGAAAGTCCTCGCATACCTTGTCGAGCACCCATTCCCCGATCTCGATGATCAGGTTGGTCTCCTCGGCGAGCGGTATGAAGTCCGACGGCAGGATGACTCCACGTTCGGGCAACTCCCAGCGGACCAGTGCCTCGGCGCCAAACACCTCACCGGTCTCGAGGTTGTACTTCGGCTGATAGTGAACGAGCAGTTCGTCACGCTCGAAAGCGCGTTTGAGCTTGCTCTTCGTCATGAGCCGTTCGACCGTGGCCTCGTTCATCGCCGGTTCGTACCAGGCGAACTGGTTACCGCCGGCTTTCTTAGCGTGATAAAGCGCGGCATCGGCGTTGCGAATCAGGTCGATCACATTGCTCGCGTCGGTAGGGTAGTAGGCGATGCCCATGCTTGCCGTCATGAACACTTCATGGCCCTGGACGAAAAACGGATCGGCAAGCCGTTCGAGCACCCTTTCAGCAATCCTCCCGGTTTTCTGGCGCCCTTTATCGCTCGTATCGAAGCCGTCGAGGATCACGGCGAACTCGTCGCCGGCCAGGCGGCCGATGATCGACTTGTCGGGGACGGCCGCGCCGAGCCGTTCGGCGACGGTTTCGAGGGTTGTATCGCCGGCCAGGTGACCGAAGGTGTCGTTGATCTCCTTGAAACGATCAATGTCGACATAGAACACGCAAATCGAACGATCACCGCGCCGCGCGCGCGCGATCGCCCGCTGCAGAAGGTGCTGGAACTGCATGCGATTCGGGATTTTTGTCAGCGCATCGATCCTGGCAAGGTAGCGAATGCGTTTTTCGGCGCGCCGTCTTTCGGTGGTGTTCTGCGCCGCGTAGATGCGTTCGCCGGCTTCTGCCTCCTTGCCCTCCAGCACGGAGCAAGTAAACGATACGGGTATGGAGTCGCCGAACTTGCTTTCGAGAAATGCGTCTCGTGGCGTACCGGAGGGGGGAACGTCGATCAGTGACTTGCTCTTGCCCGTATCGACGATGAAGTCGATCAGTGCACCCTCGAGTTCGTCCGGTTCGTAGCCGAGCATGTTCGTCGTGGCTTTGTTGATGCGCTTGATATGGCCTTCGGACGAGGTCACGACGATGGCATCGTTCATGCTGCCGAGAATGCTGTCGACGTAGTCGCGCGAGAGCGTCGTTTCCCGGAGTCGATCGCGCATCTCGTTGAATACGGCCGCGAGGTCACCGAGATCGTCACCGCGCGATTCGGGCAGGCGCTCACCGAAGTCCGCGTCGCGGAGCTTCTCGGCCTGCTCTTTGAGCTGCTGAATGCGATTGCTCGTGCTGCGAGCGACGTACCAGACGACGAAACCGCACAGGGTCAATACGGCAAAGGAGACCGCTGCAATTTGCAGGTAACTGGCCTCGCGACTCTGGGCTTCCTCCTCGGCGAGTCGCTGCTGAAACAATACCGACTCGTCCCTGAGTTCTTCGAGCGTGAAGGCACCGCGCAGGAGTCCGAGCATTTCGCCGCGCGTATCGACCGTGTAGGCGATCAACAGGTAGTCATCGAGCCAGACGGCGCCGCGCTCGGCGCCCATGCTCGGAAGTTCGCCGATCGTCAGACGCTCGCCGTTGGCATACTCGAAGGCAATTCCAACGAGCGACGCGTGGTCGTCGAGAGCATCTTCCATGAGCGGGAGCACGTCGCCCGGGCTGTCGGCGGAGGTCGCTTCGATGATGTCGTCGGCCAGACCGTGCAGGTCGGCGCGTGCGCGGCGCTCGAAGCTCTCGGCCAGGAAGTCGTTATGCGCAGCTGCGCTGGTTGTCGTGATCTCGTCGGCCAGCCAGCGGTACTGGGTAAAGAACAGGGACAGCATGACGGCCGTAACGACGGCTGCTACAGCCGCTGCCAGCAATAGGAATCTCGGTAGCCGGGTGCTACTCATACATGATGCCGTCCTGTCCTGCCGCCCCGGGGACGGCAGCCGCTTTTATCTTGTTGTTCTCGCAGCGGATTCAGGACCGGATCGCCGTTACGGGCCTGCCGTATCGGGCGATTCAGCCTTCCAACCCGGATTGTAGCATCAGGCCCTGCACCACGGCCTGCTTTTGACATATCGGGACCGGCCCTCAGTCCGCCCGTTTCTCGGTGAATGGCTGGGGCTCCTCGCGGTTGGTCGTCCGCATGACGCCCTCGACGACAGCGCCTTCGGCCACGGCGATCGCGCCGCCCGTCACGGTACCCGTGATCCGCGCCGTGCTGGCAATCTCGACGTGGCCGGGGGCCACGATATCGCCATCCACGTGGCCTGCCACGACGACATGTTCCGCGCGGACCGTGCCGCCCCAGTGGCCGTCTGCGTGAATCGTGACCGTGCCTTCGAGATCACAGTCGCCGTCAATTGTGCCACTGACCTGGTATTCGCCTGTCCCGGTAATCACACCAGTGATTTTGCAGCCCTGGTTGATCAGCGTGACGGGACCGCTCGCGCGGTCACGAATTCGACGTAGGGGGTTGTCGCTCATGCATTAGCCTCCGGGGTGAGCCCGGATGGTAACCGCTTTGGCCCCGTAAGGCGCGGGCAGGTTGGCTATTTTTCGATATAGCCGTAGCCGAGGCTTTCAATCTCGACGAGCACGCCGCCTTCGAAGATCATCCGCCGCATGAGCCGGCGCGGGCCGAAATTGTAGATGTACTCCGTGACGACGACTTCGGTCGATCCGATACCCGGGTAGTAGCGATCGAGGGGGTAGCCGTCGCCGGGCCTTCGCGCGTAGACGTCCGGCGCCCGAAAGGTTCGGCCAATATCGCGCCGGGTGGCGGGCTCGCCGCAGATCGCAATCACCTGCGCCTCGTGCATGCCGTCACGCACGATCTTGTTGCCGCAACGCAGCGCGTTCGCGTCGCCGGCGGCAAGGAGGCCGCCAATGAGCATCAGGAAAACCAGGGCGTGTCGCATCGTTGTCGTCATTGGTAAGCCCAGCCCGGTGTTCGTTGCACGAGTCCCTAGCATAGACCGATTCCAGCACCGGCTGTTCGCCCGGGCGGCTTTAGATGCCGGTGGCGACCGCAAGTGATTGATTTTTTTTCGTACGGTTTCGAGCGCATGTGGTAAAAAGGCGGCCTCTGCGCGCCCTGGCGCGCGCCCGCGCCCCAGGCGCCGGCCCAGACCCCGAAGCGGAACGCCATGTGAGCAATGTCTTCAAAACGCGCCTTTCCAGGATCGAGTCAGCCGACCGGCGGGCCCTGGCGGGCGGCCGCAAGGGAATCGAGAAGGAAGCCTTGCGGGTTACGGGTGACGGCTATATTGCGCTGACACCGCATCCTCAAGCGCTCGGATCGGCGCTGACCAATCAATACATCACGACCGACTTCTCCGAGGCGTTGCTCGAGTTCGTCACGCCTGCGTATGCGAGCAGCTGGGAAGCGCTGCAGGTTATTTGCGATATTCACCAGTTCACGTACGAAAGCATTGGCGATGAACTCCTGTGGCCCGCGAGCATGCCTTGCCGCGTGCCCGAGGGCGCCGAGATACCGTTGGCCAGGTACGGATCGTCGAACGTCGGACAAATGAAGACGATCTATCGGCGCGGGCTTGGCTACCGATACGGTCGCCCGATGCAGACGATCGCTGGCGTGCACTTCAATTATTCGCTGCCGTCGCCGTTCTGGCCGATGTACCAGGAACTCGTCGACGACAGTCGTTCGCTCGATACGTTTCGCTCGGAGCACTATCTCGGACTCGTCCGCAACTTCCGGCGTTTCGGCTGGTTGATACTGTACCTGTGCGGCGCATCACCGGCGCTGTGCCGCTCGTTCGAACCGGCGGCCAAGCTCGATATGCCGTTGCTGCACGGCGATACCCTCTATGCCCCGTGGGGAACCTCACTCCGCATGAGCGATCTCGGCTACAGCAACGAGACGCAGGCATCGATCCTGCCGTCGCTGAACAGCCTCGATGACTATATCGCTACGCTCTCAGCGGCGATCGAAACGCCCGAGCCGGCCTACGAGGCTATTGGCGTAAAGGTGGACGGCGAATACCGGCAGCTCAATGCCAACCAGCTGCAGATCGAGAACGAGTACTACAGTGCGATCCGCCCAAAACGCGTGGCTCGGTCCGGCGAGCGCCCGACCGCGGCGCTCAAGCGCGGCGGGATCGAATATGTCGAAGTCCGTGCACTCGACATTGGTTTGTACGACCCGGCCGGTATCAGCCAGAACGTCATGCGCTTCATCGAGGCATTCCTGATCTATTGCCTTCTCGAAGACAGTCCGCCGCTCGACGACGCTGACCTCGCGCGCGTCGGGGCCAACCAGGGACTCGTTGCCAAGGAGGGGCGGCGGCCGGGACTCGAACTCGAGCGCGCGACCGGTCGTGTGCCGCTCCGCGACTGGTCGCTTGCGATGCTCGACGACGTTGCCGCGATCGCGGAGTTGATCGATGCGGGTGAGGGGGCTGGCGATTACGCGCGGGCCGTCGCGGAGATGCGCCGCCTCGTCGAAGAGCCTGCCGAGACCCCGTCAGCACGCCTGATCGACGACATGACGAGCCGCGGCATCGGCTATTTCGACTACGTCCTCGAGCTCGCACAGGGCCACAAGAATTATTTCCGGGAACTCAGGCCGCTGCCCGCGAAACGCCTGGCAGCGTTCGAAGACGAGGCTCGCGAGTCCAATACGAGGCAGGCCGCGATCGAGGCAGGCGATACTCAAAGCCTCGACGAATACCTCGCTGCCTATTTCGCCTCCGGCGCTTGAAGAACTGCCCCATGCTGTCCCGGCGCGACGTGCGGCGCAGAGCGGCAACGCGTCGTGTGCGCCCCGTCACAAAACGGCATTCCGCTGGTGTGAGGCTCTCCGGCATTTAACTAAACTCGTGGTCCAGGAGTGAATGCAGACTCAATACGGACCGTGTTCAAGACTTTCATTTTTGGCCTGATACTGGGCATCGCCGGCGTCGCGGGGGTGATCTATGCGCTACCCGTCGTCGACCAGCATCGCGAGACATCGATTATCTCCGTCAAACCGAACGGCGGTAACGTCGAGCGGTTTCACATTAGTGTGCCGATGGACAGGATCGTCGCTGGCGTTGCCGACAGCGCCGCGCCGGTTCCGCCCGGGCTCGAGTGGCCGACGGCCGAGATGTTTGACGGCATGAACGCCGAGATCTTCAAGATCCGTAATGAGCGCGACGCCGTCATAGGCGTTGCGAGTCGGCTTGCCGCGACCGGTCAACGAGGCGCCCTGATCGAATGGGTGCTTCACCTCCCGGCCCGCGGCTCGGCCTACGTCACAATGAACTCCGAGCCGAGCCCCGAAGGCTACCGCGCCGGCTCTTTGCGCTACGGCAGCCGCGAGTTCACGACGCTGACCGGAACGATGACCGAGCGCTGGGTCGCTGCGGCGGATGACGATCTCGACACTCAGCAGGGCAGGATCGAGCTCGAAGTTGCGTTCGTCTCCGTCGAAGAGCCTGTCGAGGAGGCCGTCGAATGAAATACTTCATTGGACTCGCATTGGGCCTCGTGACTGGCATCGTCGTCGGGGCGCTGTTCTTTCTGTACAACCCGCTGACCGCGAGTCGCCCGCTTGCACCGCTGGCGGTCACCGACAATGACAAGATCATCCTCAGTTTCTCGGCCGTCGCCGACGATGCGATCGTCCACACGAACGACGGTGAGTCGCGCGTCGCGCCGAAGCCCGCCCGCGTGTTGCAGCTGTGGGAGCCCGCGATTCGTAATACCGATGTCAGCGTCACGATGCTTGCAGACGTACGCGGTGCGCCGGTCGGCCTCGGCATCAAGTATTCGTCGCCCTCGGTTCGTACGAGTCTGTTCAACGGTGAGGCGATCGTCGACAGTTTCTGGCACGTCTACCTGCCCGAGCGTGGCAGCTTCGTCATTGGCCAGAGCGAGAATCACTTCGACTTCCTGAGGCAAATCGTCGTGCCCGCGCACTGGAGTTCCGGCAAGAGCTGGAGAGGCAAGTGGCACGGCAACCTGACTGCCGGGCCGGGTCCGCTCGGCACGGCCGAGGTGGCCGGTGGCAGCGGAGAATTTGCCGGGCTCGACACCGAGGCCGTCGAATCGATGAGTGCGCGAGCCTACTCGGCAACGTCCGGCCCCGTCGCCATCGACGGGCAGCTCGCCATTGACCTGCCGAGGCCCGCTGCCGCGGATCTCGCTGACGACCGCTAGGCGACGAGGTCTTTCAGAGAGACCGAGGCATCCGCCAGACGCTCAGGATCGGGTCGCGCGCCCGCTGCAATGAGCGCCTTCGCCTGCATGAAATCCTTCGGTGCGTTGACAGCATCGACGGCGAGCAGCCGTCCGTCGCGGAGATACGCGCAGCTGAATGACCGATCGGCCGGGTTGCCGCGAATGACGGCCGTGTCGAAACCCTGCGAGAGTCCGACGATCTGCAGCTTCAGGTCATACTGGTCCGACCAGAACCACGGCACCTGGTCGTAGCTGGCATCGCCGCCGCAAATGTTCATAGCCGCGGTCTTCGCTTGCTCCAGCGCGTTCTGGACGGATTCAAGACGAAGCCGGCAGCCGTAGACGGCGCTGGGGTGACTCGTGCAATCGCCGATCGCAAAAATGTGCGGGTCGGTTGTACGGCAAGCTTCGTCGACAACGATGCCGTTGTCGACGTCGAGTCCAGCGGCCGCCGCGAGTTCCACGTTCGGCAAGATACCGACACCGACGACAACGAGATCGGCGGGCAAAACCGTGCCGTCGCTCGTGCAGACGCCGGTGACTTCACCGCCCTCGCCCGTGAAAGCCTCGAGGCCCGTACCGAGTTCGAGCTTGACCCCGGCCGCCGCGTGTTCTCTTTGATAGAAGGCTGAAAGCTCTTCGGACACGACGCGGCTCATGACGCGGTCCGCCATTTCGAGAACCGTTACGTCGTGCCCGAGTTGCCGCGCGACGGCGGCAACTTCGAGGCCAATGTAGCCGGCGCCGACGATGACGACTTTGTCCGCCCGGCCAAGCCGGTCCCGGATGGCCTCGACGTCATCAATGCCGCGCAGGTACAGCACGCCATTCAACGAGGCGCCGTCGACGTCGAGTGTCCGCACGCGCGAGCCCGTGGCAAGTATGAGGTCTGTGTACGGGACCGTGTCGCCGCCGGCCGTGACCACGTGTTTTGCATCGCGATCGACAGATTCGACGCGCGTGTCCAGGCGCACGTCGATCTCCGGATCGTCGTAAAAGCTCGCGGGTTTGACGTACAGGCGTTCGGCAGGCATTTCGCCGGCGAGGAACTTCTTCGATAGCGGCGGGCGCTGGTACGGCAGCCAGGACTCCTCGCCGATCAGAACGATCTTGCCGGGGTACTTTTTTTGCTTGAGCGTTGCGACGGCCTGACCCGCGCCATGGCCCGCACCGACGATGACGACCTGTTGCATGACGGCCTCGTGTTATCGACGTCCGGCGGAGATTACCGCAGGCATTGCCGCCCGGATAGGCAGATCCGGCCTAGACGGGCGTGAGCGGCCAGAACACGGGCAGCAGCGCCATGACCGTGATGAAGACGACGAGCGTCAGCGGCACGCCGACCTTGAGGTAGTCGACAAAGCGGTACCCGCCCGGGCCCATGACGAGGATATTGGCCGGGTGCGAGATCGGGCTTGTGAAGCTCGCCGACGCGGCCATTGCGACGGCCATCATGGCGGTCTCGGGCGCGAGGCCGAGATCACTCATGGCCGACAGCACGATCGGCGACATGAGAACGACGAGCGCGGCTGTCGGGATGATCATCGTCGCCATGGCCGTCAGGATGTAGAGACCCATAATGACAGGCCACGGGCCTGCGTCGCCGAGTAGCACCATGACCTGGTCGGCGAGGTAGGTTGCGGCGCCCGTGTCCTGCATCGCCGTGCCGAGCGGCAGCATGCCGGCGATCAGGAAAATAGCCCGCCAGTCGATCGCGCGATAGGCCTGCTCCATGTTCAGGCAGCCCGTCAGTACCATGATCGTCCCCCCGACGACCGCGGCCACGGCGATCGGTGCATAGCCGAGCATGACGGAGAGTACGACGCCGAGCATGATCGCGGCGGCCAGAGGCGCGCGGCGCGTGTCGGGCGGTTCCTGACCGAGCGGTGTCAGGGTAAGGAAATCGGAGTCGGTCGCGAGGAGCTGTAGCCGATCGCGCGGGCCGAGCAGCAGCAGCGCATCGCCGATTTGCAGTCGCTCCGTGGCGAGGTCGCTCGTGACGGCATCGCCCTCACGCTCGATGCCGGCGAGCTCGATACCGTAGCGCTCACGAAAATTCAGTTCGCCGACGGTTTTGCCTGCAAGCGAACTGCGGGGGTCGAGCGTTGCGTCGAGCAGCGTCAGCCGCTCGGAATCGAGGGCGCCGAGGTTCGGGGCGACGCGGGTATCGATCTTCAGTTCCTGGAAGCCGCGCAATACGTCGAGGTCGCCGGGCTGGCCCTCGATCAGCAGCAGGTCCCCGGGATCCAGGACTTCGTCGCCGCGCGGCATGACCTGGAGCTTGCCGTCGCGGAAGATCGCAACGACGCGGAAGTCGAACGCATCGGCGAGACGACTCTTGGCGAGCGTCACGTCGACGAGCTCTGAGTCTTTGGGCAGACGGACGACGAACAGGCGCTCGTCCCACGCATACTTTTCCCGAAGCTTGTCGGCGCCAAGCACCTCTGCCGTGTCGAAGTCGCGGTGCTTCTCGAGCTCTCCGACCGCGTCGATCTCACCCTGTACGAGCAGCCGGTCGCCGGCCCGGAGCGGCACGAACCCGAGATTCGTCAGGCGATAGCCGCCCCGGCGGTGGACACCGACGACGGCAACGTCGAAACGCTTGCGAAAGCCGGCGTCACGGAGCAGTTCGCCGGCGAGACTCGTGTTATCGGCGAGCGTGACCTCGGCGTATAGCACTTTCTCAGCGACCATCGACTTGAGGACGGGGGCTTCACGCTCGATCACGAGGTCGCTCCAGCGCCTGAGCTGCCGGAATTCGTCGACGCGGCCCTGGACGAGGATTCCGTCGCCACCGCGCAGGAGTGTTTGCCGGCTCGGCAATGGCTCGCTGCGCCCGTCGCGCATGAGCGCAAGAATAATCAGTCCGGTCGATGCGCCAATGCGGCTCTCGGCAAGGGTCTTGCCGACGAGCACGGAGTTGTACGGTACGCGCATCATGAAGGTGCGCTCATGCAGCTTGTAGCGTTGCCTCAAGTTGCGCTGGCTGACGTTCTTGTCGCGCTCGGCTTTCTTCGTCGGCAAGAGCAGCCGGCCGAACAACGCAACGAACATGACGCCGACGAACATGACGCCGCCGCCGAGCGGCGTGAAGTCGAACAGTCCGAAGGGCTCGTAGCCGCCGCGCAAGAGCGATTCCGAGATCAGCAGGTTGGGCGGCGTGCCGATCAGAGTCATGAGTCCGCCCAGGAGCGTCGAGTAGGCGAGCGGCATGAGCAGCCGCGACGCGGGAATGCGCGTGCGCCGGGCGACTTCGACGACGACGGGCAGCATGAGCGCGGCGACGCCAATGTTGTTCATGAAGGCGGACAGCACGGCGCCCGTGATCATGATGACGAGAATCATCGAAATCTCGCGGCGTCCCGCGATACGCATGACTTGCCGGCCGATAATGTCGGCGATGCCTGTCCGGGTCAGGCCTTCGCTCAGGATGAACATGGCCCAGACCGTAATGACGGCGCTGTTGGAAAAGCCCAGGAATGCCTCTTCGGGAGAGACGAGCCCCGTGATGGCGAGTGCGCCGAGGACCATCAGCGCCACGAGGTCCATCCGGATGATTTCGCTGACGAAGAGGATGAGCGAGATCGCAAGAATGCCCAGAACAATTGCGATGTCGCCGGTCATGCCCCAGATTCAGCCAACGTGGTGTGCTCGTGATGATTCCATTCTAACCAGCGTTTTGACAAAAAGCGTGTCGTATCGCGCATTTGAAGTTCCATTCGCGTACGTTGGCGTCACATTCGGGGCACGATTTGTGGAGAACAGAGTGGATCGCTACGAAGCCGCGGTTGTGCGGCAAACTCACCGGCTCGAGATTCGCGGCATCGACTACGCCGTGCACGAGTGGGGCGAACCCGATGCGGATCTGCTCGTATGCCTGCACGGCTGGGGCGATACGGGCTTGAGCTTCCAGTTCTTCGTCGATGCGCTCAGAGAGCTTGGCCGCTGGCGGGTCGTGGCCCCCGACTGGCGCGGCTTCGGCGATTCCGCGCACAATCGTACGGCCTACTGGTACCCGGACTACGTCGCGGATTTGCACGTACTGCTCGATCACTATGCGCCTCGGCAGCCCGTCGACCTGCTCGGGCACAGCATGGGTGGCAACGTCGTGGGCCTGTACGCCGGCGCGTTCCCCGAGAGAGTCAGCGCATTCATCAATGCCGAGGGATTTGGCCTCAAGGACTCGGATCCGGCCGATGCGCCTTCGCGCTACCGGCGCTGGATCGAACGTGGCAGCGACGACGATGCATTCTCGAGCTATCGGGATCTCGATGCGCTCGCCGACAAGATTCGCGCCCGGAGCCCGGCGATGTCCGAGGGCCAGGCGCGGTTTGTTGCAGAGAGCTGGGCCGAGGAACGCGATGGCCGGGTCGTGCTCAAGGCCGACCCGAAGCATCGCTGGCCGAACGCCGTCCTGTACCGTCGGGCCGAAGCCGAGGCGTGCTGGCGCGCCGTCGAGGCGCCCGTACTCATGGTGGCCGGCGAGAACAGCAGCTTCCGAACTGGCGGGCACCCGCACGACGGCGAATTCGACTTTGGCCTGCCGTTCGCCGACGTGCGCTCGGTCGTATTGCCGGGCGCTGGCCACATGCTGCACTTCGAGGCGCCGGCCGCCCTCGCCGAGGCAACGCGGGACTTCCTTCTCGAGAAGGTGTAAGTTTATCCAGTACTGGATAAAAACACAGATACTTCTCGGGAGGAGGGAGCGATCGCCGACCCAGTGACAGAGGCCGGGCCGACTGAGGCCGGAACGGGCGACTACCTGAGCCTGCTGAACCCTGCACAGCGCGAGGCGGCTCAGTACGGTGAGAGTGGCGCGAGTGCGAAGGGCCTCGAAGCCGGCCCGCTGCTCGTCATAGCGGGCGCCGGAACGGGCAAGACGATGACACTCGCGCACCGGGTCGCGCATCTCGTCATGTCGGGCGTGAATCCCGAACGCATCCTGCTGCTGACATTTACCCGACGGGCGGCGGAGGAGATGACGCGACGGGTCGAGAGTATCGTTCGTCGCGCGACCGGACGGAATGACGGCGCTTCGCCGGTCCGGCTCGCCTGGTCGGGCACGTTTCACTCGGTCGGCAATCGCCTGCTCAGGAAGTTCGCGGCCAACCTGGGTCTGGATCCCGGCTTCTCGGTGCTCGATCGCGGCGACGCGGCCGACGTTATGGACGTTGTCCGGCACGACCTCGGACTCTCGAAAACCGAGCGGCGCTTTCCCCGCAAAGACACCTGTCTCGCGATTTACTCGCGAACCGTGAACACGGCCGATGAGCTCGGCAAGACTCTCGAGGCCGCGTTCCCCTGGTGCCTCGAATGGGAGCCCGAGTTACGCACGCTGTATCGCGCTTACGTCGAGCGCAAGCAGTCACGGCAGCTGCTCGACTACGACGATCTGCTCCTGTACTGGCAATACCTCGTTGCCGAGGAGGATTTTGCGAAGGCGATCAGCGACGACTTCGATCATATTCTCGTCGACGAGTACCAGGATACGAACCGGCTGCAGGCGTCGATTCTCGCGGCACTCAGGCCCGACGGACAGGGCCTGACGGTCGTAGGCGACGATGCGCAGTCCATCTACTCGTTCCGGGCCGCCGAGGTCGACAACATTCTCGACTTTCCCGACCAGTTCCTGCCACCCGCGCGCGTCGTCTCGCTGGAGCAAAACTACCGATCAACGCAGGCCATACTCGACAGCGCGAACTGCCTGATCGCCGACAGCGAGCGGCACTACAGGAAAAACCTGTTTACCGAAAACCGGCCCGGCGGCAAACCGGTCTATGTGACGGTAGAGGACGGCGACGCCGAGGCGCTGCACGTTGTCGAATCGGTGCTTGCCAACCGCGAAGCGGGCACCGAGCTCAAGCAGCAGGCCGTGCTGTTTCGGAGCTCGCATCATGCCGACCGGCTGGAACTGGAGCTCGTGCGCCGCAACATTCCCTACGTGAAGTATGGCGGGCTCAAGTTTCTCGAAGCGGCGCACGTCAAAGACCTGCTCGCGATCCTCAAATGGGCCGAAAACCCGCGCAACGACGTAGCGGCCTTTCGCGTGCTCAAGCTCTTGCCGGGCATGGGCCCGCGCTACGCGGCGCGGTGCTTCGCGAAGCTCGACGAGGAGGGGTACTCGCTGGCACGTCTCGATGCGTTCCAGCCGCCGGCCGCGGCGGCCGGCGATTGGCCCCAACTCGTAGCGCTGATGACGAGTCTCGGTGCCGCCGGTACGGGTGAAGCCGGGTGGCAGACGCAGCTTGCGGCCGCCCGCAAATGGTACCGGCCGCAGCTCGAGCGCCTGTACGACAGTCCCGAAACGCGCGAGGCGGACCTGGAGCAGCTTGAACAGATATCGGGACGTTATCCGACGCGCGAACGTTTCCTCACCGAGCTCACACTGGATCCGCCTTCGAAGAGCGGCGACCAGGCGGGCGATCCAATGCTCGACGAGGACTATCTCGTGTTGTCGACGATCCACTCGGCCAAGGGACAGGAGTGGGACTCGGTTTTTGTGCTGAACGTGACCGACGGCAATTTTCCGTCCGAGTTCGCGACCGGGGACGTCGCCAGGATCGAGGAGGAGCGCCGCTTGCTGTACGTCGCGATGACGCGGGCAAAAAGCTCGCTGTCGCTGCTTGCGCCGCTTCGCTTTCACGTCACGGCGCAGCACCCGGCCGGTGACCGGCATGTTTACGGAGCGCGCAGCCGCTTCGTGACCGAGCGTCTGCTCGCGACGATGCAGGAGGCCTTTCACGGCAACAGGGCGCCCGGTGGGGGCCGCTTCGCCTCGGCGCCCGCCCGGCAGCTCGACGTGGGCAGGGCCGTTCTGGAGCGCTGGTAAGCGAAAAAAAGGCGGTGGCAAATGCCACCGCCAATCGGTAAGAAACAAACAGCATAAGGGAATTTCAGTTTGTTTCAGTCAACCCGGTCGAGCGTTCGAAAAGCCCTCGATTCCGGGCCTTCCTGCGTGCACTGAGAAGCGGGCGATGTCGGCCCCGTGTCCTCTCCTTGCGTCTCTTGTCACTTAGATGCGTCCGGCCGGGGAAACGTTGCAACCAGAAAGGAATAAGACGTCCGGCTTATGCGCGGCGGGCGTGTTGCAGCTGCAACGATTAGCTACACTTGAGCGTCCGGACCCAGTGGAGCAGGCCGATGAATTCCGTACCGTCCATTCACACCCAGGTCAGTGACGAGGAGTGGGAGCTCCGGGTCAATCTCGCGGCGTGTTATCGGCTGATCGCGTCCTACGGATGGGACGATCTCGTCTTCACTCACGTGTCGGCGAGGGTCCCGGGATCCGAAGATCATTTCCTGATCAATGCCTACGGGCTTCTGTTCGAGGAGATGACCGCGTCGAGCCTCGTGAAGGTCGATCTCGACGGCAACAAGGTCATGGATACGGATTTCGAGATCAATCCCGCCGGTTTCGTGATCCACAGCGCGATTCATGCCGCGCGACCGGATGCGCATTGCGTGCTGCATACGCACACACGCGCGGGCGTTGCCGTGTCCGCGCAGGCCGACGGCCTCAAACCCGTGTCCCAGACGTCATTGTTTCCGTACTCGAGCCTTGCCTACCACGACTACGAAGGGGTCGCGCTGCTCGACGACGAGAAGCCGCGACTTGTGGCTGACCTCGGGGAAAAACGGGCATTGATACTGCGGAATCACGGGCTATTGACGGTCGGCCCGACGGTTGCCGATGCCTTCCTGCTCATGTACCTCTTGGAGACGGCCTGCCAGATCCAGCTATTGGCCGAGGGCAGCGGCAACGAATTGATCATGGTGCCGCAGCCGATTGTCGACGGCATCCAGGCGCAGGCCGAGCAGGTGACGAAGGGTCTCGGTGGCGCGCTGATTTGGCCGGGCCTGCTCCGCAAGCTCGACCGGATCGATGCGTCCTTCCGCGACTAAGCAAAAAAAGCAAAAAGGTGTCAGACCCCTTTTCATGAAAAGGGGTCTGACACCTTGTTGCTTTTTTTGCTTAGTCGCGGAAGGACGCATCGATCCGGTCGAGCTTGCGGAGCAGGCCCGGCCAAATCAGCGCGCC
>JAAUXX010002791.1_pt1 | contig 15690 bp, 14 predicted proteins | sample 7278111 | NCBI WGS metagenome assembly JAAUXX01 (sample SAMN14350116, study PRJNA611818) | marine sediment metagenome | isolation source: surface marine sediment (1.8m) | place: French Polynesia: Moorea | collected 2018-08
AAATAACAACGGTAACACTCAACTAAAAAGCTGATATTTTCTCAATTGGAAATAAGGTAGTTAATGTACTGTAGTCTTAAACAGTAAAACTCCAAATTGAGTTAATTAAAAGAGGAAATCTCTCAGTTAGTCTAGCTTGGGTGTTGTTGTTTTGACTACCCGCTTAGAATCACAATTTAGCGTGCAGCTACCCACAACAGTAAATCCTCCACATCGTCTCAATCTTGAACTTGGGGTAATTGTCTTTACTCGAATTGCCAGCCATATTTACACTCTATCGCTGCCGAGTCGCGATGGTAAATGTCACGTACTGGGGCGCATCGAACAAAGAAGCAACAGCCTTTGGGCAGTAACTTATATTGATTGCCAGCCCTGTATGCCCGAATATTTTGATGATTGGCAGCAAGCTACTTTATTCTTGGTCAAGCTTGACTCTTATAGATAACCTTGTTCCCTAGCTGTTACTTCGAGATAGAAAGCACGTTCAGCCGTTTCTTGTGTACCAGGCGCGTTTATTGAGTTGGATTAGTAGGATTGACAAAAATGTTTAAACCAGAAATCCATATCTACAATTACGACGGTAGTTTTCGCTATCGCATGGCAGTTGAAAGAATACCAGTTAAAGGTGACTTACTACAATTAGATGGTTTTTTCTATAAGGTAGAAAAAATTAAGTAAAATAATTTCTTTTTGGAAATGTCTCCATTTAAATGGTTGTTTGGGATTCATTGAAAGGTGAAAGTGGTGAGTATGATTGCTTAAGTTGTATTTTACTACACGCTCCTTTCTATTTTTTGCGACACAACCGGATATGACAGTAAAATTAACGAATCTTTGCCATCCCCCAGATAGGTATCGACGATCTTTTGTTTAAGATCGAGAGAGTATGCTTTCATCAATCACTTAAATATTTTTTTCTCACTGTATCTCACTCATTTGAGAAAGGCTATAGTAGAAATTGGGTTGAGTCGCTGATACTGGCGTTGCCATTATCTATCAGTTTTTGAATGATTTTTATATGCCATTTTTAAATGAAAAATCAATTATTAATTTAGGTCTTTGTTTTTTCTTGAGTGTTTGTTTAATAATTCTATTTTCAAATATCCAACTTATGAAAAATGCTCCAAATATAATTCCGATGGAAGCAAAGAATTATCAAGACTATGATGAAGAGCGTATTAACAGTATCGAGAAAATACTTTTTTCTACTCACAACATTATTAGTCATGAAAATTTCAATGATAATAACTTAGAAGATTTTAAATATGAGCGAACCAGAGTAGATAGTATTCAGTCATCTTCTTCCTATGACCGCGATGGTAGTGGTCAGTCATTAAAAGTTAATTTACTTAGAGAAGATCCTGATGTACACGGAAGTCGCCGAGCTGAAGTGCGTTTAGATTCAAATATTGGCAAATTTGAAATTGGAGAAGAAGCTTGGATTGGATTTAGCGTTTTAGTTCCAGAAGACTATCAAAATGACGATAGTTTCGAGATTATTTTTCAAATGCATTCTTTTCCTGATCATCACTTGGGAGAAGAATGGCGATCGCCACCTCTTGATATACGTATCGATGAAGGAGAGTTTATCATTCATCATCAATCTGATACTAAAGCTCTTACTATCAATAATACTCCTGAAGAGAAATTCAAACACAATTTAGATGCATTAGAAACTGGAGTATGGAATGATTTTACTTTACACATCAACTATCAGTTAGACGACAGTGGATTAATTGAACTTTATAAAAATGGTCAGCTTACCTATTCTTATACAGGTGCAGTAGGTTACAATGACCGCACTGGTATGTTTACGAAGTTTGGAGTGTATAAACCTGACTGGAAATATAATCCAGAGAGTAGCTCCACAACTGAGCGAACATTATATTTTGATGCCTTTAGGTTTGCTCATGGGGAAGCTAGTTTAGCCGATATCGATCCTGCAACAATCTATAGAAATAAAACCACAAAAACTGAGCCATCCCCCATAATTATGGGACGCAAACATAGCCTCAGTGAAACATTATCATTTAGCTTAAATAATGTCCCTGAAGGAGAGAGTCGTCTAGATTTACAAGTCTATGACATGGACAATCCGAATGAACTATATATTTATATTAATGGAGAATTAGTCCCATTTGATGCAATTGGAGAAGATAAGGAATCATTTCAGACTTCCATCAACTTTGACTCATCTTTGCTACAAATTGGAGAAAACACTATTGAGTTACTGGCAAATCCTGATTTTAACTATTTCATTATTGAACAACTAAAGATTATCTCCGCTACAAATAATGCTCAAACACCGAGAGATAATAGCACCAGAACACAGATAAACAGTAGAAAGATATTTTAGGACAAAAGAAATTTGTTGAGGCTCTCTTTGGGATTGCTGTCTAAAAAATCAGATGATGACAGCCTTATTCTGTCCTTAAAATCTTTTTGCGACACAACCAGTTTTTCAGCCCTTGAGTTCCTTCCTTAATTTTTCAAGGTGTCCTCCTAATATAAGCTGTTTCAAATGCGTCAGAAGCTTTCAGGATAGCATTAGAACATTCTTCAATCTTTAGAATACGATCTGGTATATTTGCTAATAATCGAGAATAAGATGTAATATTCACATCAACAATGTATATTTTTTGCTCATCTTTGTCTCTAAGAATATCTAATTCAGCATGATCTACTTTCATAAGAGTGCAAAATTTTATAATTTTGTTAATTTCCTCTTCAGAGAAAACCGAATCCACCTCTATTAATTTGGCAGATAATAAATCAGAAAATCCGCTAAAACGTTTATTTAATGGAAGATATTTAGCATATACAAAAGGGATATACTGACCTGCAAATACTGGAATTCTGTAATCCAATGTTTGCAATTTATCAACTTGGTTATTAATTAGTTTTTGATAGATTGTATTATCTTTTTTTTCGGCGATCGGGCACTCTATTATTTGACCATCATGAGCAGCATTGAGTTCTGATTTCATAACACACTTTCCTTGATGATGTAGAGGGTCTAATCGTAATCCGTAACCAAATACATCTTGAAAGATTTCATCTACCTTTGATTTGCTACTATCTACACAATCTATGTTTATAACTGTAATTTTATTCTGTCTTAATTGTTCTAAAACATCTGGAATACCAGGAAAGGTATAGTCTTCCCATTTGACTGCTAAGGTAACTTTTTTAAAGGGATTATTTGTTATTCGATATCCTTTAAAGAGACATATTTGATATAAAGAATGATTTTGATAGTCGAAAAAAGGGAAATCGGGATAAAACAAAATTTTTTTATTCCATCCTTTAATGAGCCTTTGTGTTATTTCAATGATTATAGCTATGGTCTCAAAAAATGTATTTGATCGACTCAAAAAAAGATTGTATCTATAAATTCTGTAAGTATGAACAAATCCAAACATAAACTCATGAAAGCTATTTAGATATTTTAGTTTTTGCTGGTTATTTGACGACATATTTTGATAATATCTATTATGATAAAAAATAATTATTAATTAAGTGATATTTGCCTGTTTGCTTTTCTAGTTAGATTTTCTTAAACTTTGTCAAAAATGACAATAAACATAAAGTTACTCCATAAAATCCTAAGATATAAAAAGGTGCAATAATTTGCTTAAAGGTTTCAGAAATAGGTAAAAAATGAAGAGATAGCAGAAGAAAAATACAGGATAAAGTAGGAAAAATAACGGGCTTAGCTAGAGCGTAAAGTCCCCATTTAGAGACTTTGCAAGTAGCTAACCAAAACCAAATCGTTGCTCCTAGCCCCATTGTGATAGATACAGCGATGGCAACCCCTCTTACACCTCCTAACCAAGAACCAATTAAAAACGTCGGAATTGATATGGGGACTAAAACCCAGTTGATTAAAGCATTAATATAAGGATAATTAATTGCGTTTAAAGTAGTTCCTAAGATAGACATGAAACCACGGGTATAGGCAAACAACAAGATAATTTGAAATAAAGGAACAGTTGGAATCCACTTAGAACCATAGACAAATGGAATTAACCAGGGAGCAATGACAAAACCCACACTAAACATAGGTGCTGCGATCTTGGCGTATGTTCCTAGTATTTTCTGGACATATTTTTGTTGCTCATCTTTATTTTTTCGAGATAAAACGGCAAAATTAACTTCATTAATTCTCGATAAAGTGTAAGTAGGAATCATAGAAAGTTGGTATGATAAATTGTAGTATCCCAACTGAGATGTTCCTAATATTTTGCCGATGATTAAGTTATCGCTATTGGTATTAACGTATACGGCAAAATTAATCCCGATAAGACTACTGATATAACCAATAACTTTTTTGACATCATCTAGATTGAGCCAAAGTTGATAATTGAACTTGTATTTACTTAAGCGATGCAACAAAATCGAGTTTATTGATGTCGCTGTAATTTCACCAAGAGCCAAAGTCCAGATTCCTAACCCGAAGATTGCTAAAAAACAACTAACAAAAACTCTGACAAAACTTGAAGAGGTACGGCAGATGGTTAGTTCCCTAAATTTCATTTGTTGTGTAAGAACTGCTCCATGAGAACCTGCTCCAGCACGAATCAGAAAAACTAAAGCGGTAGCTATTATTAAAGGTATCAGGATGGGTTCGTCAAAAAAATTAGATAAGGGTAAAGCAGCCAAAGACTGCAATATAAATAAGGATATAGATACATTAACCCCTAGACTATATACAGTGTTAACTAGCTTTTTATCCTCTAATCCTCTCTGAACTAAGACATTAGCAATTGATGATTCGTTAAAAATCTTAGCTAGATTCATTACTAGCATCAACATACCCCAAACTCCAAAATCTTCTGGAGCTAGTAATCGAGCCAGAACAATTTGCGATATTAACTTGGAACAGCGATTAAAACCATAGCTGAAAGTCGCCCATAAACTACCTTTGATAGTCTTGGACTTTTTAAAAGAAGAAATTTTTTTATGAATAGTATTGGGAAAGCTCATTTTCATAAATTGTTTAAGACTGATAAATTAGTCTATGGGGGGTTTGTCTATGAGCCAAATCCTTTCCTTTAGAACCTAATTGTTCTCGTAGTAATTTATCTTGGCAAAGTTGTAATAAAACTTTACTAGTACCTTCTTGGTCTTCGGGGTCAACTAGTAAACCATTCACTCCATCTTTAACCGCATCTGTTACTCCACCTATCCTGGTCGCCAAGACGGGTTTGCCGAAAAAACCTGCTTCGACATAGACAATACCGAATCCTTCAATGCTAGCTGCATTTCCATTAAAAAAAGTAAGCAAGGTAAATATTTCACAAGCAGCGTAATAACCAGCTAGGCTTTGGTCTGGCACAAATCCTGCAAAATGAACCCGCTCTGAGACTCCCATTTGAGCAGCAAGATTTTTTAACTCAGTTTCCATTGAACCTCGTCCGCAAATAATGTAATGCACATCTAGGTTGTTTTTATGCAGATATGGTATTTGTTGAATAACACGATCGCATCCTTTTCGTTTCACTAAGCGACCAACTGATAGTAAGACAATAGCAGATGAATTTATTCCATAGCTTTGTCGTATTTGTTCCCGCTTTTTTTCAAGGGATGTAGTATCAATTTCTGAGCCAAATTTTGCCGAACGGACTGTTGGGTTAATAATATAATAGGTTGGTGGCTGAACAGTAAAATGCGATCGCAAATATTTTTCTGTAAAAGAACTATTACAAACAATGCCGTTCAATCGTTTGAGTGTCATCGCGAAGGGAAATTTGATTAAAGGCGATCGTAATGGACAAAGTAAATCATTCCCATGCAAATACATATAGGCTTTAACTGGGAGTAAATATGTAAGCAAACATAGGGATGGAAAATCATATCCATGACACCATTCGATAGATTGGTATCTATAGCGAGAATATAGCCTCATTGCCATCCACACCGAACCAATCATATTGAGAACTTGTTTAACCAAGCTTCCTAAAATACCATCGGGAAGCCAACATGGAATCCACCACCGATGTATAGAAAAAGACTGCTGGCGATCGAATTCCTTACTTCCAGCATAGTTAGAAGTTAAGAGGATAATAGTATCAAGGTCTTGCAGACAACGATTGTAAACATATTCCTCAATTCCTCCTTCTTTCGGCAAAAAGGTACGAGTAATTACAAGAATTTTTGCTGGAGTTGATTCTTTTTTTTCTACTAGTTTAGCTTGAGAAACCTGCTGCATCTTTTTTCCATCCTTGTTATAGCTTTTAATTTTTCAAAATGTTATATATATGAGTTACAAAACGATAACTACCAATTAATACAATATCAAAATTAATAATCTAAGCTTGTCAAAAGATTAAGAAAATCAAAGGAAGTTTGTTCCCAATCAAAAGATGTAGATACTTTTTGATATCCATTTTCTCCCATTTTTTTTCTAAGTTCTGGTTCAGTCATTAAAGTTTTAAGAGCATTGGCTAGTGCTTGGATATTTTTAGGCTGAACTAAAAGTCCATTTTCTCCATCTTTTACTAAATCTGGCATCGCGGAAATATTCATAGTAATAATAGGCAATTTATAGTGCATGGCTTCCACTAGTACGATACCAAATGTTTCTTTAAGAGAAGGAAGCACAAAAATACTAGAAGTTGAATAAAGATACTTAATATTTTCTTGATCTTTTCCATCGTGAAAAACAACTAGATTTTCAAGACTAAGTTCTTTAACTCGATTGACTATTTTGTAATAGTAAAAAAAATCTTTATCAGGTCTACCCACTAAATGTAATATAAACTCATTTGGCGGTATTTGAGCAAAAGCCTCAATCAGATACAGCACTCCCTTGCGCGGAATATAATTGGCAACACAAAGGATTTTATGTTTACCAATATCCTCAGTAGTAGGCGACAAAGTAATAAATTCATCACGATCAATACCAGGATAAAATACATGAATTCGTTCTGAAGAGATACCCAAAGATTGAATTTCTCGCTTTGAATATTCACTACTGGTGACAATCACACTAGTAAATAGTAAAAGAAATTGCTCAATCCAACCATTTATCCAGCGTCTTAGTAACAGTTTATCGTGACTTTCATACTGATAAAAAAGATGAACTACTGTAATAATTGGTGACTTGCGAATTGCTCTTTGTAAAATATTTGTCAAAAACAAATAACGACTAAAATAATGATCTTCAACAAAAATTCCGTCATACTTATATAGTAAAACTGCCAAAATAAATGAAACTAGTAAATCACCAAAAAAAGGAATTCGACCTAGACGAATTAAATGCCTATATTTATGCAGACCAATAAATTGCTGTTCAACATTATGCTTTTCTAGATATTGTGAAACTTTATAGTTGTATAGTTCTCCTCCAGTTTTAGGCGAGTCAGAACCTGATATAAAGATTACTTTTGGCATAATAAATACTTTATTTTTTGTTTAATCTATTGTTTTAGCAGCAAGGATTCACAATCTAACTCTTTAGGTAATAAGCCAACTATCTTCATAATGCCTTTGGCATAATCTGTAATACAACAATGTTGTTTCACCCATTGTTGTCCTTTTTCTAAGTTTTTAGCTGTCTCAGGATTGCTTTCCACTTGAACAATCTTATTAGCAACACTTACATAATCTTTCGGAGCTACAGTCCAATCAGGAGCAAAGTTTTGCAGAATTTCCTTAATCCCTCCTGTATTGCTTCCAATGACAGGAAGATGACAAGAAATGGCTTCTACTACAGTACGACCAAAGGGTTCTCGTGGAGCAAGGGTGACAACAAGGTCAGAGAACTTATAGTAATCTTCAATGTTAAATGTTGGTGGTAGGATTGATAGCCTATCGGCAATTCCTAATGTCTTAGCTTGTTGAAGTAAATCTTTTGTTCGTGTTTTTCCCTCAGAATTATCTTGACCAATGATGACAGCGTGATAAAAATGACCCCTCCGTTTTAATTCTGCGACAACAGGAAGCAATGCTCTTAAATTCTTATCGTTAACTATTCCTGGTTGATTAATACGAGATGGCGTTAAGATAATCTTCGCCCCTGAATCTAAAATTGGCTTTAAGTTATCAGGTGGCGGAAAATTCATACTTAAACGTTGAGCGATTTTTTCCAAGTCAACAGGCTGATACAGAATACCGCAAATATTCGGCATGATAGAGCTAATATGATTAGCAGTGTACTGAGAATTACAAATTGCTTTTGGAGACAAACAGGCAAAAGTTACTTTCCTGGTTAAGTAACCCAACTGATTATAAGAAAGAGCTAAATCATGACAGAAATGATATATGGGACGCTTACTAAGACGTAATCGTAAAGAAGCACGTAAAAGTGGAGGTAGTTTTTCGCGGGAAACACTGTTATCTAATAACAAAGGCCAATTAGTTGGTTGTTGTTCCACCCATTGCAAAGCAGATTTAAAATAAGATTTTGTTTTGAGAATTTCCAGACAATCAGCCAATCCAGCTTTGATAAAGTAATCTTCAAGCAAAGTATCTGTCTTGACCAAAACTCTCACATTTTTAGCTAATCCTAGCCTTTGAACCCCCTTAATCAGGAGAACAAGACTAACCATCATGCCTCCTAAAGAATTGAGATAAGATGGAATGATAATTAATTGGTGAGCTTTGTCAGTTTTGCTTGGCTCTAATAAAGGTAAATTTGAATACACTTTTAATCCTGGCTATTATAAACAGTTGCTTACAAAATTGTTACTAAAAAAATTTATCGGCAAAAAATTAAGTAGTGCTAACTTTAAACAAGTTCAAAATTTTCAGGCTGTTTCCCCGTCAATTTATACCTAAGGTAGCGTTTTGTCCCAAACCGTAGAAAAACATTTCCCTCACTAGGAGAAAAAGCACAAATACATCGACGTAAAATTCGTTCTAGAGTATCTTTGGGGGGTTGACCAATATCTCTTGCTTCTTCCAGAGTCAACCTTAAGATGGCAATTGTTTCTCGCCATGAGCCTTGACCACTGTGCATAACCTGAAGGCTACGATAATCTGCATCGTTATTGATATCAAAACGCTGTTGCTTAAGAGTATCAGCAGCAGCCTGATTAATACATCTTTCCGTATCCCTACGTTGCTCCAAAATGTAATTAATATTATTCGTTTGACTACGTCGATTCTTGCCGTGTTTACGATAGAACATCAATGGCTCTTGGATACAACCAACTTTTCCATAAAAAGGAACAGTGGCAGTCAGATAAGTATCAGCAGCACGAGGTCTTTGTGGAATTGGCACTACCTTATTTATAATCGAGCGACGATAACACAAAGCAGAGGTAATTGCCCAAGCATAACGTCCCCACTTTAACAAAAGAGGTGTAACATCACCCTGGCTAAAAAATGTTGGGTCATTACCAATAATGTTCCCTTCTTTATCTATAGAAGTACGTCCATGAGAAATTTGTACCCACTCTGGATGTTCTTTAAACCCAGCTACTACTTTTTCTAGCTTGTCTTCACGATAGTAATCATCAGAATCTAGGAAAAAGACAAATTCTCCCTTAGCCTTGGCAAGACCAGCATTGAAAGCAGCCCCTTGTCCTGCATTTTTCTGAAACACTGAAATAATTTTTGTCCCATAAGATTCAATAACCTCACGAGAATTATCTGTTGAGCCGTCATCAACAACAATCAGTTCAAAATTTTTGTAGGTTTGTCTTAAAACACTGTCAATCGCTTGTGAAATAAAACGACCATAGTTGTAATTACCAATAATGACACTAACTAAACGATTATAGTTATTATTCATAAGTTCTTTTCATCTTTATCGGTTTTTTTGAATTGTCTAATTGAGAAAATCATTTGATTTATTTATTGTCTCCTTGTAATGGTTTATATACAGCAACAGCTAGTACTGTGATGGGCATCACAGGTAATTCAAGTTCCATGACTATAAAGGTCAAAGTAAAAACAACAAAAACTAAGAGATAGGCGAGGGGCTTTGTTTTACGTTTTTGATAGACTGTCCACAAAAGAGATGACCAAAAAATCGCAAAAATTAAAGTACCGACAACCCCCAAACGATACAATAGGCTTCCTAAAATAAAGCTATGACTTCCCACTTTAGCAGGTTCATAACCTGGTAATACTCCTTCCTTACGTACAACATGGCCCAAAAAAAACTGGAGATTAGAGGCACTTGAAATACGTTCTATGGTAAGACGATAAATTTTACCGCGAATTGCAGTAGAATCTGCGCGAGCGTTAGCGGTTACTTCTGCTGTCTTATTTAATCCGTCAAAAACAGCATTAGTTACTGGAGGGATAGAAAAAGTAGAAAAGCTGAGGACAGCAAGAAGAGCGCAAACTGTCCATAATCCAAAACTTTTTCCTGCTACCAAAATATAACGAAGAATAAAAACTATTGGAAGTGCAAGAGTTACTGACCGAGTCCCGCTAGTCAACAAAATAAAAATAGAAGCACTAAATAACGCAACAGACCACAGCTTATTTTTTAAATCCAAGGACAGTAAGCTTATAAAGCCAACTGTCAAACCTAAAGACTCTGGACCAGGGAAAAAATAAACGTAACGAACCATGCCAGGAATAAAAGATTCATCTGTAAAAAAATAAGGAATTAAATAATTACTATTTCCAGCACCAGGAACGTAAGTCACACTTTTACCTGTTAACAGCCCATAGAGCGACCTAGGTGGAACATAGGAACCTTGTTGCCAGAGGAAAAAAATTACCCCCCAGAAAAATATCATGAGTCCGACAACCACTGAGAAAGACCAAGCGATGACCTGCCAACGAATACGAATGTTTCTACTTTGGATGTACCAAATCATCAAAGAAGGACCCGCCCAAGTATTCAATACAGAAAGAATTGAATTGGGACTCATTGAATCTCCAGTATACAAACCATATAAGTATCGGATTAGAAGGCTGTAAAGGAAAAAACTCAACCCAAAAATGACGGGAATACTAGGACGAGTAAGTCGCAATTCTTTATCGCGCCAAAAATCATAAGCAAATAAACCAATGCCCAGAAAAAAAAATAAGTGCTTCCAACCCAGTAACCACCATAGTGGAATGAGACTAATTACTAGACAAACTACTTTTTCAGCTTTCGTCAAAGAAGACCACTTAAGCCAGATGCCAGAAAAAAGACTTTCATCCTCGTCTTGATTTGGATTGAGTAATACTGATGGGACAAGAATCGATTTTTTGTCGGTTGGCAAAATTCTATTGTTCATTCCTAGATTTTTATTCTAGTTTTCTGACAAAAAAAGCTTGGGTAAATTATGATTTAAATAGGATTTCTCTTGGTAATTATAACTATTAATAATCATGCCTTTGATTTGGCATTTGTATTCGACAACTTGTTTGATCGTTTGATATAAATCATCACTGTTTGTTATTCCTGGTCTAATTATCGACAAAATATTACCAATCATCTGAGACATTACTAAAGCTTCGCTTGAGCTAAAAGGTGAGGTATCTATCAAGACATAGTCGTATTCTTCACTTTGTTTAAGAGTTTTAATTTGATTAATAAAACCGCCACTGGCAATATATTTTAAAAAGTTGTTGTTTTGGAAAACAGCAGGAAGCAAATATAAATTAGAGTCTATTAAAACTGGTTTTTGAGATAATAAAGGCACTTCATTCTCCTGAAAATTAATAAAACGTTTGCTTAATTCCGCTTTATGATAATCTCCATCTACTACAAGTACTTTGAATCCTAATCTGACTAAAGCATAAGCTAATCCTAAAGTAATTGTGGTTTTACCTTCTCCAGAGGTTGTGCTAGTAATCATTAAAAGATTATCTTTTAGGTTCATTAAACTTGTTGCTAAAGCTAATCTTTGTAGCTCAAGCTGAGCTTTTTCATGCCCTTGAATATCTACTAATGGATTTTTTAACTCAGGAATCTTAGCTAGTACTGGAATATCAAGATTTGTAAGATTACTAATAGTAATATCTAGTCTTGACTTGTGTTTATTCAAGAACAGAACAATCGCAGAATTACTAAAACTAGCAGTTAATAATGCCCCTAAAATAATAAGTCTTTTGCTTGGCTTTGTTCTAGAAGAAGCAACATAGGGAGCATCTAACAGTTGAACATTAGGATAGAAGCTAAACCCATTTAGTTTAGTTTCCTGCATTTGAGCAACTAACCCATTGTGTACTCCTTTAGCAATGTTATACCTTCTTTCCAATTCAACTAGACGTTTTTGTTTGCTTGGGAACCTCTGTAGCTCCTGATTAAGTCTATTTATCTCTGCTTGTAGCTCTTGTACTTTTTGCTTAGATTCTTGAGCTTCACTCTTTGCTAAAATTAGTTCTTGAATAAGAATAGAAGAATCACTATTGGCTGTTCTATTAGAGCTAGTTTGTACAATTAAAGCTTCTTCCCCGTACTTCTGAAGTTGACGACTTAGTTTTTCTTTTTCTGCTAATAGGGACTCTACTTGAGGGGAGTTATCGAAAAATTTAGCACGAGCTTTATTTAAATTAGTTTCTATTTGAGCAAGTTCCTGTTGTAAGGATAGATATTCCGAATTTTCTCCTAAGCGTAAAGACTTTAAAGCCATTTCAGGAGTCATTTGCAAACTAGAAGATAGTTCTTGAACCTTAGTTTCACTTGCTTTTATCTGGGCTAGTAAATTAGATTTTTCGGTAGTTAGCGTTTTAATTGCCGATAATATTTCCTGAGCTTGAATATCACTATTGACTAAATTTACCGAGCTTTTATAATCATTTAAAGCAAACTCCACCTCCTGTAAATTTTGTTGAGCCTGTTGTAATTCTTCAAGCAAAAAATCCGTGCGTTGAGAGCCTTGCTGCAGCCGTAATCTCTTTAAACGTTCCTGAAAGGCAGCAATCAATCTTTCAGCTCTTAATTTAGCTAATTCTGGACTAGAAGCTTCTATATCTACTTCAATGATAGTTGATTCACTTTGAGGCGAAACTCCAAAAAGCTTTTCATAAGATGCCAAATCGGGGTAGAGTTCTTTTTCTAGATCTTGTTCCCAAATTTTTCTTAATACATCTCTACTAATCATAATCGAAGCCAGAATTTTTAAGGAATTTAGCTGCTGGGAAAAAACCACTCCCCTTCCAACACTTATATTTCCCAATGTTCCTAAACTGGCATTTAAGTCACCAGTTGATTTTGGTAGTATTAATCTAGCTTTCGCAATCCAAATTTTTTGGACTGATATTAAGTTTAAAATTGTGATTAGTATCAGAAGGATATTAAATGCAATAATTAGTTTTTTATGCCTGTAAGCTTTAGCTATATACTTATTCATATATCTGTAATATAAGTATTTTAATCATCTTGTTTCATACTAATATGTTGTTTTGAGCAATAATATCTTTGGCTGGAAACCTATTTAACAAATGTTCTGCCAATCTAGGACCATCAAATAATTCTTGATTAATTGGTGCTGGAGGATTTTGGACCTTATGACAGAAATCAGCAAGACAAGTGGAGTAACAAACGCCAAATTTTTTATCTATACTTTTGACAAATTCTAGTTGATGGTCATCTATATGTTCTTGGTATTTAGATAATCTAGGAACTATAATGAATCGTTTGTTTGACTTAGCCAATTTTCTGGTACTCCCTTGACCTCCATGGGAAATAATTAACCGAGAATTACTAATTAACTCGTTCATTTCTACTAGAGAAAAAACTTCCTTAGTAGTTACTAATGAATATTTTTTGAGAAAAGATATATCAGTAGTGCCGTGTTGAATAAAAACTGATTCTGAGATTATATTCTTATCTAATAAAAACTTAACCCATTCAGCCAATCGAGGAAAGGGGTATGAAATTGTTCCAAATGTTACTAAGATCATTACTCATTACTCTAGTTACTTTATACAATGCCTTCGTAAACTGCTTGGGGATACTTTCTAGTTAATTGTGGCCACTGAACATAAAAAGTATCGCAAAAGGGATATACAATCTTGCCAGTTAAGCTTAAGTCTTGAGAACGAGAAATACTTTCTATGTAAATATAAGGAATGTGTAACAATTTGGCTCCTAGAGCAAATCCAATACTGATGCTTGCTCCTGTTGCAATTACTAAATCTGGTTTTTCCTTATGCAAGATGAAGAAGACTGAGGGAATATTTGTTATTAACGTAATTAAATCTCTAGGAGCTTGATAGGGCAGCCAAAAAACTTCTTCGTCTTTAGTGAGAGATTCAGTGTCTTTTTGATAGTCTGTAACCCAAATTCGATGATGTTCAGACCAAAAACTACGTAAATTCCTCATTGTTGCAAAATGACCACCAGAAGTGCAAACCAACAATAAATTCATATTAAGTTGTGAGAGTTTAATCTTATGGCGATTGTTTCAATTGTTTTGAATAGCTAATTATACTTAAGAGAATGAGTATTTACACTTAATATATTAAACAAATTTTTACTTCAAAAACAAGTTTTCTTGACTGTAAATAATTTAATTACAATAGATTACATTGTTTTTCATTATATTTGTTGTTGCAACACAGATTGAAATAACATAACTTCAAGATTGTTAAGTGTCACTGGCATTTACAGTAAAAATACTGTTAATTTTTATAAACTTCTTGTCTATTTCTAGTAAAATTACTTAGAAAAATTCTGTCAAGCTTTCGTTTACTTAAGTATAATTACTATACTGCATTATTTTGGTTTAACTTGTCTAAATTTTTTTGTTCCTAGTCTTGAGATTAGTGAAAAACTAATCTCAAGATAAGTAATATTTCCTATGACAGATATTTTGGTAGAATCATAATGACCACCACTAACAAACCTCAACAGCAGAAACTTGATTTTGGTTTTCCTGTTGAACTAAAGCAAGAAGCAGAAAATTATTTTCAACACGCCTTAAATTATCTGCAAAAGCGAAAAAATACTAACGAAATTTTTTGGTCTCGTTTTGAAGAAAAACCCTTTTTTCAAGAAGCAAAAGTCCTAGAAGTGGGCTGTGGGTTAGGAAGTCTTTCCCTAGACATAGCCTTAGCTGGAGCAACCAAAGTAGTTGGCTTAGACCTCAATGCTCGCGATATTGAATTTGCCAAAACAAACTTACAGCAAAACTATACTGAGTTACAAGATAAAGTAGAATTTTTAGCTACGAACTTACGAGACTATCCTGAAGACAATTTTGATTTTATTGTCTCAAAAGATACTTTTGAACATATCCTCGATTTAGAAGTAGTATTACAAGAAATCAAAAAACGTTTAAAACCTGGAGGTAAGTTATATGCTAGTTTTGGTCCTTTATGGCACAGTCCTTTTGGCTTTCACGGCAATTTACACGGCTGGAATTTTGGGAATAAATATCCTTGGGGTCATTTATTAGTCAGCGAAGAAAAAGTTGTCACAAGCTGGAATAATTCCATCGACATGAAAATTAATTCTTTTGCCGACTTAGGGATGAATAAGCTATCTATAGTGCAATATCGTCGCCTCTTTGCTAATTGTGGTTTGAAGATGGAAATGTTGCAAGTAAATAGGAGCGATAGTTTCAAATCGAAAATTTTTTTCCTGCTGCACTGGCTCCCATTTTTGGGTAAATACTTTTGCCAGAATATTTGCTGTATTTTGAAAAAAGGGTGGTGATTCCCATGTAGTGAAAAATTTCCAGGTGTAAATTTTTCGTTGATGACAGTTGATGGCAGTTGATGACGATCGCTCGCCCAGTCAGAATTTAGTTAGCTTATAGGGCAGGGTAATATAGTAAATCAACCTGG
>JAAUXX010014420.1_pt1 | contig 15637 bp, 15 predicted proteins | sample 7278111 | NCBI WGS metagenome assembly JAAUXX01 (sample SAMN14350116, study PRJNA611818) | marine sediment metagenome | isolation source: surface marine sediment (1.8m) | place: French Polynesia: Moorea | collected 2018-08
GCTGACAGCGCCGGGTAAACCCCGAATCCAACCGCTATGCCGACGCAAACGACGACCGCGATCAGGATAACGAGCACCGACCAGGCCACGGCCCAGCCTGCGAACGCGGCGATCGCGTACGCAAGCACGATACCGAGCAATACGCCGATTCCCGCGCCGATCAACGCAATGACCATGGCCTCGACGAGAAACTGCCGGACGATGTCGTTCTCGCGTGCGCCGATCGCACGCAACAAACCGATCTCCGATTTCCGTTCCATGACGCTCGCGAGCATGATGTTCATGATCCCGATGCCGCCGACGAGCAGCGAAATGCCGGCGACGGCGGACATGACGATCGTGAAAATGCGCTGCGTCTGCTGATGCTGGGCGAGGAGGCGGGCGGGTACGACGAGCTGATAGTCGTCCTGTTCGCCGTGGCGCCGCGTAAGCAGGTGATCTATTGCGAGTCCGGCTTCGGAGGGCTCTATGCCGGGCGTAATGCGGACTTTGAGTTCGTCGAGCTCCGAGCTCAGGTCTTCGCGCTTGAGACGTGTCAGGCCGGTTTCGAGCGGCAGATAAATGTTGCGCGACTCACCGCCGATCTCGCGGCCTTCGAACTGTTGGTTGTCGAGCTGCCGGTCGCGCAGGACCCCGATCACCTCCAGCCATAAGTGATTGACCTTGATCTGCTTGCCGACGGCCTCACCGTTCGGGAAGAGGTCCTGCGCAGCACCGCTGCCGAGGACAGCGACCTGTGAAAACGCCCGGTTGTCGCCCTCGGTGAAGACTCGACCGCGATCGGCCGCAAGGCTCGACAGGTCGAAATACGTCGGACTCACGGCAAACACATTGGCTCGACTCTGTCCTTCGCGCGAGAACAGCGACCAGGTGCGGAACTTGCGGCTGCCGGCCCAGCCTTCGGCGAAGCTCAGCGTGTTCGTGATCGCCTCGGCATCGCGCACGTTGAGCCCGGCCGAGTACTTCCGGACTTCCTTGCGCGTGTCGGCGTCGAGCTGCCGAGCCTCGACGATCAGGTTTCTCAAGCCCATGCCCTCGATCAGCTCGAGCGCCTGTCGCTTGCCGCCCTCACTGACGGCGAGCATCGCGATGACGGCGCCGACGCCGAACACCATGCCGAGCAGCGTCAGGGCCGTGCGCATCCGGTGGTGCGCAAGCTGCCCGAGGGCCTGCCTGACGTCGAGGCCGAAGTGAGCGAGCTCGGTATTCATGCTGCCTAGCCGACGTCCGGTGGCGCCACGAGGCTAATGCGTTCGCCCGGCTCGACGCCGTCCAGGACCTCGACGAGGTCGGGGCTGCGCTGGCCGAGCGTCACGTTGCGGCGCTCCGGACCGCTGCCGGATTCGACGAAGACATGAGAGTCGGACGCATCGCCATAGACGGCCTGCGCCGGCACGACGAGGCCACCGTCGATCGAGCCCGTAATGATCTCGGCCCGCAGCTGGCTGCCCACACGCATGATCTCGGGATCGACGTCGTCGATGAGCGCTTCGACGCTGAAAAACTTCTGTGGATTGTCGCGATTGCGGGGGCTCGCAACGGTCGACACGGATTCGACGACGCCCGAGTACTCGCGATCGGCGGCCGAGTCGAGGCGCAGCCGCACGGTCTGGCCGGCGAGCAGGCCGACCGCGTCGTTCTCGGGGACATACAGGCGCGCCTTGACCTTGCCGCGAACGGGCAGGAGTCCAATCGGCATGCCGGGGAAAACGCGCTTGCCCTTGCCGATCTTCTCGCCCCAGGGTGTACGAGCATAGACCAGCGTACCGTCGGCCGGGCTCCTGAGTTCCATCATGCCGAGTGCCTTGTCCTGCTTCTCGAGCTTGATCAGTTCGCCCTGCCGCTCGGCCTTGATCAGGTTCTGTTCGGCCTGAGTGCGCTGGTCGAAGGTCGCGGACTGCCAGTCGAGGAAGTCCGCCTGAACGTCGAGATATTCGATGTCGGAGAGCGCGTCGATGATTTCGTTGCGGCTCATGAGGCGCGGATCGACTTCGGTGAATGCTTCGGAAATGTCGCGCTCACCGTCAACGCGCTCGGCTTCGTGGCCGATACGCGTCAGTTCGATCTCGCCCGAACGTTCGGTGTTGGCAAGCTTGAACTCGGACTTTGCGACGGCGAGCGCACTGGCTTCGCGGTCGAGCTGGATCTGCACGTCATCGAAGCGTGCGATGACGTCGCCCTGGCGAATATCGGAAAACTCGGGCGCGATCCACGCGATGTTGAAGGCCATCCGGACGACGCCGGGCAGCGCGATCGGCAGAGACTCCGAGGCAACGAGTTCACCGCGTGCCGGCACGACGAACTCGACGTCCTTCTGCTCGGCGCGAACGCTCGGGGCATTGCTCGTGGCGTCGCCGCAGCCCGCTACGGTCGCGGTGGCGATCAAGAGTGAAAGTGTCAGTGCAGTCGGGCGCATCATAGTCTCACCTCGTCACCGGCTTCGAGGCCGGATTCGACAATTCGCAGTCCGGCCGAACTCCTGCCGAGCACGACGGGCTGCCAGCCCGAGCCGCGCACGTGCACGCCGGGCGAACCGTCCTGGTACTGGATCGAGCCATCCGGCACGGCAATCGCGGCGCGCTGGTTGTCGACCGTTATCGATACTTTCGCTGACATGCCCGGCCTGAGCTGGGAAATGATCTCGGCGGGCAGGCTGATCGTGACGTCGCGAATCATTGCCTGGGTAAAGCGCGACTGTCGCCGCACGATGCTTGCGACCGACAGGACTTCGCCCCGGATAGCAGAGCCGCCGGCGGCATCGACGCTCACCTGTGCGGGTTGCCCAATGGAAATCGCGGCTGCGGCGTACTCGGGTACTTCGGCTTTGACGATCAGGTCGTCGCGATTGGCGAGCTCGACGATCACGATGCCCGGGTTGACGGCTTCGTTGACGTCGAGTTTCTGACCTTCACGATTCGTGCCGACGATGACGAGCCCCTCGCGTGGCGCGCGAATCGTGAACGACTCGAGTTCCCGCTCTGCGCCCGCGAGTTCGCTTTCGAGGCGCCGGATATCGGCCTCGAGCTCGGCGCGCTTGGCTTCCCGCACGCGCGTCACGAGGTCGCCGCGCGCTTTCTCACGTTCATAGAGGTCGGCCGTGAGCGCCTTCTCCTCGAGCAGCTTGCGGTATTCGAGCCCGGCGTAGACGTCCGGACTGACCGCGGCCATGCGCTCCGCCTTTTCCTTTTCGCTCTTCGCGGATGCGAGCGCGACCTTGGTCTCTTCGACCTCGCGCGACTGGGCTTCGAGCAAGGACTCGAGTTCCGATCGCTTCGCATTGAGGTCGCCCGTCAGCGTGCGTACGCGATCATCCGTGGCGCTGCCGTCGAACTTTGCGAGCACGTCACCTTCCTTGACCATTGACCCTTCGCGCGCGAGCTCGGTAATCGTGATGCGCCAGCTCCGGTTCGGCGGTGGGCCAAAACGAATCGCGTCACGGGAGCTGATCGTACCCGCGGCGCTGACGGTAATCGGGCGATCGGCGTTTTCGACGCGCGCCCACTGCTCTGCCACTGCAGGGAGCGCAACCAACGTGCCGAGCAATACGTAAAGCAGTCTGATCATTGGTCCAGCTCCCTTCCGCTAAGCGCTCCCATCACGCTCATGCCCGGCATGAGCAGATCCGGGATGCTGGCAACGGGCGTCGCCAGCACTTCGAAATAGCCGGCATCGCCCCAGTCTTCCTTGCCGACGGCCTGGCTCGACGCCCAGGTGACGTTCGCGGCGAAGGGCTCATCGCCGAGCGCATCAGCGACAATCTGGATCGCCTCGCCCGAACGGACGTCGAGAATGTCCGCTTCGTGAACCCAGAAACGAATCTGCAGGTCCTCGCGGCTTGCGATCGACGCGATTTCGAACCCGGCGTACAGGGTTTCTCCCGGGAATACTTTCGTGCCCGTGAACGGGTTGCTGCCGTAGATGATGAAGCCTGCCTTCTCGGCCTTGATCGCCGTGCTCTCGAGCGCGCCGGCAATGCGCTCGTAATTCGATTCGGCCTGCTGGACCTCGAGCCTGGTCTCGCGGATCACGTCGTCGAGTTCCTTCTGCTTGTTGAAGAGCTCGGCCTGCCGGCGAACGAGGTCCTTCTTCGACGTCTGAAAGGTCAGCTGGTAGCGGTCGTAGTCGATCTTCGGGATCGTCGCTTCGGGAATGATCGCGTCGAGCTCGGCAAGGCGGACGAGCGACTCGGCGCGGGCGAGCTCTCGTTCCGCATCAAGCACTTCGAGTCTGAGCTCGTCGACGCGGCGCGCGGCCGACAGCCGGCTTTTCTCGAGATTGGTGCGCGACTGTTCTTCGTCGGAAATCAGGTTGCCGGGCTCCAGTCGGACGACGACGTCGCCCACGGCAACCTCGGTTCCCTCCGGCGCCATCCACTCGATCTGCCGCTGCCAGCCACCGGGCAATGAGGGCATCTCGATCGTCTGTGCCTCGCTGTCCTCAACGACGCCGGTCAGGAGCGGGCTGCCCGCCCAGGCGGCCGGCGCCAGGAGCAGGCAAAGGCTAGGAATTAAGCGTGTCATGTTCGATCTTCCCGTCTCGCATGCGAATCGTGCGCTTCGCGTGTGCGGCTATTTCTTCTTCGTGTGTCACCATCAGGATCGTCTGGCCCTGGCGGTTGAGCTCTTCGAAGAGCTCCATGATCTCGTCCGACGTTCGACTATCGAGGTTACCGGTTGGTTCATCCGCCAGTATCAGCGGCGGCGAATTGATCAGCGAGCGGGCGATGGCCACGCGCTGGCGCTGACCGCCCGACAGCTGATTGGGCCGGTGATCGAGCCGCTCGGCCAGGCCGAGCCGTGTGAGGAGATCGGTGCCGCGTCCCTTGAGCGCGCTCGCGTCGGTATCGGAGTAGCGCAGCGGCAGCATGACGTTCTCGAGCGCCGTCATGCGGGGTAACAGGTGAAAGCTCTGGAACACGAATCCGATTTTCTCGTTCCGGATGCGTGAGAGCGCCGTGTCGTCGAGCGTGTCGACGGACAGATCCTCGAAGCTGTAGCGCCCCTCGTCGGGCGTGTCGAGGCAGCCCAGGATGTTCATGAGCGTCGATTTACCCGAACCCGACGGGCCCATGACCGCAACGAAATCGCCCTCGTCGATCTTCAGGTCGACGTGGTCGAGAGCGTGCACCCATGAATCGCCCACGTGAAAGCGGCGGCAGAGTCCGGACGTTTCGATCATTCGCGTTCTTGTATTGGCTCGGCCCGCCATTATGCGCGAGGCCGTGGCGCCTTTCAGGCTGGAAAATCCCGCGGTTACAAATGCTTACAGCACAACTATTGGATGGCGCCGGGGGACAAAGCGTTTATTGGCGGTCGAAATGGCGGTGAGCGAAACACCAACGAACGCTCAGAGACTCGAAATAAAGTCCCGAATCCCGTTCAAGAGCATCTGCGTCGCCACAATCACAAGGATCATTCCCATCAACCGCTCCAACGCCCGCGAGCCCCGCGTTCCGAGAAACTTGAGCAACCACGGTGAAGCCACGAGCAGTACAGCCGTCACGAGCCATGCGAGAAACAACGCCACGCTCCAGTCGACGATGCGCTCGGGCTCGCGCGAACTGAGGAGCAGCAGAATCGCGATCGTCGACGGACCCGCGATCAGCGGTACTGCGAGGGGCACGAGGAAAGGCTCGTCCTCCTCTTCGACATCGCCGCCGTTCCGGCCCGGGAAAATCATTCTGAGCGAGATGATGAACAGCAATATTCCGCCGGCAATGCTGAGCGAGGACTGACTCAAGCCCAGGAAACTCAGGATTGCGTTTCCCGCGAACAGGAAACCCATCAAGATGACGAGCGCGAGTATGAGCTCGCGAATGATGATCCGCGTACGTCGAGCGGGCTCGCAGTTGGCGAGCACCGAGTTGAACACCGGGACGTTGCCCAGCGGATCCATGATCAGGAAAAGCGTAACGGCGGCAGAGGCCGTGACCTGCCAGTTCATGCGCACCTTCCAGGGTGGGGGCTAGCGCTCGAACTCTACCCAGAAAACGCCACGAAGGTCACCCGCCTCGAAGCCTGTCGCTTTATCGTCGGGGTACAGCGCGTCGATCGCGACCTGGACAGGCTCGGCTATCGATGTCCCGTGACAGGCGAGGCACATTGGCTGAGCCACGATGGGCTCGATGTAGCCCAGCCGATCGTCGCCGAGCTCGACGACGACTGGCCCGCGGTCCGCCGGGTCAGTGAGATAACGCTCGAGCACCCCGGTGATCCATGCGGGACCGGCATTGGCCGGGTTTCTGAGCCGATGGCTGCTCCGGCCCATGCGCACGCCCTCGGTCGACAGTCGGGCAGCGATTTCGGGGGCTTTGATGCGGCACGCATCGATGGCGGCGGGCGGGCCATCGACAAGGCCCTCCATGAGAGCCGCCTTCATCGATTGCTTGAAAGGCAGGAGTAAACTGGCGCCGCGCTCCGCGTCATCGGCGGAGGCGGCCGCTGCAAGGAACAGCAGCAATAGCGAAAGGAGTAGCTGCCTAGCCACGCTCGGCGACCTCGGACCAGAGTTTGAACGAGCGGGCGCCTGTGCGGCAGTAGCCGAGCACTTTGCCCCTGGCCGCGGCGAGCACGTCGGTCAGTTTCTCGACGTGGTCGTCGGTGACCGTGACGCCATCGATCGGAATGAAATGAAATTTCAGACCGTGTGCCGTGGCTGCCCTTGCCAGGTCGTCGAAGATCGGCTGGCCGGCGTCTTCGTTATCCGGCCGATTACAGACAATGTCGGTGAAGCCGAGCCGCGCAATGTCGTCGAGATGGTCGAGGTCGATTTGCTCGGCGATGGAAAAGTTCGGATGGAGTTTGCGAAGGTTCATTGTGCCTCCCGGTTAAACGGTCAGAGTAAAGAACGAATGAGTATGTAGACGGCCATCAACAACAGGAATACACCAAAGCCCTGCCGCAGCGTCGCCTGTGGCAGACGCGTCGCGACGAGTCCACCTCCGACGGTACCCGTGATGCCGAGCAGCGTGACGATGGTCAGTGCGTTCCAGTCGAGCGAGAGGCCCTGGTCGCCGAGTACGTCGAGATACTTGATGAAGCCGGAGCCTGACTTGAGGGCAATGACGACGAGGCTCGTGCCGATCGCTTCGTGCATCGTCAGGCCGCCGAGCAGGACGAGCGCTGGCACGATCAGGAAGCCGCCGCCAACGCCGACGAGGCCCGTCACGATACCGACAGTGAGGCCGTCCGCGGCAATCTTCCAGAGCGCGCGCGGTGCGCGCGGGCTCGCGTCGAGCCGGAGAGGGCGCAGGATGAGTGTGCTTGCCAGCAGCATGACGATCGCGAACAGGGCGAGCTGCATTGCGCCGGAAAGAAAAACCGAAAGCTCGGCGCCCGTCCAGGTTCCGACCATGCCCGGGATACCGAACCAGACGACGCTCTGCCAGCGAACGAAGCCTCTGCGAATGTGCTGCAGGCTGCCAGCGAGTGCAATCGAACCGACGATGAGCAGTGAGCCCGCAATCGCAGTTTTCTCATCCTGTCCGAGCAGGTAGACGAGTACGGGCACGGTAAGGACCGAACCGCCCGAGCCGAAAAGCCCGAGGGAGACGCCGATGACGACCGCGCCCGGCCATGCCAGCAGACCGGTCATCGTGTCGTTGCCCGGCGATTAGAGCGCATCGATCGGCACCTTGAAATAGCGAACGCCGTTGGATTCCGGCTCGGGCAAGTGCCCGGCGCGAATGTTTGCCTGCAGCGAAGGCAGTATCAGGGCGGGCATACCGAGCGTGGCGTCGCGGCCCTCGCGAAACTCGACGAAGTCACCCTCGGTAACGCCGTCGTTGATGTGAACGTTCTCCGCCCTCTGCTCGGCGACCGTAGTTTCCCACGCGTACACGTCGCGTCCCGGTGCCTTGTAGTCGTGGCACATGTAGAGTCGCGTCGACCCGGGCAGATCGAGAATGCGTCGGATCGACTGGTAAAGCGTCCGCGCATCGCCGCCCGGAAAATCCGTGCGGGCGCTACCGAAGTCGGGCATGAACATCGTGTCGCCGACAAATGCCGCATCGCCAATCACGTAGGTGACGCAAGCCGGTGTGTGGCCCGGCGTGTGCATGACGCGGCCTTCGATGCCGCCAAGACTGAAGGTGTCGTTGTCCTCGAACACCCTGTCGAACTGGCTGCCATCGGCCGGGACGTCGGGCGTGTTGAAGATGTCCCTGAACGTTGCCTGCACCGTTTTGACGCCGGCGCCAATGCCGATTTGTCCGCCGGCCTTCTCGCGAAGGTACGCGGCGCCCGACAGGTGGTCGGCATGGACGTGCGTCTCGAGTATCCAGCGCAGCTCGAGATACTCCGCGCTCAGGTGCTCGAGCAGGCGGTCGGCGGATTGTGTGGTCGTGCGCCCGGACGCGGCGTCGTAGTCGAGCACCGGATCGACAATGGCCGCTTCGCGCGACTGCGGATCGCTGACAAGGTAGCTGACCGTGAACGTCGCCTCGTCAAAAAATGCTTTAATGTCAATAGCTTGCATTACCCGGTCTCCCGCTGGGTCGAGTTATATTTGAATATTATAAAGTTCGAATATAAAAGATCAACACCCCTTGCCCTGATCGGCCAGTCGGCGCCGCGGAGCAACGGGGCTCGGCACCGCCGCGATCCGAACAAACGTGTAACATTGGCGCCACTTCGAGCCTGGGCGAACCCGGCGTGGGCCGATAACAACAAGCAAGGAGTCGGGGGGCATGGCGTTACCTTCTTCGAGCGGCTCGACCGAAACCTGGTCGTCCGGTCTGACGTTTATCCTGGCCGCCGTAGGCGCTGCCGTTGGTCTTGGCAACATCTGGAAGTTTCCGTACGTCGTCGGCGACAGCGGCGGCGGTGCGTTCGTACTCGTCTATCTCGCTTGCGTCTTCCTGATTGCGATCCCGATTCTGATCGGGGAGCTCCTGATTGGTCGCCTCGGACACAAGAGTCCGCCCGTCGCGGCGCGGCAGGTAGCCGAGGACGCGGGTGCATCCCGCAACTGGTCCGTCATCGGGTGGATGGGGTTGATCGCGGGCTTCATGATTGCCACCTACTACAGCGTAATTGCGGGCTGGACGCTCGCTTACATCTTCAAAGCGGTGGGTGGTTTCGGTGGCGTGGCGGCGACCGAGGTCGCCCAGCAGTTCGACCTGTTCCAGGAGCAACCCCTCGCGATGGCGGGTTGGCACACGGTGTTTATCGTCATCGCGATGCTGATCCTTGCCCGCGGTTTGAACGCCGGTATCGAACGAACGGTGTCGATTCTCATGCCGGCGCTTTTCGTCATGCTTCTCGTCATGATCGGCTACGCCGCGATCGCGGGCGATTTCGGCGCGGGTCTCGGATTCCTGTTCAACACCGATTTCTCGAAGATCAAGGCCGGGACGGTGCTCGTCGCAATCGGTCAGGCATTCTTTTCGATCGGTGTCGCAATGGGCCTGATGATGGTCTACGGCGCCTACGTACCGAGCAACATATCGCTCACGAAGTCTGCAACGATTATTGCCATTGCCGACACGGTCGTCGCTCTGCTCGCCGGACTCATGATCTTTCCGCTCGTATTTGCGAACGGACTCAGTCCGGACCAGGGACCGAGCCTGATCTTCCGGACTCTGCCGACGGCGTTCGCCGACATGCCCGGCGGCGCGCTATTCGGCGCGCTGTTCTTCCTGCTGCTCGCGTTCGCGGCGATTACGTCGATCATTGCACTCATCGAGCCGACGATTGCATTCGCCGAAGACCGCTGGGGCATGAAGCGGAAATGGGGCTGCATCGTGTTCGGCTGTATCGCCTGGGTGCTCGGGATGGGGACCGTCCTGTCCTTCAACGTGCTGAGCGGCTATTCGCCGTTCGGCATGATCGCAATATTCGACGGCCGGACGATCTACGACATGATCGATTACTTCACGGCCAACATCATGATGCCGCTCGGCGGGATTCTGATCGCGCTGTTCGTCGGCTGGCGCATGCGGCCCGAGACGATTCGCGAGAACCTCGCGTTCGGCAGTCCGCTGTTGGCTACGGCGTGGCTCTGGCTCATGCGCGTAATTGCGCCCGTCGCGATCCTCGCAGTACTGATCACGAGCCTCAGGTTAACCGGCATCGGTTAGCGGTCTACTTCGGCCTGACGCGGATCAGCCGGCCCTTGCTGCTGTCCGTGAGCAAGTAGATCAGCCCGTCGGGACCCACCCGAACGTCGCGAACGCGCTCGCCAATGGCAAACAGCGTCTCTTCGTCAGTGATCGTATTGCCGTCGACCGTGAGCCGCCGCACGTCGCGGCTCTTGAGGCCCCCGACAAACAGGTCGCCCTGCCATTGCGGGAACGCGTCGCCGCGGTAAACGGCAAGACCGGACGGCGCAATGCTCGGCACCCAGTACTTGAGCGGCTGCTCCATGCCGTCGAGCGCCTTGTAAGGCGAAATCATTGCGCCGCTGTAGTCGATACCGTAGGTAATCGCCGGCCAGCCGTAGTTCAGGCCAGGTTCGACGATGTTGACCTCGTCGCCGCCGCGCGGACCATGCTCGTGCAGCCAGACGATCCCCGTTTCGGGATCGATGGCGAGGCCCTGTGGATTCCGGTGTCCGTAACTCCAGACCTTGGCCGCGAGCGCGCCGCGATTCGGGAAGGGGTTGTCACGCGGCGCCGTGCCGTCGCTGTTGATCCGGATGACCTTGCCGAAGTGGCCGTCGACCGACTGTGCCTCGTCCTTGTAGCTGTAGCCTTCGCCCGTTGCGATCAGCAGCGTACCGTCGGGAAGGAACGCCATGCGCCCGCCGTAGTGATGGGCTGTGTTCTTGTCGGGTTCCGCTTCGAAGATGACGGTGCCGCCCGTCAGCGCGTCGCCCTCAAGCGTCGCGCGGTAGACGGCTGTGCGATTGGAGCGCTTGCGGCCGTCGGCGTAGGAGAGGAACACGACGCCCGACGTCGCGAAATCGGGCGCGAGCACAATGTCGAAAAAACCGCCCTGACCGGCAACGTAGGTTTCGGGTACGCCGCGAATCTCGGTCTTCTCGTCTCCCGAGATTCGTAGCAACTGTCCGCTGCGCTCGGTTACGAGGAAGTCGCCGTTCGGCAGGAACGCAACGCTCCAGGGGTGATCCATGCCGCTGGCCACGTCCTCGAGTTCGTAGTCTGCCGCGATGGCAGACGTCGCCAGGAGCAGCGTGAGCAGGATCGGTGTGGGCATCGATTTCATGGGGCTACTTTCCTTTTGCTGGCGCGCGGAGTATACCGGCAGCGGGTTTGACACTTCAGAGGCAGACATGTTGCGCTGGCTGATGGCCTGGATCGTCGCGAGCATCGTGACCTACGCGCTGGGCAGCATCCTCATGACGCAGGTCGTGCTGGGCTCGCTGGCATCCTTCGACGTTGCCGTCGCGCCGGGCGATCGCCTGTCGATGACGCTTTTCGACATCGCTGCGCTGCCCATGTCCTACCTTCCACTCATTGCGATAGCGCTGCTGATCGCATTTGCCATCGCGACCGGGCTCGGCCGCATGCGGCCGGCCTGGCGGCAGCCACTGATACTGCTCGCCGGGGCCAGCTCGGTGGGCGCCATGCTCGGGATCATGACGCTGACCTTCGGGATGAACCCCCTGGCCGGCGCGCGCGGCGGGCTCGGTGTGGGCCTGCAAATGCTCGCGGGCCTCGCGGGCGGCTGGATATTCCTGTTGCTGACGCCGAAAGAGGCTCAGGAGCGGGTCCGGGAAGCGAAATGAACTACACGCAATTCGCCGCTGAGTTCTGGGAGCAAGGCTACGTCGTCATAGACAATGCGTTCGATCCGGCGCTCATGGACGAGCTCGACGAGCTGATCGTGGCGCACTTCGGGGAGAATCCGGACTTCTGGCACTCGGACGAGTTTCTGGCCAGGTCGAAGACCGAGGTCATTCCCTGGTTTCCGCAGAACGACGGCCCTTCGGCATTCGATGCCGTCGACAGGCTGGAGTCGCTCGAGGAGCTCACGCGCGCGATCCTGGGCCGGGACTGGAACGCGCTCTACTGCATGGTCATGTTCTCGAAGCAGGGAACCGTCGGGCAGGCCTGGCACCAGGACTGTTCGCCCGACGTCAGCGACAGATTCAACATGAATCGCCTCGTGTATACGCGCGATATCGATGCGACGACCGGCGGCCAGACCGTCGTCGTGCCCGGCACGCACAAAGAAGGCGAGCTGCCGCCAGGGGACCCCTGGGCCGACATCGAGGGCCAGGTGATCCTCGAACCGCAGAAGGGCACACTCGTACTGCTGCACGGCCACACCTGGCATCGAGTGTTGCCTGTTACGGGCAGCTACCGCTTCTCGACGAACTATCGGGCCATGCCGGCGGGAACGCCGGAAGACATTACGGACGTCTGCGTCTACCGGAACATGCGCTATTGCTTCTCGACCGGGAGCGTCGTCGAGGAACGCGCGTGGCGTTAGTCACCCATTCGAGGAAATGCGACGATCGTCACGCATCTTCTCGGCAATCCGAATAAAGTCAGAGACTTAAAGCTGAGGCAACGGCGGCATCAGCGGAGGGTGCGCGATGCAGGATAGCGGTCACGAGTTGGAACGACAGCCAAACGCGGCACCGGGAACCCGAGCCTTCCGGTTCGGAGAGGGGCGCATATCGGGGTACTTGTCGGCACTGTTCGGCATTTCCGCGCTGCTCGGAGTCCTGTGTTTCATCTTTCCGGAATGGCTCACCACCAAGGAACTCAGGGCGTCGCTCTACACGTTCGAGTTCGCAAGAAACCTGCTGTGGTTGGGCATCGTAATTGCTTTCACGATGGGGACGATCAGTTACATTCTGAGCCCCCGGAAACGACTGGCCGCGACCGGTATTGGCACCGCCCTCGTCGCTGTCCTGCTCGGCGCATTCAATGTTCAGGAACGCGCCGTACAGGACGTCCCGATCTCGTTCGGCGTTGACTGGTTCGTGCTGTCACTGATCTTCTCAATGGCGATCTTCATTCCGCTCGAGAAGGCCTTTGCACGACATCCGCTCCCGGTACTCCGGCCGGAGTGGCGCACGGATCTGACCTACTTCCTCGTGAGCCACCTGCTGATCACGTTCTTCCTGTTGTTTACCAATGCCGTCCAGGTCTACGCGTTCGGCTGGGCGCATTCAGCGGCGCTGACCGAGTTTGCACAGAGCCTGCCGGTCTGGCTGCAGTTTCTCGCGTGCGTGTTCATCGCCGATCTCTTCCAGTCGATTACGCATCGCCTTTATCACCAGGTTCCATGGATGTGGAAATTCCACGCCATTCATCACTCGAGCAAGAACATGGACTGGCTGGCCGGCTCGCGGACGCATTTCGTGGAAGCACTCGCGACTCGATCTGCTGTCATCGTGCCGCTCTACGTCATCAACTTCTCGGAGTCCGCCCTCAATGCCTACGTCGTTCTCGTCGGCGTGCAGGCCGTGTTCGTGCACGCCAACGTTCGGTGGGATTTCGGATTCCTCAAGTATGTGATCGTGACACCTCAGTATCATCACTGGCACCACTCGGACGACCCGGCGTATGCGAATACCAATTACGCCGTGCATTTGCCGCTCATCGATATGCTGATGGGGACGTTCAAACTGCCGGACAGGATGTGGCCGGACACTTACGGCGTGTTCAGCGGCGAACCTCCGAAGGGCTTCCTGCCGCAGCTCGCCTATCCCTTTGCGCCCCGTTCTCGTCAGGAATCCGCCTCGGAGTAGCTCCCTGTGAAATCGGCGGCCGGGTGCTGATAGCATTGACGCCCCCGGCATCCTGGAGCTTCGCCATGCGGTACCTGGTTTTACTCGCCCTTTCGATTTCGTTGCCTGCCGTCGCGGCAGAGGACGAATGGCCGGAGCTGTCCGGGCCCTACCTCGGCCAGGAGACGCCGGGCACGACGCCAACGGTGTTTGCGCCGGGCCTTATCTCGCTCGACGGGGAACGCGAGCTGAATTCGGTGTTCTCTCCGGACGGACGCATATTCATGTTCTCGCGCTCGATAGATGGCGTCTTCAAGATGTTCTTCAGCTACCGTCGGGACGACGGGACATGGCAGGAACCGCGGATGGCCCCTCCGTCCAAGACCTATCCGGGTCATGCCGACGTGGACATGGCATTTTCGCCCGACGGCGGGAAGGTGTTCTTCATCTCGGACCGGCCCCTGCCGGGTTATTCGCTCGAGCGCTACAACATCTGGCACAGCGAAGTAACGCCGTATGGCCTCTCGAACCCGGAGCCGCTGGGACCGCATATCAACGGACCGGGTCACGAGCTGTATCCCATGCTCGTCGCTGACGGCAGCCTGTACTTCTCGGCCGTGCGTGACGACAGCATTGGCGCACGGGACAGCTATCGCGCGCAGTTCACGGACGGTGAGTTCGAGGAACCGGTCAACCTCGGGCCGGGTATCAACAGCGACGTTGACGAAGGCGATATCTACGTCTCTCCGGACGAGACCTACATCATTCACGTGTCGGCCGGGCGGCCGGACGGGCTCGGAGGCGCCGATCTCTACGTCAGCTTCCGCGAGGCCGATGGCACCTGGGGACAGGGCATACACATGGGTGAGGGCATTAACTCTGAAGCGACCGACTACTGCCCAATGGTGACGCCGGACGGCAAGTACTTCTTCTTCACGCAGGGCGAAGACATCATGTGGGTGGACGCAGCCATTATCGACACGTATCGCGAGTAAGGTCTTCCTGCTACGTGGCCTCGGCCTCGCCGCGAAAGCCGGCTTCGAGTTCTTCGAGTGACTTGCCCTTGGTTTCCGGCAGCAGGCGCATCAGGACGACGAGTCCCACGACCCCCAGCGCCGAATATACGTAGAAGGTCGTCGCGCTGCCGAGAGTGCTGATCTCCCAGGGAAACAGGTACTGCACGAAAAAGCTCGACGTGCTGTTGAAAACGCCGACGAACGCCATCGCAAGCCCGCGTATGCGATTCGGAAAGATCTCCGAAAACAGTACCCACATGACGGGCCCGAGCGAGACAGCAAACGAGGCCACGAAACCCAGGATTCCGACGAGGATCAGCACCGGGTTGACGCTGATTGCCGCCTCGATCAGTTCCGCTTCGAACTCGCGGACTACATCGTCACCCAGTGCGCTTCTCAGGGCTGCCTTGAACGCCCGGTCGTCATCGAACGACTCGCCGACCAGTCCCTCGATCGCACGGCGGTCGATCTCGGCAGGCAGGCTGGCGACGATCGGAGCGTCCATCGAGAAGCTCGCCCGGGAAAAGCCATAGCCCGTCAGTCCCGTCGAGAGGATGACGCCGATGAGGCCAGCCAGTAACAGCGGGCGTCGGCCCAGTCGGTCGATGAGCAGCATCGCAACGATCGTGAATACGACATTGATGATGCCGACGACGGTTGCCTGCGCGAACGCGGCATTCGTACCGACGCCCGACTGCTCGAAGATGCGCGGCGCATAGAAGAAGATCGCGTTGACGCCCGTAACCTGCTGCGCGATCCCGACGACGATGCCGATCGCTATTGGAAGCTTCATGGCCGGGACGAACAGCGAACGCAGTCGGTCGACAAAGCTCGTGGTCGTTTCGCTGACGCTGTGGCGAATATCTTCGAGCGTGGCCTCGATACGCTCGGGCGGCCTGAGTCTTGCGAGGACCGCTCGCGCCTCGTCGAGCCGACCGCGAATGCCGAGCCAGCGCGGACTTTCCGGGACAATGAAC
>JAAUXX010015034.1_pt1 | contig 15537 bp, 13 predicted proteins | sample 7278111 | NCBI WGS metagenome assembly JAAUXX01 (sample SAMN14350116, study PRJNA611818) | marine sediment metagenome | isolation source: surface marine sediment (1.8m) | place: French Polynesia: Moorea | collected 2018-08
CGGGCAAACCGATGTCAATACCGTATTCACTATCGCGCGCGGCACACAGGGCGGCGCATCATTAGTTGCAGACGACTTAGATTGCCAGACAGGGAAGATCTCCACCTTCGCTAGCGAAATGACGAAGTGGTTCGATACCAACTATCACTATATCGTCCCGGAATTCTATGCCGACACCAAATTCGCGCTATCCGGCAGTAAAATATTCGACGAATTCGCTGAAGCCAAAGCGCTCGGGCTAAACGCCAAGCCAGTGCTTATCGGCCCGGTAACCTACCTGTCTCTTGGCAAGGTGCAAGACCCCAAAAATCGCGACTTCGATCCGTTCACACTGCTCGACAACCTTGTCAGTGTTTACGAAGAAATCATCAGCAAGCTTGCCGCTGCTGGCGCGCAGTGGATTCAGTTGGATGAACCGGTGTTCTCGCTCGATCTCACTGATAAGCAGCGCGCTGCTTTAACGACTGTCTATGACCGTCTTGCCAAAGCCAACGGTTCGGCCAAGCTGCTGGTCACCACCTACTTCGGTGGCGTGCGTGACAACCTGGACGCTTACTTGGCCCTGCCAGTCGAGGCCCTGCACTTTGATTTCGTGCGCGGTGCTGAAGATATGGATGCTGTGCTGGCGACATTCCCGCAAGACAAAGTTCTTTCCGTCGGCATTGTCGAAGGGCGCAACATTTGGAAAAACAATTACGATGCATCGCTAGCTGTTCTGCAAAAAGCCAAAGCCGCTGTGGGTGATCGCTTATGGATCGCACCGAGCTGCTCGCTCCTGCATTCACCGATCACATTAAACAACGAAGCAAAACTCAACGACGAACTGCTTAGCTGGCTTGCATTTGCAGATCAGAAGCTTCTCGAAGTCGCCGATCTTCGCCAACTCTTGGATGGTACAGGTGGCAAGGAGGCACTGCACTCCAATCAAGCGGCTATTGCATCTCGCAAGGCCAGCAAACGTATCCACAACGACACCGTCCAGTCGCGCCTTGCCGGTATGATAGCGAGTGATTTCGAGCGCACCTCGAATTTCACGACCCGACAAAAAAGCCAGGCTAGAAAACTCCAGCTGCCGGAATTTCCCACTACTACCATAGGCTCCTTCCCGCAGACGGATGAAGTTCGTCAGGCACGTGCGCAATGGAAAAAAGGCGAACTTAGCGATGCCGACTACGATAAGTTCCTCAAAGAGGAAACCGCTAAGTGCGTTGCCTTTCAGGACGAGATCGGCATCGATATGCCCGTCCACGGCGAGTTCGAGCGCAACGATATGGTGGAATACTTCGGCGCTTATCTCGAGGGCTTTGCCTTCACCGGCAACGGCTGGGTGCAAAGCTATGGCTCCCGCTACGTTAAGCCTCCGGTCATATTCGGCGATGTGAGCCGCCCGCAGCCGATGACCGTTTATTGGTCGCAGTACGCACAATCGCTAACAAAGCGCCCGATGAAAGGCATGCTTACCGGCCCAGTTACCATCCTGCAGTGGAGCTTCGTGCGTGACGATCAGCCGCGCTCGGTGACCACGCACCAGATTGCGCTCGCCATTCGCGATGAAGTGGTGGACCTCGAAGCTGCCGGCATTGCCGCTATTCAGATCGATGAGCCCGCCTTCCGTGAAGGCTTGCCATTGCGTCGTAGTGATTGGGCCGAATACCTCGGCTGGGCCGTAAAAACCTTCCGCCTGAGCGCCAGTGGGGTGAAAGACGATACTCAAATTCACACACATATGTGCTACTCGGAGTTCAACGACATTATCGAATCCATCGCCGACATGGACGCCGATGTCATTACCATCGAAACCAGCCGCTCCAACATGGAATTGCTCGACGCCTTCGTGGGCTTCAAATACCCCAACGAGATCGGACCTGGCGTATATGACATTCACTCACCACGCGTGCCTGCCGAGGACGAAATGGTTGGGCTAATGAGCAAGGCGGAAGCCGTGCTCCCGCGCCGCAATCTCTGGGTGAACCCGGATTGTGGTTTGAAAACGCGTGCCTGGGCGGAGGTGGAACCGTCACTTATCCATATGGTTGCGGCTGCCAAGGCGATGCGATCGATTTTGCCGGCCAAAGCGAGTTAGCCGGATTTGTTCCATACAAATCCCTGGCATACACCCCATCCCTGGGGTTAACCGGATTTGTTCCATACAAACGTGGAGAACTTGCGAACAAGCTGTGCAGATATTGACCAGAAAGAAAAAATGCACAGCTTCTCGCAAGAACTCGTAAAGAATGAGCGCTCAAAAAGCAAATTTAAGTATCCACGTTTGCCTTGCCAAGCAAGACTAAAGCTATTTACTTAGGATTGTAAGGAAGTGAGGAATGATGTAAGTTAATTTTTAGGTTTCCGTCTTTGTCTTTGACGTATCCAAAGCTATATTCAACTTTTACTTCCTTACCTGTTTTATCTGTAAAATAGTAGTTGCCCATCGCTAAGGCAGAGTCACCGTCGATAATAATGCCCTCATTCTCCCATCGTACCTTAGTATAAGGCGCAAGGGCAAAACCTTTGTCTTCTTCCATGTCTTGACCAATAAAATAGGATAGCGCTTCTTTTTTTGTACCCCTAAACTGATCCGCTGACGCTAATGTAGGTTTGAATAACACAGCACCGCGATCGAAGCCATAGAACTGATCAATGTGATCAATTGCAGCTTCCCTGGGTTTTTTCGATTTCCCGATTTTTACAATACCATCACCCCACGCGATTTGCGCCGCTTCGACTTCTTGGGTCGTGATAGGTTCAGCAAAAGCGGTTAGGGAACTGCAGGCAACCAGTAATGTGACTAGGATCTTTGCTTTCATGAAAGTCTCCGTAAACAAAAGTTGAAGTTTAGCACCAGTGCTACGATGCTATTGTCGAATAATATCACTATAGATGCCAAACGTTATTACAAAGATTCTCGCGCTTGCATAAACCAACCAAGCACCTATTGAATTCGAGCTGGCCAGGATTCATATAATCTGTTTAAGTTGCTTCTATTAACCCGACATACAAAACTATCAGGAAGATAGTTTTGTATGTCGGCACAAGATCGTTGGCTATGCGGTGGGGTGATCACGCTGGCAGATGATTGAATCCACTCCAGCAAATCGGTTTTATCGATTGTTGACTCAGAAAATTTGGCATTTACCGCACCGGCGCACAGCTGCCATGCGAGAGATGCTGAACAGGGGTAACTGGAATATAGGGCCCGGCTTCAAGCAAGCCTTTTTCTGGCCCAACGAATCAGGCGCCACGAGCGCTTCATCCCCATTTGATAGAGAATCACGAAGGCGACGACCAGGGTGAATGATGCCAGTTCAGAATAATCCTGCTCCATGATGAAAATGCCCAAGGTCACGAAGGCCAGCTGAATCAACACCATAATGTGAAGCGTTTGATATTTTTTGAATCCCGCGCGCAACAACATGTGGTGGATGTGGGTTCGGTCGGGACACATCGGGGATTGACCGCGCTTCAGGCGTCGGTACATGGTGGTGAACATATCGGTCATGGGCAGTAGCACCAGCCACAGCGAGGTAATCGGACTGAAGGCGGGGCTTTCCCCCTGCGACCCCGTCACCAACAGCACCCCGAGCGATAAACCCAGAAACATACTGCCGGCGTCGCCCATAAACACCTTCTTAATGTTTCTTCTGCCGGGCTGCCCCCAAATATTAAAGATCAGGAAAGCGCCGGTCGCGCCAACGAAGGCCATGCAAAGCAGCTGGAAATTGCTGTCACCGTTGTTGCCGAACAGCGCCACCAGGCCGATAAATGACACCATGGCCACGGAGCCCACCAGGCCATCCATTCCATCGAGAAAATTAAAGGCATTCATGGCGCCCATCAAGGAGAGAATGGTGAGCGGATAGGCAAGAAACCCCGCCTGTACGTCGCCCAGGCCGAAGAGATTGCCGAAGTTGTCGATGCGGACATCCAAGCCGTAAACAAAAATACTGCAGATCAGGATTTGCCCTAACAAGCGCGTGCGGGCGCTGAGGTCATAGCGATCATCGATCATGCCCATGAACACGATGAGGCCGCCCCCCAGCAGAAACAAGCGGATGAAAATCGGCTGTTCCAGAAACAGTAAGGTGGTGAGGGAGACGCTCAGATAAATGGCGATGCCGCCCACCAAGGGCACTAATCCATCGTGTTGTTTTCTGCCGCCGGGTCTATCCACCAGGTCTGCCCAGTATGCGATAGGTTTTAGCACCTTGACTATCACGAACGCGATAGCGAAAGAGAACGCCAATATTCCTATGCCTTGTTCCATCTCGTTGCTGCCCTCTGATTCTCTTTGTTGGCGCTTTGCATACAAAATCTGCGCCAAACAAATTAGCTTGTTCGTTAGTTATGTCCTGCCAAACGCGTCTTCGAATCTAACAATGTCATCTTCGCCGAGATAGCTGCCGCTCTGCACCTCCACCAGCTGTAATGGCACCTTGCCCGGGTTAGTGAGACGGTGTTTTTCCCCAAGCGGTATGTAAATCGACTGATTTTCACTGAGAAGCACTTCCTCTTCGCCGCGCTGAACCAGCGCTGTGCCGGTAACCACCACCCAGTGTTCCGCCCTATGATGGTGCATCTGCAGGGACAGAGACGCTCCGGGTTTTACCTCGATGCGTTTCACCTGAAAGCGCTCACCGCAGTCGATGGAGTCGTAACACCCCCAAGGACGGTGCACTTCCCGGTGCAGGTTGAGTTCACTGCGATCTTTTTCTTTTAACAGATCAACAAGTTTCTTAACGTCTTGAGTGCGGTCGAGGTTGACAACCAGGAGTGCGTCATCGGTGTCGACTACAACGACGTCCTTCAATCCTATGCCGGCGACAAGCTTTTTATCGGCATGAAATAGGGAACGTTCACAGTCAATTTGCAAAACATCACCGAAACATGCATTTTTCGCGTCATCTTTGTCGGCGCTTTCCCACAGCGACCGCCAGCTGCCCAAGTCGCTCCAGTCACAATCCAAGGGAATGCACCAAGCCTTATCCGTTCTTTCCATAACAGCATAGTCAACGGAAATATCTTTGCAGCCGGCAAATGTGTTTTTTTGTAAACGGATGAAGTCGAGATCTTTTTCCGCCGCGGCCAAAGATTTTTCACACGCGGCTACGATCTCCGGCTCGAACATCTGCAACTCTTCAAGAAAGCGCTTTGCACCGAATACGAACATGCCGCTGTTCCAAAAGTATTCACCGCTTTGCAGGTAGTTCTGCGCCGTCGCCTTGTCGGGTTTTTCCACAAAAGAACGGATTTCAGCGCCACTTGCGCTTTCTATCCCTGCGTTGATATAGCCGTAACCCGTTTCGGCGTGAGAAGGCACAATACCGAAAGCAATGAGCCTATCCTGCTTCGCTTTGGCAACGGCAAGGTCGAGCGCTTCGGCAAACGCGGCATCGTTTTTAATCTGGTGGTCGGCGGGCAAAACGACGATCAACGCCTGCTCACCGCGCTGTTTTATGGCCTGCAGAGCGGCAATGGCGATGGCGGGGGCAGTGTTTCTACCGAGCGGTTCCAGAATGATGGTGGGCTGTTCGGCACACACCTCTGATAACTGATCCGCCACCATGAAGCGCTGCGCTTCATTGCAGACGACGATCGGCGAACTCAAGCCACTCACCCGCTTGCAGGTGTGCTGCAGCATCGTATGGTTGCCGTATAACTTGTGAAGTTGTTTTGGATAGGCCCGGCGTGATTTCGGCCATAGTCGCGAGCCACTTCCACCGGACAAAATTACCGGTACTACGTGAGAAGCGCTATGCTGCTGCATTAATAAGCCCTTGAAAAATATGGAGTTGATATTTTTGGGCGCGATTATAACGGAAAGATTGGGCTTAGTATTGTGTAAATGTGTAACCGGCAGGATGAATATGTTTATTTGTGTGCCATTTTGCGCTTATTCGGGACATCTGAGTGTTTTGTCGCCGAGCGCATGGCCACAATACCACCATCAAAAATATCACCACCAGATTTAACACACCAAGGCGGTCCTCAGTTTGTGAGCAATATCCTACAAAACCTCAGGCTAATCTCGACTATCGCGCGACATCGCAGCGAGTAATAATAATCAGCAACAAGGAGGTCGACACGGATGTAGCGTAGACCATTGAAGGTGGAAGGAGACGCCCTATTGCAAGGTTGTTTCAGGATGAGACGCCACGCAGGGAGCACGTAGGGAGATAGCGCAAAGCGCGTTGCCAGGAAGGCTCGCCCCAGGGAATGGCAAGGACTTAGGTGGTGCTAAGTAAAGGCCGGGAAAGAGGACTTCCCGGCCTCTTTTCTTGGTGACCACTTCATAAGCCCTTCTCCAAGCTGTCATTCACCCGGTCGCGCATTTCCTTGCCGGGCTTAAAATGCGGAACATACTTACCTTCCAACTCGACGGATTCGCCAGTTTTGGGATTTCGGCCGACACGCGGGGCACGGTAATGGAGGGAAAAACTGCCAAAGCCGCGGATTTCAATACGTTCGCCGGACGCCAGGGCCTGTGACATATATTCCAACACCAGCTTCACCGCCAGCTCAATATCTTTGGCGGAAAGTTGGTCCTGCCTCGCTGCAATTCGCTCAATAAGTTCTGATTTTGTCATTTAGGCGCCTTGGGCCTTTGTTTTTGCTATTTTTAAGGCATGCAAAGATAATAGCCTAAAAACCTGTGAATATCATGATCTTACAATCTTAAACGATAGTTTAAGTTACAATTTAAGCGCAAGTCGTTGTTATACAAGACTTTTCGGAAATTTTAAAGAGGAAATTGACCCACTTGCGAAGTTTTAGCAAGAATTTCAGCGCTGCGGTCACCGATTTGTCTACCACGTCAAAGTGGCCAAACCACACCTCTGCTGACAGGGATGTCGGCGAGAAACCTATTATAGGGCGTATTCGCGGCGTTATTGCATAAGTTTACCGCGATGCCCATACAGGTAAAGCATTGAACCCGCTTGAAGGAGTGGCTTCGGTTCTGAAAAAAAAACGGCCCGCAGGCCGTTTGTAATCGCAGTTGCAGCAAATAATGGCTAACTCTCTTTGTTGCCCGCCATCTGCGCTTTAATCAAATCGCCTATGGTCGCCGGGGAGGCAGCTTCAGCGGATTTCTGGCTGTGTTCCTTGATGGCTTCTTTCTCGTCAGCGATATCTTTCGATTTAATGCTCAGCAGAATCGCGCGGTTTTTACGATCCACGTTGGTGATCTTAGCTTCCACCTCATCACCTTCCTTCAGCGCATTGCGCGCGTCTTCCACCTTATCACGGCTGATTTCGGAGGCCTTCAAGGTGGCTTCGACATCGTCGGCCAACGTGATGATCGCCTCCTTGGCTTCAACCGACTTGATGGTGCCTGTGACAATGGAGCCTTTGTCGTTGTCAGCAATGTATGCGGTGAAAGGATCGACATCCAGTTGCTTGACTCCGAGTGAAATGCGCTCTCGCTCCGGGTCGATGGCCAGCACGACAGTTTCGATTTCGTCCCCCTTCTTATACCTGCGAACGGCCTCTTCGCCGGGCTCGTTCCAGGAAATATCCGACAGGTGAACGAGGCCGTCGATACCACCATCCAAGCCGATGAAAATGCCGAAATCGGTAATGGACTTGATTTTGCCGGAAATTTTGTCGCCTTTCTCGTATTGCGCGGAGAAGGCGTCCCAGGGATTTTCCTGACATTGTTTGATACCGAGGGAAATGCGCCGGCGCTCCTCGTCGATATCCAGAATCATCACTTCCACTTCGTCACCCAGGTTGACCACTTTGGACGGATGGATGTTTTTATTGGTCCAGTCCATTTCCGACACGTGCACAAGACCCTCGACGCCTTCCTCGATCTCGGCGAAACAGCCGTAGTCGGTGAGATTAGTGATTTTCGCCATGACCCTGGCGCCCTCCGGATAGCGGTTGGTGATTTCCGCCCAGGGATCTTCGCCGAGTTGCTTCAAGCCCAATGACACGCGGTTGCGTTCGCGGTCGAATTTGAGCACCTTCACCTCAATTTCGTCGCCCACGTTCAAAATCTCACTCGGGTGCTTAATGCGCTTCCAGGCCATGTCGGTGATGTGCAGCAATCCATCGACGCCGCCAAGATCAATAAAGGAACCGTAGTCGGTGAGATTCTTGACAATGCCCTTGATCGCCATGCCCTCTTGCAGGTTGGCCAACAACTCTTCGCGCTCCTCGGTGTTGGCCTGCTCCATGACCGCGCGGCGCGACACCACCACATTGTTGCGCTTCTGATCCAGTTTGATCACCTTGAATTCAAGGTCTTTGCCTTCCAGGTGGTTGGTCTCGCGCACCGGGCGCACATCGACCAAAGATCCCGGCAGGAAAGCGCGAATGCCCGCCACATCGACGGTGAACCCGCCCTTGACTTTGCCGTTGATGACGCCGTGGATAACTTCCTGAGCCTCGTGCGCCGCCTCGAGGATTTTCCACGACTCGGCGCGCTTGGCTTTCTCCCGCGACAAGCGGGTCTCGCCGAATCCGTCTTCGACGGTCTCGAGGGCCACCTGCACTTCGTCACCGATATTCAGGCTGAGTTCGCCCTTTTCATTGAGGAACTGGGCGGCCGGAATCACCCCTTCCGATTTGAGCCCCGCGTGCACGGTCACCCAGTCCTGATCGATATCGATCACGACCCCGGTCACAATGGTGCCCGGTTGCATATCGATAGTCTGTAAACTTTCTTCAAACAATTCTGCGAAAGATTCGCTCATGCAAATACCTATAATGAACAGCGCCCGAACGGCCGCTGATGTTTTCGCCGCGTCACCAGTCCACGGGTCAGTTAATGGGGTTTTTCCGGACGTTCACTGGCGCGCACCGGAGAAAAAAACGGGGCGGGAGAGTAGCAGAAAAGCCTCCAGGGTTCAACCGCTGCCGGTGGCGTTACCGTTGGGGTTCCCCGCGCTAAAGCGTGGTACCGCGCAAATAACCGTTGTCCTGCAGATACATCAGGATCTGGCGGACGGATTCATCCGGCCCCTGACGATAGTTTTGCAAGTGAATCTCAGGGCTTTGGGGGGCCTCGTAGGGGGAATCAATGCCGGTGAAGTTCTTTATGGCGCCGCTGCGGGCCTTTTTGTAGAGACCCTTGGGGTCGCGTTGCTCGCACACGGCCAGGGGCGCGTCAACGAAGACTTCGATGAATTCTCCCGCCGGCAGCATTTCGCGCACGATGCCGCGATCGGAGCGGAAGGGAGATATGAATGCCGAGAGTGTGATGAGACCGGAATCGACAAACAATTTGCTGACCTCGCCCACCCGGCGGATATTTTCCACCCGGTCTTGCTCACTGAAGCCGAGGTCGCGGCACAAGCCCATGCGCACGTTGTCGCCGTCCAATAGATAAGTTTTTATGTTGAATTCCCGCACTAGGCGGTACTCAAGCTCGCCGGCGACGGTGGATTTGCCGGCACCGCTCAGGCCGGTAAACCAGATCAGACAGGATTTGTGGCCATGCTGCCTCTGGCGCATGGCTTTAGTAATTTTGTGATCGTGCCAAACGGTATGGACCATGATGTATTTGTGCGTGGGAGTTTTATGTCAGGGCCAGCGACGCCCAGTTTTTACAGCTGGGGCACAGCCAATGCATGTGACGACCTTCAAAGCCGCATTGCCGGCATACGTACTTTGCCTGAAGTGCAATGAGTTTATCAATGACGCACTTGAATTTTTCAAATAATCCGGCCTGATCCTCACCCTGGCGCAGCAGCGTCCGCACTAATTCGAGGGTGGCTTCCTGCCCGGGATAGGCGGGTAAGAATCTCTCTAAAGTGTGCAACATTTCAAGCCAGTCACCGCGGCGCAACAGACTTTCACAAAGGTAGCCCAAAGCGCCCAGATCATTTTTTCGCTCCAGGTAATCCTCGAGCTCGGCCATCAACTGATCTTCACTTTGCAACTTCCGATAGCACTCGATAAGCGGCATGATCATCTCCGACGCCAGCGACAAATCTTGTTTTGGCACCCTTTTTAGTACCGCTATCGCGGCGGGATACTTGTTGTCATCCATATCCAGTTGCGCCTGCAGAAGGCTCGCACGGACACAGTTCTCATCGTAGCGCAGGGCGTTGCGGATCCACTTGCGCGTCTCGAGGCAGTCCTTGTCACGCCGGGCCGCCTCGGCCAGCTCACAGGCGTAATGCGCCTGCGCCTTGCGCCATCTATCCGGTTGCGAGGAGAACTTTCGCGTCGTCAGTCGATCCGCGATGTCGATCGCGGTCAGCCAGTCCTGGGTGTCTTGATAGACTTCGATAAGGCGTTCCAGTGCCTCGCGGCGGACTTCCTCGGCAATCGAGTTTTGCTCAATAAGCTCTTTGAGCAGGGTTTCCGCCCTATCCAATAACCCCGAGTAGATATAGTCTTTGGCCAGTTCCAGTTGCACTAGCTGCAGCTGCGCAGGCGCCAGACTCGTGCGCGACAACAGATTTTGATGGACTTTAACCGCGCGCGACGTTTCGCCCTTTCTGCGCAACAGTCCTCCGAGAGACAGATGCACATCCAGTGTCGCACTATTGACTTCCACGGCAGCAATAAAACTGTCGAGCTGTTCGTCAGTCTGCTCGTTGAGCAAATGTGTCAGACCTTCGACATAGCGTTTTTGCGTCCACGGCAGCTTGTAGGTGGATACAAGAGGATTTTTTTTGGCAACGCGGCCCAGCAAAAAACCACACGCCATCGCGATCAGGACAACGAGCAACACCGTGATATCTGACATAAGCATTTATTCTTGGAGGCGGATTCGCTTGAGTTTCTCCAGCTCTCGATGGGCTCGCAAGTACTTTCTTTTATGCCGGAACACGCTCAGTTTGGCGGACAACGTATTGGTAAGCAAGCCCAGCCCGAAGCCAACGAGCAACATCTCAAATATCACCACGCCAAGCGACTGCTCACGCTGCCACACGTCAAGGTAGTTGACGGTGACGGGCGTATTGTTCTCATAGAGCACCCACATGCCAAAGAGAAGCAGACAGCCGCACCAGGTAATGAACAAAAACCGCCTACACCAAAGCACGAGTGTTTTTACCATCAGCAATTCTCTTTTTTTCGGTTGATCCGGCGGTGGGCCATTTCCCGCATCACAATTTGCAAGACGTCGTCAATGGACAAGGCCGTGGAATCGAGCACGATGGCGTCGGCGGCAGGTTCTAACGGCGCCGCCGCGCGCGATTGATCTTTCTCGTCGCGCGCGCGAATATCCTGCAAAATTCTATCGTAAGCCGGCGCTTCGCCCGTCTCCTGTAATTGCTTGAGACGCCGCCGCGCGCGCTCCTCGGCGCTGGCGGTGAGAAAAATTTTTAGCTGCGCATCGGGAAAAACCACGGTCCCCATGTCGCGGCCGTCCGCCACCAGTCCGGGAGCCCGGCGAAAGTCCCGCTGCTTTTGCAGCAGCGCTTCGCGCACCGCGACATAGGCGGCGACTTTGGAGGCCGCCATACCGACGCCTTCTTCACGGATCGCGGCGCTGACATCGTCTTGCTGTAACAAGGTCTTGGTAGTATCGCCAATCACGACGAATTCTATGGCCAGGCGCCGTGCGACCGCCGCCACTGCGCTTTCATCCGCCAGGTCGACGCCCGCCTGTAGACTTGCCAACGCGGCCAAGCGATAAAGCGCGCCGCTATCGAGCAAATGGTAGCCGCAGGTTGCTGCCAGCAGTCGACAAATCGTCCCCTTGCCGGCGCCGCTTGGTCCATCGATGGTAATGGTGGTTATCATCATTTCAATCCCGAGTACAGCTCCTCAATCGCGGCGGCAATATTTTGCAGACTGCGCAGCGGGCTTTGCGCCTGGGTGATGGGGCGCCCGATCACCAAATAGTCACTGCCGTTTTGCAGGGCTTGTTGCGGCGTCATAATTCTGCGCTGATCGCCGGACTCCGACCCGGTCGGCCGGATACCCGGCGTCACGCAGAGGAAACTGTCGCCACAGCGTTGTTTTATTGCCGCTGCCTCTTGCGCCGAACAGACCACGCCGTCTAGCTTGCAAGCGGCGGCCAGTTGGGCCAGATTCAGCGCCTGCGCTGGCGCCGGCGTCTCGACACCCACCGCGCGCAAATCGGCGTCGTCCATGCTCGTCAATACTGTCACGGCAAGTAACAGGGGGGGATTTTCCACCTCGAGCAAGGCCTTCCTGGCGGCTTCCATCATGCGGCGACCGCCGGCGGCATGCACGTTCACCATCCACACGCCGAGGCGGGCGGCGGCGGTCACGGCCTTGGCGACGGTGCTGGGGATATCGTGAAACTTCAGATCGAGAAAAACCTCAAAACCACGGCTTTGCAGTGCTTGCACCAGCGGAGGGCCAAAGCGGGTGAACATTTCCTTGCCGATTTTCAGGCGGCAGCACCTGGCGTCCAGTTGGTCGACCAGCGCCAGACAGGTGTCGCGCTCAGCAAAATCGAGGGCGACGATCAGTCGCGGGTCAGGGCTTGAATTGGGGTTGGCGGTCACTGCAAGGTGACTCCTTGGCGCGTGGAAATTGCACAGCATTTTACACGAAAGCCCGGGGCTTAGCCCGGCCAGTTTGATAATCAACGCGGCCGAGCCAAGAGGGTTGCGGACAAACCGCCTCTGGTTTGTCCGTCGATTGGCTTAAAGCGTGATCAGCGCGCGATTTGTTTCGACCAGCGACAAACCAATACCTTTCACCTCGGCCAACTGCTCGACGCGCTTGAACCTACCATTTTTATTGCGGTACTTGACGATCGCAATGGCTTTCTTCTCACCAATACCTTTGAGGTTCGTCAGGTCTTTGATGCTCGCCCGGTTAATATTCACTCGCGTTATCGCCTGCTGCGATACCGATGCTTGCTTTTTAACCGACTTGTCTGCCGCCATGCTCTGCGGCGACGCTATGATCAGACTGCTCAGCGCGACGGCAAACAGGGTGGAGATAAGTTTGGCGTTAAACAGTTGACGAGTGATTGCTGATAGTTTGCTCATTGTAGTTTCCTTTTTTCATTTGTCTTTCGTTTATTTTCCATTGGTGACAGCCCTTAGCGACTGCGGGAGCCATATTAGCGCCGTGCTTCAGCGGGCCATAGAGGGAATTTTCTGCAATAAGCGTATGATTTGGCTTACAATTGCCTGCAAATGTCGCACAAGCACCTGTAGGCCTCACATGGCGAGGCCCACATTTTTCTCAGGGGGTTGCAAGCGAAAGAGAAAGCGAATCCTCTTTTCCTCTATTCGACGTGGGCGTGTTCTCCAAACGCTCTTCGAACTCTTCCAGGTTCTGAATAACCAATTGCATCAGTTTCTCTTGTCCGGAAATGCTCGCCCAGGCGATATGAGGCGTTATTATGGCCCGTGGATGATTTTTGATTTTTCCGAGAGGGCTGTCACTGCGAAGCGGTTCGAACTCCGCCACATCAGTGGCTACGCCGGCTATCTTATCCGCCAAAAGCGCATCTACGACGGCAGATTCATCCACAATTCCTCCGCGAGCAACATTTATAATAATCACATTGGATTTCATGATACTCAGTTCAGCACCACCAATCAGGTCGCGAGTATGCTCATTTAAGGGGCAACACAGCACAATGTGATCCGCCTGGCCAATCGCTTCCTGAAACTGTGTATACCCATCGCGCACCAAGGCCGCACCTTTCCTCTCGGCAAATAAAATCCGCATGCCAAACGCCGTAGCTTTTACCGCGAGCGCTTGACCAATGTCGCCTTTACCCACTATGGCGATCGTAGTGCCGGATAAGTCATTCAAGGGCGCAGCGTAATGGCAATACAGCGTACTGCTTTCCCACGCACCGTTATTGACCTCATCTATGTACTTCGGCAAGTTTCGCCTCAAGGCGAGCAGCATCATCATGGCGTGTTCTGACACCGGCTCGGCACCGTATCCCTTAACATTACTCACATGGATACCATTGGATTGACAATAGTTAACATCGACATGATTCATTCCGGTCGAGGTCACGGCAATATGCTCCAATTTAGGTAGCTCACGCAAGATATCTGAATGTAAATGCACTTTTTTTGACACAGCAATATGCTTATCACTTAGGCGTTCGAGCACCTGATCGGGTTCGGTATTTTCATAACTGCACCAACTGTGCGCAAATTTTGGTGAGGGTATGTGAACACACGGATCAATAGTCGAGCTGTCTAGAAACACAATTTTCTTCATCGAGGGAAACTCTACGTTAAAGTGGAAAGTGCAATGTAAAAAGCCGCGAAATTTATCATAGATAATCGAAGTTAATATTACAATTCGATTAAACTTCAATATCTAGACATAACATGCTCGCTCAAAATTTCTCGACAAATTATGATGGGTGGAGATAACCGCAACTGTGACACCATTCTCAACGTGCGATAATTTTTACCGCTGCAAATATTTTGCAATGCTCTATAATTCCACGTCTTGTTTAAAGGTCTTTAAAGTGTTCTATCTGAAGAGCCGGTGCGCAGCGCCAATTCTTCTCTGGCCTTAATATATTTTGAGATTTATTAGCATGTTAATTGATATTGGCTTTGCCGTGAAGATAACCAGCCCTATCTTCGCCATCGTTCTGTTGGGGGTTTACTTAAAGAAGATTCAGTGGATAAATGATGATTTCGCCGCGACCGGCTCCAAAATAGTATTCAACCTCGCCCTGCCCTCACTCCTTTTTGTCAACCTCGTGAAAACGGATTTTTCACAAAAACTGCCACTGCCGTTCCTACTTTATGCCGGTGCCGCCGTAACATTAGTTTTTCTATTTCTTCACTTTGGCGCTTATTATTGGCTTAAGGACAAGGAGGATCGAGGCGCCTTTGCGCAAGGCGCTTTTCGTAGCAATATGGGGATTATCGGCTTGGCGTATTGCTTAAACGCCTATAGCGATACCGTCTTGGCATTAGCATTAATCTACCTAGCATTTATGACCGTGCTCTACAATATACTTTCCACACTCACCCTGACTCAACACAGCGGTAAAAGCAGTAAATCTTCGTTGGCCGGATTACTGAAAGACATCATCAAGAACCCCTTGATCGTCGCCATACTGCTGGCGATGAATTTTTCCTTTTTTGATATTCATGTGCCAAGTGTCATTTTGGATACGGGCGATTACTTTGCCAGAATGTCATTGCCGCTGGCCTTGCTATGCATCGGCGCCACCATAAGATTTAATGAATTTCGATCCTCAGGCGCACTTTACTGGGCAACGTTTGTAAAGCTTTTGGCAATGCCCGCCGGGATAACGGCCGCCGCCGTTTTATTCGGGTTTAAGGGCCCGCAATTGGGAGTGCTTTACCTCATGTGCGCGGCCCCCACGGCCGCGCCAAGCTATCCGATGGTGAGAGTACTTGGCGGCAATCACCATTTGGCCGCCGCAATTATCGCCGCGACAACTTTGGGCTCGATTTTTACAACGACTTTGGGTATTGCGATTCTGCTCGCGCTTGGTTTGTTTTGAAGGCAAAATATCATCTTGAAGGAGTACTAGGTAAGCTCTGAATAAGTCATCCTGACTTATTCAGAGGTCGAAAATAAAAATGTATGACTTTTTATTTTCTCGCATTTTCAATGACTTAGCGTCATCGAAAATGACAG
>JAAUXX010009756.1_pt1 | contig 15447 bp, 11 predicted proteins | sample 7278111 | NCBI WGS metagenome assembly JAAUXX01 (sample SAMN14350116, study PRJNA611818) | marine sediment metagenome | isolation source: surface marine sediment (1.8m) | place: French Polynesia: Moorea | collected 2018-08
AATAATGAGCGATCGAATTTTAATGGAGTCTAATGGCTTAGAAGTCCCTCATTCTCTGACTCATCATCATTGAACTCCCTTAATTATGGCTCTTCTTCTCTAATCTTAATTACTCCTAATTGGTATTCCTTGCTCGTCAAATTCCACGGGTTATCACTTATGGATAAGAGCGACAGAAAACGAGAGGTAAAAATTGAAAATGCCTAACTATTCCTATGCTTCTCAAAGACCACTAATTTTTGGTCAAAGATGTGCTGTTGCTACTAGTCAATATTTAGCTAGTCTGGCAGGAATGGAAATGTTTCAGGCAGGAGGAAATGCGATCGATGCTGCTGTGGCTATGGCGATCGCTCTTACGGTAGTTGAACCTACTTCTAATGGTATTGGGGGAGATGCTTTTGCTTTAGTATGGGATGGTCAGTTACATGGATTAAATGCTTCAGGGAGAAGTCCCCATCAGCTAACTAGAGACTGTTTTGCCGAAGAAATACCCGAACTCGGCTGGTTAACAGTGACTGTACCAGGAGCAGTATCTGCTTGGCGTAGTTTATGGGCTAAATGGGGTAAACTACCTTTTGAGCAATTATTTACTCCGGCAATTCGTTATGCGACAGAAGGTTATCCTGTTTCTACTGTAACGGCACAAGCTTGGCAAAGAGCAGAAAGTAGGTTTTTATCGCTGCAAGAACCAGAGTACCAACATTTTAAACAAGTATTTTTTCCCCATCACCGTGCGCCTCACCCTGGAGAAATTTGGGGTAGTAAATGGCATGGAGAAACCTTACAAGACATTGCCAATACAGAAGGAGAAAGCTTTTATCGGGGCAAATTAGGACAAGCGATCGCTAATTTTGCCGAAGCAACTGGGGGCTTAATTACCGCTACAGATTTAGCTAACCATCGAGCAGACTGGGTACAACCAATTTCGACTCAATATCGTCATCTAAAAGTATGGGAAATTCCCCCCAATACTCAAGGAATAGCAGCTTTGATGGGGTTGAATATTCTGGAAGGTTTTGATTTACGCCAATATCATCGGGACTCTGGGGAAAGCTTTCACTATCAAATTGAAGCGATGAAATTAGCTTTTGCCGATTTACATCACTATGTCAGCGATCCTGCTTTTATGAAAGTTACTCCCGATGCTTTACTAGATAAAAGTTATGCTGCCACCAGACGCAACTTAATTCAAGAGCGAGCTTTACCCTCTGCCACAGAAGGTTTACCTACAGGAGGGACAATCTATCTTGCCACCGCAGATCGAGATTTGATGGTATCTTTTATTCAGTCCAACTATGCAGGATTTGGTAGTGGGATTCTCATTCCCGAAACCGGTATTGCTCTCCATAATCGCGGTTTGGGTTTTACCTTAGAGGCAGGACATCCCAATCAGGTTGCACCCAATAAACGTCCTTTTCATACCATTATTCCTGGTTTTCTCACTACAAGCGATCGACCTTTGGCAGCTTTTGGGGTGATGGGTGCGCCCATGCAACCCCAAGGACATCTACAAGTAGTAGTTAATTTAGTAGATTATCGCATGAATCCTCAATCCGCTTTAGATGCACCTCGTTGGCGATTTGTTGCCCAAGATTTAGTCTGGTTAGAGAGTCAAGTAAATCCTCAGATCTTGATGGATTTGATAGACAGAGGACATAAAATCCGCTTTGCACCTCCCTGGATGTTTGGCAAAGGTCAAATTATCCTCCGTCAAGAAAATAATACTCTAGTGGCAGCTTCCGAGCCTAGAAGTGATGGTGTGGCACTTGGTTTTTAGGGCGCAAAACTTAATTTAATACTCAGAAGTACTGTACCCTTGAATATTTTCTGGTTCAAACTGACGCAGAATTCGGGTTGCTTTGTTTTTGAGGCTTTCTGTTCCCTGAACTACAATCAGATATTTACCTGCATTAAGACGATTACGATAGGGTAGAGCATCTCCACTACCAATGGTTAAACCGACACCACCACCAACAAATAGACTTCCCATTGCCCCACCAATCGCACCGAGTAAACCCCCGACAATATGATTGCCTGGTTCTCCTGCCCAATCAAGGGTATCTAAACCAGTAATCAGATTAAAAAGATAGCCTCCGACAAAGCCAAAGGGAACTAGCCAAGAAGCCATTAGTAAAGCTCTTTTTTTTGCTTGCTGATTAGGATCGATTAAACCAAATTCATCAGCCGTTTTATAGCCTTTACCCAAAATGCTTAGTTGCGATCGCGGAATATCAGATTTTTCTAAGGCTGTATAAGCTTCCTCCGCTACAATACGATCGCTCAATACCGCAATAAGATAGTTCATCTCGAAAGAATTTGAAATAGTGCCTACCCTGTAATTTTAAAAGATTCGTGGATATCTAGGTCTATAGGTTCTAAATTGACAATATCGCGAGCGACTAAAAAAGATTAATCCAAATCAAGAATTACCTGCATCGATAGATAGTATGGCATTTCTCTCACTCAGTGAGGTAAACTGCGATCGGCAAAACTAAGACCAAATTAGAACCGTTATGTCTTCTAAACGCAAGTCTTCTAATCAAAACCGTATAGCTTATCAAGAATTTAATACAGATATTTCTCCTGTAGTAGAGCAAGAAATCTCAGATTTACCACCTCAACAACAAAATCTAAGAGTGCAAGCAACAAGAGCAGGAAGAAAGGGTAAAACCGTAACTGTAATTACAGGTTTTCAACATAAACCAGAAACTTTAACTAAATTACTTAAACAACTTAAAGCTAAATGTGGTAGTGGTGGAACTGTCAAAAATAATACCTTAGAAATTCAAGGAGAACACAAGGAACTATTAGTAAATCTTTTAAGCAAATTAGGTTACAAAGTTAAGATTAGTGGTGGTTAAATGCATCTAAGAAAGTAGCTTTTTGTACTTAGAAGTGATTGTGTGGAGCTTAATTTGTGAAGATTTTGTGAGGACGAACATTCGGTTACACACTAAATTTTAGTTTCTGAGATAATAGAAATTTAAGTGTTATCGCGTAAGCAATAGTACTTAAGTTACTACTTATATAATTTTTTTATGGATAGGACATCTCTGGTTTTAAGCGATCGAGAGGAAATAGTTACCACTAAAGTCAGTCAATGCCTCAATCCCGATTGTTTGCAAATAAACTTGGGCGATACCTATTTATGTCATAATTGCCAAGAACCAGTTTTATTGGCAGCTCGCTATCGTCCTTTAAATTATCTTGGTGCAGGGGGGTTTGCTTATACCTTTGAAGCAGTAGACGAACACCGACTCCAGACTCCCTGTGTAATTAAGCAGTTTATGCCCAGGCAGTTAAGTGAAGCAAGTAAGCAGCACGCGATCGATTTATTTCGACAAGAAGCAGCTATTCTCAAAAACCTGGGTAATCATCCACAGATTCCCGATCTACTGGCTTTTTTGACTCAACAAGAAAGATTATATTTAGTTCAAGAATTTATTTCTGGTCAAAACTTACTGCAAATAATCAATCAAAAAGGACACTTCTCTCAAGAGCAAGTCAAACAAATACTGCTCGATCTGTTGCCAATTTTAGAATTTATTCATAGTAAACAAGTTATTCACCGTGATATAAAACCTAGTAATATTATTTGTAAAGAAGATAATACTTTAGTCCTAATTGATTTTGGTAGTTGTCTACAATCAAGTCAAGAATTTCTCACTCAAATTGGTGCTATTACGGGTACTCCAGGTTATGTAGCACCAGAACAAATACAGGGGCAAACAATTCCCGCTAGCGATCTTTTTAGTGTAGGGGTAACTGCACTACATCTTTTAACAGGAATTATTCCCCTAGATAAAGGCATAGATTTAGCTTTCGCGCCTCTAGAATTATTTTGGGAACAAGTAGGGATTATACCCGATCCAGAATTAAGTAAAATTATTGGCAAACTATTACAGCCAGATGTAGAAAATCGTTATCAATCAGCGATCGAGGTCAAACAAGATTTAGAAAAATTACCTGTAATTAAAGAAACAAAGACAACCTCGAAATTATCTCTCAACAGTACTCCTGTACATATAAGTAATCCTAGTTCCAATACATTAATTTTATCGGGAGGGAATAAGAGTCTTCAAGCACCTGATTATCAAAAGCTAGAACAACTATTAGCAGAGCAGAATTATTTACAAGCAGACCAAGAAACTTGGAAATTATTATTGCAAAATGCTAATCGAACTTTACAAGGTTGCTTAACTCTTAAAGATATTATCAAGTTTCCCCAAGAAGAATTAAAGATAATCGATCGCTTATGGCAAAAATATAGTCAAGGTCATTTTGGTTTAAGCGTACAAAAACAAATTTATCAAAATAGCCAAGAAAATCAAAGAAGTGATTATTTTACTTGGCAAAATTTTGCTAAAAATGTTGGTTGGTATAGACAAGATAATTGGCTTAAATATGGGGAATTAACTTTCAATATCCAGGGAAATAAAGGACATTTACCAGCTTGTTGTATTGATATATTTAATCGGCAAAATATAGATAGAGGAGTATGTAGCTGGTGGAGACTAGGTTTTATAGCTTTGATAAATAAATTAGAACAAAACTAAGATTATAAAGTAGTATATTACAATAAAAGAATTTAATTAAACTATAAATTTATTTTTTATTATTTGAGGGTTTAAATTAATGCAACACTTACCTCCTTCACAATCTAAGATAGACGAAAGCTCTCTACCTACAAAAATAAACAATCATCAAGTAATTGACGAGCAAGATTATCCTCTAATTAGTAATAGTGATAATCTAACTAGTAGTAGCAATACAAAAATCATTCAGAAAAAACTCAAAAATAAGGTAATTACAGGAATCTTATTGCTCAGCGTAGTTCCTGTCGTAGCCTTGGGAATTACTAGCTATCTTAAAAATCAATCGATCGAATCCAGAATCAGCCCTACACCAGAGGGAGACCTAGCCTATGTTGTTCTCTATCAACAATCTCTCTGGCTAGTTTTAGCAACAGGAACAATAGCAGGAATAACAGGAACTATTGCTTTCATGTTAGCCGATCGCTTCATCGAGCCGATCTTAAAGTCGGCAAGTATAACAGCCAAACTAGTCGATCGTTTGTACACAGAAGATAATTTACCTGATGATTTTCCGAGAGAAGATGAATTAAGAAATTTAGTAGACAATCTCAATTTAGTCGAACAAAAATTACCCGATCTACTTTGGAAACAAGAGGTTAAACAAGAACACTTTCAAGTCATTTTAGAAGGAATCAATTCTTTACAAAAATCTCGTTCAGTAGAAGAATTATTTAGAAATGCAGTAGAAGAAACTCGACGAATATTGAGGGCAGATCGGGTAACGATTTTGCGGATAGAATCAGAAAACAAAGGAACTTTTATCGAAGAATCTGTCGCTTATCGTCTGCCGAGAATTTTATGGACGACTATTGAAGACCTAACTTTTGAATTAGAATACCTAGAAGATTACCAAAAAGACTATGTTCGAGTTGTCAATAATATTTATCAAGCTAACTTAAGCGATCACTATCTCAATTTATTAGAAAAATTTGCTGTTAAAGCTAGTATTATTGCCCCCATAAGGTGTGGTCAAGGTAAAAAACCATTAGGCTTATTAATTGCTCATCAATGTAGTAGTTTTCGTAACTGGCAACCCCAAGAAGTTGAAATAATAACCCACATAGCCCAACAAGTAGGTTTTTCCTTTGAACACACCAAGATCTTAGAAAAGACAGACGCTAAAGCGGAACAAGCTCAACAATTTATCGATATAACCTATCATATTCGAGGCTCTTTAAACGAAGGAGAAATATTAAATACTACTGTTGGAGAACTACGGAAAGAAATTAGAGCAGACCGTGTAGTAGTTTATAGTTTTAATGCTGATTGGAGTGGTTATGTTTCTGCTGAATCTGTTTTACCGGGATGGCCTCGTGCTTTAGATAAAAAAATTCAAGACCCTTGCATTCCTCAACAGCTAATTCAGGCCTATAAAAAAGGTCGTGTTGCTGCTACAGATGATGTATTTAAAGCAGATTTTCATCCCAAGCGTCTGCAATTAATGAAACAACTAGAAATCAAAGCTAGTTTAATTGCACCTATTTTACATAATGGTAAACTTTTTGGTTTATTAATAGCCCATCAATGTTCTGCTCCTCGTCAATGGCTACAATCAGAAATTAACTTATTTTCGCAGATATCTACCCAAGTAGGTTTTGCCCTAGATCATGCTCGACTATTGGCGAAAGTAAAAACCCAGGGAGAAAAAAATCAACTATTAGAAAATATTGCTCATCATGTTTCTACATCTCTCAACTCAGAAGAAATTTTTGCTTATGGAGTAGAAGAGATTCGTGAATTTTTGCATTGCGATCGAGTAATTGTCTATGGTTTCGATCAAAAATGGAAGGGCACAGTGGTGGCAGAATCAGTGATTTCTCGTTTTACCCCTATGCTCAACGCTCAAATTGATGACCCTTGTTTTGTGGACAATTGTGTAGAAAAATATCGCCAGGGCAAAGTTCAAGTACTAGATAATATTTACGAAGCAGAATTAACTGAATGTTATATTCAACAGTTAGAAAAGTTTGCCGTCAAAGCTAATTTAGTTGCTCCTATTCTGCAAGAAGGTGAACTATTAGGTTTATTAATAGCCCATCAATGTTCTTCTTCTCGCTATTGGCAAGATTGGGAAGTTAAATTATTTACCCAAGTAGCTCAACAAATTAGTTTTGCTTTGGGTAGAAATAGGTTAGTCGAAAAACTAGAAGCTGAGAGTAAGCAACACAAATTAATCGCCGATATTAGTCGTCGCATAAGATCGTCTTTAGTAGAAGAAAACGTTCTCAACACCGCCGTAACAGAAGTAAGAAAAGTCCTCGATTGCGATCGAGTTATAGTCTACAACTTCGATCCTCACTGGTATGGTACTGTTGTGGCTGAATCTGTTGTGCCAGGTTTCCCTAAAGCTCTCTGGAGAGAAATTAAAGACCCCTGTTTCATTGAAGGTTATATCGAAAAGTACCAAGCTGGACGGGTGCAGATAGTTGACGATATCTATAAAGCAGGATTAACTCAATGCCATCTTGAACAACTAGAGCCTTTTCAAATTAAAGCCAACTTAGTTGCCCCTATTCTCAAAGATGATAAGCTGATGGGTTTACTGATTGCTAATCATTGTTCTGCCCCTTATAATTGGCAAAAATGGGAGGTTAATTTCTTTACTTGTATTGCAGAGCAAGTCAGCTTTGCTTTAGAGCATTGTCGCATAGTCAATCAAAGTGAACAGTCTTATTATCAGGCAAAAAGTTCTGCTCGCCAACAACAACAAGCAAAAGATCGTATACTGACTCAAATATCTGCATTACTCAATCGTGGCGAAAAGATTGCCGTTAAATTAGGTCAACAAAACCAAGGCGATCGCCAATCAATCACCGCCATACATCGGCAAATTCAAACCATAACTAAGGCAGTGGCAGACTTAAATCAGATTGTTCAACAAGCCGAACAAAAAGATCGACAATGGTTAGAGTCTTTTGCTGATAGTCAAGCAATTTGGTCTAAAGCGATCGATAGTGAACAGACTTTACGCTTAAATACGGTAGAAATTAGTACAAAAACTAAGCATTTAATCCATTCATCCCAAGAAATGTTACACATATTAAATACTATAGGCGATCGTCTGGCTCAACTTAAACTAGAAGGAATGAATGGAGTTTTAGAAGCAGCCCGTAATCCAGAAACCAGCCAAAAGTTTGCTGTAGTTGCCCAAAAAGTCCATAATTTGGCACAACAAATAGACCAAGAGCTTAGTCAAATTCAGCCTCTAGCATCCGTTATTCAAAATGATGTTCAGGAAATAGATTCTATTCTCGAACTAGAAGAAAATCAAATCAGTAAAGTCGCTGAATTACAAGAACAAACCCAAGATAAATTCCAGCAAGTTAATGCTGCTAAACAACAAATTGCAGAGATTGTCAATGATTTGGGTAAGACTGCTACCAACCAAGTACAAGCTTTACAGGAAGTGGGTGAATCCCTTGCCCTCATAACTGAAGCTAATAATATGGAAAATTCCGAACAATCTCAAGCTATAATAGCATCCTTAAGCAAATTAAAAACAGAAGTAGAAGATTTAAAAAGCTCAAATTAAAATTAACATAGCGGTAATTAATAGAACTGATAACTGATGAAGCCTGAAGAGATATATCTGCTTTTTTTAGAAGAAGCCTTAGAATTATTACCGCTTATTCAGGCAGGTTTGAGGAAGCTGTCTCAGGACTATAAGCAACTTGCCATTAATCCTGATGCAGTTCATCAAACCATTACAGATATTATTCATCTATTAGATGCTCTTAATTTGGGGTCAACTCAAGCTAGAGAAGCTCACTCTCAAGATGAAGAAATTTCCGCAGATGTTTTTAATTTAGAGGGGCTTCAGACCCTAATTAGCAATCTCTACAATTTATTAGCAAATTTTCTCGAGCAAAACTCGGAAACTAAATTGGTCAAGCTTCAGGAACTTTGGCAAACTTATATCAGATTAAAGTATGCTCTTCTCAAGTCCCTAAGTCAAACTTCCTTGGGTAATTTTAGTATTTTAGCCAAAGGAGAATTGCTTTTCTCTCTGGCTAAACCCCAAGATAACATAGCTATATCTGCGGGACTAGATAGCGATTTACAGTCAGCTATCGTGGATAAAGATATGGTTCAAAGTTTGGTGAATCTGGAGTTAATTTTAGATAGTCCCGATCTGTTTGCACAATCAACCCAATTAAAGCACCAAGCAGAGATATTTTCCGGTTTGGGAGAATTATTAGAATTAGAAGACCTAATTGCGATCGCTGAATCTGTCAATATTTGTATAGAGGATAAGCCTTCTGCCACTCAATTAATTGGGCAAAGAGCTTTAGCTTGCTGGGAAGCAGTTCAAACAGCTTTATCCAAAAATACTAATAATTATCAAGTAGAAGATTGGCATAACTATTTATTTCTTGTAGAAGACAATCAAGCATCAATCTCCACTGATGTTACCCCAGAGATTGAACCAGATCCAGTAACACAGAAAACTGGGGAACGAATTCTTAAAACTGAACAGTTTTTTATGTGGTTGTCTGGTCATAATATTTTTTTCTTACCAGCTAACCTTGTTTTTGCGATGATTATTCCTCAAGCAAAACAAATTAAATACTTAGATAATCAACAAATTTTTATTTGGCAGGAGCAAAATATTCCCCTTTATCAATTATCTGAGTTACTAAACTATAATTATCTTTTGCCAGATGATTTTAGGATTCATCCTTCTAAATTAATTTTAGTTGTTAAACATAATAAGAATTTAATAGCTCTAGAGATAGGGGTAGAACAACCTTTAGTAGAACCATCCTTAACTCTCAAGTTTTTTGACCCTAGCTTGAATACACCTAGTTATGTCTGCGGTTGTACTCTGTTAGGCGATGAACGTTTTAAAGTAGTGATCGATCTTCAAGCTTTACTAACTCAATGGTTTGAGCAATAACTTAAGATAGAGAAATAATGTAAAACCGTAATAATCACTCAAATAATCGAGGCGAGGTTGAATAAAATGACTATAAATACTCAAGTTATGGTCGGTATTGGGCTAATAAGTAGCCTAGCTGCTTGTGCTACAGGCGATCGAGTAGCAACTAACTTAGATCAACAGCCTTCAAGTTCAAGTCAATCTCAAGCAACAGTGATTGAATTGACGCAAGTAGGTTGTCAGTTTTTGGAAGTGGAAGCTAAAGACTACCAATATCAACCTCAAAAGGCATCGGACTGTCAAAAAATCAACTCCGAGACAGTAGCCACTAGAAAAAAGGAATTCAAACCGTTGACATTGAAACCAGGAAAATATATTTTTCGAGTACAAAATAAGAATGTGCCATACTCACTAGGTTTTTATCTTCGAGGAGAAGGACTCAAACAAGTGAGCTTGCCCAAAGTAAGTGGTGGAGGCATAACTCAAGGTGTAACGAAAGACTACGAAATCAGCCTCAAACCAGGCAAATATCTTTTTAGTTGTCCTTTAAATCCTACTCCTGATTATTCTATCTTGGTAAATTAAAGATTAAAGAGGAAAGCTATTCACTTTTCAAGATAAACAATAACCAAATCTCGATTTTTTCAAGCAGAGCAGTACCCTCCCACTAAGTTTGACCATGCCGAGAGAAAACGCAGCAAGAGGAGTGACAGAAATTATAATTATGGGGATTGACTCTTAAGAAGAAGGAATTCCCTTCAGAGAAATTACCCTGGGCAGAAGGAAAAGAAATAAAAGTCGAAATTAGCCAAAAATTCTAGGCTGTCAGCTCTTAATTCTGCTCTCAAGATTTGAAATCACATTCAGTCTCGATCTGAGTAGGTAAGTTGCTAATCTAAGATCATTTAGACTGGAAGAAATATATTAAGAATTTTTGGATAGTTAGAAAATCTAGAAATGGTTGCTTTAAAATACCTCTAATTATGTCTAAAGTGGAAAAATATATCAGAAAGAATTGTCTACCGCAAATACACAAACCAAAAAGCCTAGGAGTAGTGCTAAGAGAGGCTAACTTAGTATCTGCGGAGCAAATAGAGAGGGCATTGAGATATCAAATAGAATATCCAGATTTGAGCCTAGGAGAAATTTTAGCATTACAAGGATGGGTGAAACAAAAGACCAGCGATTTTTTTGTCCAGGATTGGTCAAAGTTAATTGCACTTAAAGAGAGAAAAGCCCTAGGATATTATCTAGAAAGAGCGGGATTAATAGAAGAGAAAGAGATTAAGAAAGTTCTAGCCGAACAAGAAGTTAGTAATTTACGATTTGGAACGGTAGCGGTATTAAAAGGATGTATCAAGCCAGAGACGCTAGATTTTTTCCTATTTTATTTGTTTCCTGAAGAATTAGGAGAATCGCATCAAAGAACAAGAAAAAGCTTAAGAAAAAGTCGGCAAAGAAAAAGACAATTAATTGCTAGCATCATGAAAAGACCAAAATCTTCAATACTCTAAAGCAATAAATCAGTAATATTATTCCCATTGGCGACAATCAACAGGTTCTTTTGGATCGGAAGCTTTGTCCTGTTGGAGTTGGTCTATGTATTGCTGATTAGCTTGTCGATCGACTATCCATTTTCTTTGGGCTCGATCCCACTCCCCTTTATAGATAGCTTGTGACCAGTAGCAAGCGGATTTAATTTGAGAGGGAGAAAGATGTTTAGCATCAATTAAATTGGCACGGAATATATTAGCTTCCTTAAGGTTAGCACGATGAAAATAAGCATGAGAGAGTTGAGCCTGTTCAAGGTTAGCATCAGAGAGGTCAGCGCGAAAAAAGTAAGCATGGACAAGATTAGCACCAGCAAGATTAGCATGGGAAAGGTTAACGTGATAAAGGTGAGTATCTTCTAGGTGAGTACCTTGTAGATAAGAACTGTGAAGATCCGCATGGGAAAGGTTGCTCCTTTCAAGGTGAGCTTGTTCGAGATGAGCTTGTTCGAGGTGAGAACTTTCCAAATGAGTTTGTTCGAGATGAGCTTGTTCGAGGTGAGAACTTTCCAAATGAGCCTGTTCGAGATGAGCTTGTTCGAGGTGAGCATTATTGAGATGAGAACTTTCTAACTGCGCCCGTTCGAGGCGAGCCTGTTCGAGATGAGTATTGTCGAGACGAGATGACTTTAAACTTTTATGAGCTTTGACCAGTGTTTCTAAAGCAGAAATAATTTGAGAACACTTATTTTTGAAAGAACAATCTTGAACTAATTTGTGAGCAGCCAAGAGTTGGAATTCGCGCCAGAGAAAAAAGCTAGACACAATTGTCAATAAGCAGGCAAAAATAAGCAAAGTAAAGCTATGATTACGGTGCTTTTTGCTACTTCTAGGGGATAAATCTTTAGCCAATTTAGATCGATCGATCTTCATCTGGATATCGCTAATCTCTTTAGGGAGATACTGAAAAGAATGAGAAACGTAATCTATTATACCTAATTTTTTTAGCTAGAGGGAAAAGGTTGACAATTTGCAATGAGGTTATACAGTAATTCATCCGTGTGAGTAGAATCTGTAAAATTCAGATGTTTTTAACACAGAATCTTTATCTAGCCAGGGATTTAGGCATTATAAAATACTTGTACTTAAGATATTTCATTTTGATTCAGAATGTTTATTTCCTCGAAAAACTATCTCGTTTGGCTGTTATCAGTTGTGCTTATTTATGGTTGCAATGCAAATACTGCGGAGCAAAATAGGACTCAGAAGATAAAAACTGCTTCCCATACACAAGCAAGCCAACCAGAAATTAAAGTCACAACACCCCAAGCAAATCCTTTTGAGAGTAAAAACTATCCCCAACCTGACTGTGGAGATCCTTTACCTCAAAACGAAGAATCCTATCCAGTTACCTATTATCCTGTCTATGCTGAGAATGTCGGTGATAACCTCAGTTTGATTCGCTCTCAATTATGCCAAGATGCCTTTGCTAAAATCCTACCCGATTCAGGAAAGGTAATACAAGTAGCATCATTTCGTAGTCGAGAACGAGCAGATTTGTTTAGGCAATTTTTAGCTCAACGAACTAGTGGTAAAGGATTAATCGGAAAACCTTCTACCATAGGAGTCGCTCCTTAACTTGACAGAAAAGTTGGTAACAATAGTATTGTATTAGTAGTATATTAACTTTTAATTGATAGATAGTAAGTCTATTAATCAGGTAACACGATCGAGCTCAACATCTATATTTTTAAGCTCTAAAGTTTTACCTTCTGCCAATAACTTAGGTTGAGTATAAAGAGTCTCTAGTAATAAGGATGAACCTGCTACCCAAGGAGGAACAATTAAAGCACCGATAATGCCTAATACTTGCGCTCCTCCTAATACAGCTAAGAGTTGATAGAGTGGATGAATTTCAACGGAAGAACCAACTAAAACAGGATCGAGGAGGTAGGTTTCTATATTTTGGATAATGACAAATAAAAGTAGTACCCACAAAAAAGTCCAACCACCTTGGGCTGTAGCCACAATTAGCGCAGGAATTGAACCGATGACGGGACCAAAAAAAGGAATTAAATTAGTAAAGCCAGCAATTACTCCTAAGCCGAGAGCCAACTCTGACAGTCCCAAAAATCCTAACCCGATACTAATAGCGATCGCTAAAATAGTAGAAACTAAAATGCGTCCCTGAATATAACCCCCCATTCTTTTGCTGACTGGTTTTATTTGCTTTGCCAAACGTTCATTCCAGGGATGGGGAAAAAGATTGATAATATCTTGGAGCAGTTCATCTGAACCAGAAAGCATATAGCCAGAGAGAATAAAGGCTAATAATAGACCAAAAACATTGCCGATAATCCCTTTCGTGACTACATAGTAACCCCCAATCAAGACCTTTTGACTGGAGCGAATCACCCAGTTAGTTAACGCCTGAGGATCGAATAACTGACTAATTATAGTCGGATTACCAGGTTCTACCATCCCAAAACGCATAGCCAAATTATCTATGAGCGATCGCACGGCTTCTAGATAAGATGGTAACTTACGTATTAATCTTTGAATTTGTTCTACTACAGTAGGACCAATTAGCAAAACTAACCCAGTCAGAATAGCAATTAGACTTAAATAAACCAAAATTGTGGCTAACCAGCGAGGAACTCCTAATTTTTGAGCCACTGCAATAATTGGTGCTAGGGTAGCTGCTATCACTACAGCAATCATTAGTACAACAATTAAGCTTCTTAATTGCCATAGCAAAACTAACAACAGACTAACAGCGACAACCAAAATCAAACTGGTTATCGAGAGAGTAATACGTTTTTCGGACATATATTCAGTGATTAGTATATAAGTTAGGAGCAAGACAGTATCTTGCCCCTACTTATCAACTATTTACTACCGATTCAGTTTCTGTTACATGATGATTATTATCGCAGTTTTCACTGTTGAGGAAACTTTTATCTAAAACTGCTTTAACAAAGCCTAAAAATAAAGGATGAGGAGTACTGGGGCGAGAGCGAAATTCGGGATGGAATTGAGTCGCAATAAAGAAGGGATGATCCTTAAGCTCAATAATTTCTACTAGACGACTGTCAGGGGATGTGCCACTAATTTCATAACCTGTTTCTAAAAATAAGTTGCGATAAGCATTATTAAATTCATAACGGTGTCGGTGACGTTCGTAGACTACTTCTTCCTGATAGAGAGAAAAGGCGAGGGTATCTTCTTTTAAACGACAAGGACATAAACCTAAACGCATTGTCCCACCTAAATCAACTACATCATGCTGTTCTGGGAGCAGATTGATTACTGGATTAGGAGTATCTGGAGCGAATTCTGAACTATGGGCATTTTCTAAATTGGCTACATTCCTTGCCCACTCAATTACAGAGCATTGCATACCCAAGCATAAACCTAAGAAAGGTACTTTTTGTTGACGGGCATATTCGATCGCCATAACTTTTCCATCAACACCACGAACTCCAAATCCCCCAGGGACTAAAACCCCGCTTACATCCTGAAGATATTTGGCTGCACCATTAGCTTCGATATCTTCGGCATTAATCCAACGAAGGTTAACTTCACTATCTGTGGCGATCGCTGCGTGTCCTAAAGCTTCAACTACAGATAAATAGGCATCGGTTAACTGAATATATTTACCCACAATCGCAATATTAATCTGCTTGCGAGGCAAGTTCATCCGCTTAACCAGATTACTCCATCCTGACAATTTAGGTTGTCTCTGTTCTAGTTGTAATAATTCCAGAGTTTGTTGTGCTAATCCTTCTTGTTCTAAAATTAGCGGTACTTCATAAATACTGCTCGCGTCTCTAGATGTAACAACTGATTCTACTGGTACATCACAAAATTCAGAGATTTTTTCTTTAATTCCTGTCTTAAGAGGGCGATCGCTACGGCAAACTAAGACATCAGGCTGAATACCAATAGAACGCAATTCTTTAACCGAATGTTGGGTTGGCTTGGTTTTCATTTCCCCTGCTGCGGTGATCCAGGGAATAAGAGTAACATGCATATAAACCACATTATTGCGTCCCACATCTTTACGAAACTGACGAATTGCTTCCATAAAAGGCAAAGATTCAATATCGCCCACAGTTCCACCAATTTCCGTAATTACCACATCAGAACCAGTGTTTCTCGCTACTCGATGAATTCGTTCTTTAATTTCGTTGGTAATATGAGGAATGACTTGTACAGTTCCTCCTTGATAATCTCCTCGTCTTTCTTTATTAATTACGGCTTGATAAATCGAACCAGTAGTAACGCTGTTGAGACGAGACATCGAAGTATCAGTAAAACGCTCGTAGTGTCCTAAATCCAAGTCTGTTTCTGCACCATCATCGGTAACAAATACTTCTCCGTGTTGGAAAGGACTCATTGTCCCTGGATCGACGTTAATATAAGGGTCTAGTTTCAGAATCGAGACAGAGTAATCACGAGATTTTAATAATCTGCCTAAACT
>JAAUXX010016472.1_pt1 | contig 15432 bp, 11 predicted proteins | sample 7278111 | NCBI WGS metagenome assembly JAAUXX01 (sample SAMN14350116, study PRJNA611818) | marine sediment metagenome | isolation source: surface marine sediment (1.8m) | place: French Polynesia: Moorea | collected 2018-08
GATGTGTTTACCTGACACCGGTGCCTCCTTAGCAATTCAGTGTCAGACCTTATCAGATCAACCGGCCAAGTTAGTTGTCGTCGACCGGACAGGTTAATTGTCGTTCAATAGTATCGATTGTGCCCCGACGGCACCATGATTAATCCTGGTGAAAAATGTCCTGAGAAAACGCGATAGCGCTATTCGAAATGCGGGGCCGGCTGTTTAAAACGGAATCGGCCCTTACTATCCTTTCCTTTGCGGGCATTTTTCTTTGTCGTTTTTCTGCGTCGTACTGCTATACATTGTCTCTCACATGCCTGGTTGAATTAAGCCAAGTCGATACCTTCGCGTATGGTGGCGTCATCATAAAAACTGGCATAAAGCGCGCCGTTCTCGAAAATGGTCATGGCTTTGATAAGGTCAAATAATTGTGCGTTGAAATCCAATGCCGCGTCTGGCGAGGCAGCTTAAAGGCTGCACCACAAAATTGATCTAGTTTGCTGTGTTGTTTTCCTTGGCAGATGCATAGGTGTTAATAATATCGCGCACGGTGACGATGCCCCGGCCTTCATAGGTGCACAGTATGCGCGCGATGGCCCGTAAACCATATTCCGGCGATGCAAACTTGCGAATAACCTATACGTTGTTTTTTTGGGGCAGATTCCCACCATTGGCCTTTGGCTATAGTGATTTTGTTGTTGTCAGGATAGAGTTTAACCCGGTTTGCATCACGGCCTAGTGCATGCAAGGCAACCCACATCTTTTACTCGATGTGCTATGATGCAAAGTGATGCAACTTGATGAATAGGCCATCGAATGAAAACTGTGCGAACCACCGTGTCGCTCTCCTCGGAACAACACGAAAAATTGCAGGCCTTGGCAGAGGCCAATGGGCTTTCGATTGCCTGGGTGGTTCGACAGGCCGTTGGTGAATTTTTAGACAGGCTTGAGGCCGAGACGCCTTTTCGCCCGATAAGCGCCGCCTCAGGAAAGCGTGAAGAGGATCAGCAATAGCCATGTTCACCCCGCACCAAAGCGCCTATTTTGCTCACTGGCTTACCCAAAGTGACCGGATCGATAACCAAGTATCGCGGACTATGGCGTCTGCGCGTGTGGATATGAATCCGCACCAAGTCGAGGCGGCATGTTTTGCTCTTAAATCCCCACTGGCAAAAGGGGTACTATTGGCGGATGAAGTCGGTTTGGGAAAAACCATAGAAGCCAGCCTGGTGATCGCGCAGAAATGGGCAGAGCGTAAAAGGAGCATTTTGCTGGTCGTGCCAGCGTCCTTGCGTAAACAGTGGAACCAGGAACTCGCCGATAAGTTCGAACTGCCCTCCATCATTATCGATAGCAAAATTGCTCGTGAACAACGCAGGCAGGGTGTATCGAATCCCTTTAATCAGACAGACGCGATTGTGATCTGCTCATACGAATATGTCGCTTCCCAGAAAGACCAGGCGCGCCGAGTGGACTGGCATTTGGTGGTATTCGATGAGGCGCACAAATTACGCAATATTTACCAAAAGAATGGCAGCAAAAGAGCCAAGAGTGTTGTCGAGGCGACCCGTCATGCGCAATCCCGGGTGTTGCTTTCAGCCACGCCTTTGCAAAATAACTTGATGGAACTGTACGGGCTCGCGCAAGTGATAGACGAGCATTACTTCGGCGATGCTGAGTCCTTTCGTACCTTGTACGCCAAACGCCAGCGAGACAAAGATAAGCTCATCGATCTCAAACAGCGTATCAAGCCCCTGTGCCATCGCACACTGCGCAAACAGATACAGCAAGAGGGCGGCATCAATTTTACCAATCGCTATTCCATTACCGAAGACTTTACTCCATCGGATGCTGAGTGGGACTTATACCAAAAAATCTCAAATTATTTGCAGCGGCCAGATCTACAAGCTATATCCCATAAGGCGCGGCATCTGGTCAGCATCGGCATCCGAAAAATACTGGCGTCCTCATCCTATGCCGTTGCTGATACTCTAAAAGGGATGGTAGAGCGCTTGCGCAAGCAAGAGTTGCTCAATGAAGACAGTTTAAGTGATCTTGAAGAAGCTGACGATTGGTTGGATCAATTTGAAGAGTCTGCTGATTTGAATGGCGATCCGAAGCAAGCTGCCCTGACTGAGGAAATTGCTCTGTTGAGCGAATATCAGACATTGGCCAGCAATATCACCGATAACGCCAAGGGTAATGCCTTACTGAAAGTCTTACAAAAGGCCATGGATATGACCGAAGGTTTGGGCGGTCAGCGCAAAGCGGTGGTCTTTACCGAATCATGCCGCACGCAGCAATATCTCCATACGCTACTGGAAGACAATGGGTATGGTGGTCGTACTGTGCTGCTAAACGGCAGCAATAAGGATGAGCGTTCCAAGGCAATTTATCAACAATGGCTGACACAACACGCGGGGAGCGCACGAATAAGCGGCTCACGCATGGCCGATATGAAAGCGGCATTGGTGGATTATTTTAAAAGTGATGAAGCGGACATATTAATATCGACAGAGGCCGGCGGTGAGGGTATTAACTTGCAGTTTTGCTCCGTACTTGTTAACTATGATCTGCCCTGGAACCCTCAAAAAGTCGAGCAGCGTATCGGCCGCGTGCACCGTTACGGGCAAAAGAACGACGTGGTGGTGGTGAACTTCGTCAACCGTAAAAACCCTGCGGACCAACGTGTCTTTCAACTGTTGAACGAAAAGTTCAAGCTGTTTGAAGGCGTATTTGGTGCCTCCGATGAAATTCTTGGCGCCATCGAAAGTAATATGGATATTGAAAAGCGCATCTTTGAGATTTACCAAAAATGCCGCAATGACCAAGAAATTCAGTATGAGTTTGATCAACTGCAAAAAGATATGGAAGATGTGCTTGCCGTGAAAGAAGAGACAGCGCGACAATCGCTCCTGAGTAATTTTGATCGGGACGTAGTCGCGGCTTTGAAAACCCGGCGTGATAACAGCCGTGATTTCCTCAAAGGTTACGAGCAAGTGCTGCTCGACTTGGCCAAAGCCGAATTACCTGAGGCGCGCTTTGAACGCAATCATTTTTTCTATCAAGGTACGCGCTATGATTTGCGCTGGGAGCTTGCGCAGGCAAATGACTCGGAGTTTTTTCGCCTGCAAGCGACTGAACATTATCTCGCGTGGGACTTAGTGAATAAAGCAAAGGATAGACCGCTTGCCAGCGCACACCTGCAATTCAACTACGGTTGCCTTGAGGGCGGCCAATATTCGGCTCTAAGGCCGTTGATATCTCAAAGTGGCCTGTTGCAACTGGTGATACTGACGTTTCGATTTGCCAATACGCAGGAGCAACATTTGCTGGCCGTGGCGGCAACTGATAGTGGCGACTTTTTAACACAGGAAAATGCCGAGCGCCTGCTGAGTGTCCCGGCCCGGGTGCTGAAAGAGACAATCAATGTTGAGGACTCTTTGTTGCAGCCCGCGCTCAGTCAAGCCGTGGCCGATAAAAAGCTGCAAACTGAAGCACAGTTGGAACACTACTTTGAACAAGAAAATGCCAAGCTGGAACGCTGGGCAGAAGACCGACGCGAAGCGCTCTACGTGACCGTAAAAGAATTAGACACTGAGATCAGTGCTTTAAAAAAACAGGCCCGCCAACTCGCCTCCACCGCAGAGAAAGTCCAGGCGAGAAAAGAGCTACGCAAATTGGATCGTAAAAGAGATGAAGCCTTAGATGAGTATCACAAGGCGAAAAAGCATATTGAACAGGAGGAAGATAATCTTCTCGATGAAATCAGTAGTAAGCTTGAACTTAGCGTTAACGTACAACCCTTGTTTAGCATCCGCTGGACGCTGGCGGAATAACGTTCGGATCAACTTATGAATCGAGAAAAACTCGCACAAGAGCTGCTATTTCACATTCGCCTGGGCGAAGACTCCAGCATTGAATTTAAAGCGGTTCGCTTCGAGGGCGCTCGCCCAGTGGGGCCGAATCGAGACAGTCTCGCTCACGAAATCGCTGCCTTTGCCAACGGCCAGGGTGGCCGCATGGTGCTCGGTGTCGAGGATAAAACACGTGAGGTCGTGGGTCTTGCCGATGAGAACGTCGCTATCACCGAAGAGTGGCTGGTCAACATTAGCCAGAATTCCATTCAGCCGCCGGTCAAACTAGATACTCGCTTACTGCAACTCCCCAACAGCGCAGGTGAACTTAAAACTGTGATCTATGTGGAGATTCCCCGCAGTATTATGGTGCATTCCAGCGGCGGTCGCTATTACCAGCGCGTGGGCTCCACCAAACAGGAGATGAAGCCAGAAGTATTGGCGCGATTATTTCAACAGCGCAGTCAATCCCGATTAATTCGCTTTGATGAAACCCTGGTGCCGGGAACACGCTACGAGGATATTGATTCATCGCTGAAACAACGCTTTTTAAAACCGGATACCCCCGAGCATGAGCAGCTTTATAAGCTGCACCTTACGGCCAAAGAAGGCCAGGATGAGGGGCTGTCAGTTGCGGGTGCCCTTTTGCTCACTGCCGACCCGACACAGTGGCTTACCAACGCCTACATGCGGTGCGTATTTTACAGTGGCGTCGAGCGTGACGCGAAAGATCAGGTGGATGCCAGAGACTTCTTCGGCCCTGTTGACCAACAAATTAACGATGCGCTGGACTTTGTTAAGCGTAATATGCGGATCGAAGCCAAAAAGACCGTCGGTCGTATCGACATCCCCCAATATGACTTAGGTGCTGTGTTTGAGGCCATCGTCAACGCTGTAGCCCACCGGGATTATTCCATGACCGGCAGGCGCGTTCGACTGCATATGTTTGCCGATCGTCTGGAGCTGTATACGCCGGGACAATTGCCAAACAATCTAACCATTGACGGGTTGATGGAAAACACCGTAACCCGCAACGAAGTGTTGGTCAACTTGCTGAGCCGCTATTATGCAGCGCGGGAAGAAGCCGGAAGGCAGGCGCTTATAGAGCGTCGCGGTGAAGGCGTGCCAAAAATCATCGAGCGCAGCAAGGAGCTTAGCGGCATACGGCCTGAGTACCGCCTGATCGATGATAGCGAGTTGTTACTTGTTATATACGCTGCCGGTAAAGACGCCGCCGGATAGCAGTGACCGTCATGACATTACCAACACTCAATGACTTCCCCCATTCTGTGCTCATTGACATTATCAAAGCCATTTACGGGCGCCATGATGATATTGACGAGATTGTCGACACTCATGTCGAATGTCAGCTACATAGGGATGTTAAAGAGGAGCGAGAGGTGAATAACGAGGGCGATTCGTCGCATAGTGCATAGCTAAAAACCCTTAACACGCAAATAAAATCACTGTTAATGGAAGACAATTTTATTCGTTACAGTGATTCCTATGATTTTTCCTGCCGTTTAGAAAGACTACTGGAGGACATTAACCTTCTCGCCGAAGATTCACCCGATCAAGCCTTGCAACTTACTGAAGACCTGCTAGAGGGGCACGGCGCCTTGTTCGAGCGTGCCGATGACTCCGATGGCTCTATAGGTGATGTGATAAGAGGAGCGGTCGACCAGTGGCTTAGCATCGCTGCCAAGGTGCGGGAAAAAAGTCCCAACGCACGTCACTGGCTTGAAGCTGTACTCGCCTTTTTTGATCACAACGACTACGGTTGCCTGGATAAAGTGATTAGCCACAGTCGCATTTTGCTGACAGACACAGAGTTGCGACAACTGGCACAACGTTTCGAGGCGGACGCAAAAAATGCTCTCAAAGACGCATCCTCGGAAGGCTATAATCACAATGCAGCCCATGCACTTATAGGCCTGAAATCCGTAGGCGAAGCGTTGGAGGATATTGAGCTATTCGAGCGGGGCACTCTTATCGCAAGTCCCGAGCCCAATCCCCTGCAAATAGAAAGTATCGTTAAATTTTCACTCCAAGTTAAGGCCCTGCAGCGCGCGGAATATTGGCTGCGGCAGCCCCAGTGGGAACAAGCTGATGGCCGATACAAAGAGCAAAAAAACCGTTTGCACAACCAATTGTTGGATAAACAGGGTAATATCGAGCAACTTAAACACAATCTGCTGCAACAATTTATGGAAGCTCCCAGTGAATATCGCTTAAGTGGTTATTGGGATATTGCGGATGATAGTGAAAAAGACGTGCTGGCCGAGCGTGTTCGCAGCCTGACTGCGGACCTCACTAACAAAACCGAAGCGGTAAACATGCTGCTTTTTATCGACGCTGTTAATGAAGCCGGCCAGTACCTGATTGACCATCATGCCCACGTAAATGGGGCATTCTATGGCACGCTACAGGCCTGGATCGAGCGCTTCCAACAGCTAAATGATCCGTTGCCCACAATTGTATGCTATCGACTGTTATTGTGCGATCTGCTCGATCGCGGCTATAGTAAAGCCTACCGTCACGGCGCCGATTACTTTCGAGCTTTGTTGGCCTTGGACAAGCAAAATCCTAACTACCAGCGCTTGGGAGATGCCGCTACTTTTATCCGCATGCTGCAAAAAAAGCATTGGCGAAAACGCTCTTTTTGGGCGCAGGCGGGCTACCCCAACAAGTCATAGTTTTCTGGGGCTGGCTAATAACCATTAGTACAATAATACTTAAGACTCTCAAATCATGACCACAAAAGATATTAAAATGGAAGGCGACTCACTCAATATCAGTGAACAACGCAAGCGCGAGTTAAAATAGCTTTTTCCTGGTGCATTTACAGAAACCCGAAATAATACTGGAGAGCTGGTAGAAACCATTGACTTTGAACGCCTTAAGGCAGAGCTGGGGGAGTTCAGCGAGATTTACGACAACCGTCGCGAGCGCTACGGTATGGACTGGCCGGGCAAGCGTGACTGCCTGCGCCTTATCCAACAACCCAGCTGCGGGACCTTAAAGCCCTGTCGCGAAGAGTCCGTGGATTTTGACACAACAGAGAATCTTTTTATTGAAGGCGACAATCTCGAAGTGCTGAAGCTATTGCAAAAAAGCTATTATGGTAAGGTCAAGATGATCTATATCGACCCGCCTTATAATACGGGTAAGGAGTTTATCTACCCGGATAACTTTAGCGAGAGTCTTGACACTTACCTGGAATATGCGGGCTTAAAAGACAGCGAAGGGCGCACATTCTCAACCAATACTGCCAATGAGGGTCGGTTTCATACCAAGTGGTTGAATATGATGTATCCCAGGCTGTATTTGGCGCGCAACTTGTTGCGGGAAGATGGGGTGATTTTTATCTCCATTGATGATCATGAGGTGGAAAACCTGCGAAGGATGTGTGATGAGATTTTTGGGGAGGAAAACTTCCTTTCACAGTTTGCATGGAAGACTGACGGTAATTTTGACAATCAGGCAAAAATAAAAAGTTGTCATGAATTTATTGTGGCCTACTGTAGGGCCATCCAAAAATTCCCCCACCCTCCAGTCGTTGATCCTAATACTGGGAAGGGAAGCAAGTTGTTTAATTTGCAGATAGTAAATACCATAGTTAAGAACGGACCTAAAAATCCTCCCAGCAAGATCATTTTGCCGGTCGGTTTCCCTTCTCGTTTTGATTCAGGAGTAATAGCAAGCAGATCAAGTTCTTGGCCAAATTACTTGACAGATGCTGTTTTCGAAAATGGAAAGCTTATGAGTGATGTTGTCGTGGTTAGTGGGTGGAGTTCAAAAGATCTACTTCAGGAGTACATAAATAATAACTTTGAGTCTGTTAAAGACATTAAAGGTCAAAATACCCGGTTTGAAGTTACAGCCACTGGTGCAATCGAGTCAATAAAGATTAGAAGCGATACTCAGAGTCATGTCATTTCTACGTTAAGTGGTTTTGGTGGGCCACAGAGAGCTCAATCAGAAATCGAGGAGCTTAGAGTGATCTTTGATGATTATCCTAAGCCTACGATTCTGATCGACTACTTTATACGTATGCAGGACTGCGACGAATTCATAGTTGCGGACTTCTTTTCTGGCTCGGGAACTACAGCGCATTCTGCGTACAATATTTCGTTGAGCGATAAGAAAAAGGTCAAATTTATAGCTGTGCAACTTCCTGAGCCAACAAAAGAACTTTCAAAAGCGAAGAAGTCAGGTTTTTTTACGATCGCAGATATTTCTAAAGAACGTGTTCGAAGAGCCGGTGAAAAAATTCGGTCCGAGATTGAAGCGCAGCTTGAATTTGAAACTTCGGATCATGCGGACCTCGGATTTAAGGTTCTAAAACTAAACCAGAGCAAATTCAAACCCTGGCAAGCCCCGGCCACGGATATTCCCAACGAGGATCTGATTCAGCAAATGGAACTCAATGTCGATCACATCGATCCCAACGCCACGGAGGAAGATTTACTTTACGAGTTGCTATTGAAAGCTGGCTTACCGCTTACGGAGAGAATTAACCAAGTCACGCTTGCTGGTCAGACGCTTTATTCCGTAGCCGAAGGCATTTTGCTGGTTCACTTAGATAAACATATTGATCAAGCCCTAATTGATGCTGTGCTTGCCGAAGCTCCCAGCCAGTTTATCTGCCTGGACAAAGCCTTCCATGGCAACGATCAACTCAAAGCCAACTCGGTAAAAACCTTTGCCACCTTTAACCAAGGCAGAGAAGGTATCGACCGTGTAGACTTCAAAACGGTGTAGTGAACTGCTATGAAGCTAAAATTCAATCCTAATCTGGATTACCAGCGAAACGCCATAGAGTCTACTCTGGCACTCTTCGAAGGGCTTTCGGTCTCAGGTGACGCCTATCGCGAGCGTGGTATTGCCAATGTGCTTGAGCTAAACCCCGAGGCTTTATTACGCAACCTACAACGCGTACAGGAGCAAAACCATATTGAGAAAGTCGCCAGCCTGTTTACCGATGAAAATGATTACCCCTTCCCTAACTTTTCTATCGAAATGGAAACGGGTACAGGTAAAACCTATGTCTACCTGCGCAGTATTTTTGAATTGAATAAAACTTTGGGCTTGCGTAAGTTTATTATCGTTGTGCCCTCGGTGGCCATTCGTGAAGGTGTACTATCTTCTTTGGCGATGATGAAAGACCACCTCAAGGGTTTGTATAACCAAGTGCCCTTCGATCACTACGTTTATAGCTCGAAAGATCTGTCCAAGGTACGTCAGTTTGCCACGGCCAATACTTTGCAAATTATGATCATTAATATTCAGGCTTTTCAGCGAGATGCCGGGGATGTTGAGAACTACATGAGTCTAACGCCGGAGCAGATCAAAAAGCTCTCGGTGATTCACCGCGAGCAGGACAAAATGTCCGGCGCCAAACCCATTGAATTTGTTCAGGAAGTTCGCCCAGTATTGATCATAGACGAGCCCCAATCTGTCGACACCACAGCGAAGGCTCGGCGTGCCGTTAACCAGCTCAACCCTCTGTTTGCTCTGCGCTACTCCGCCACCCACAAAAATCCCTACAACGTGGTGTACCAACTTGGGCCGGTGAGGGCTTATGATCTCAAGCTGGTTAAGCAAATTTCTGTGGCGTCTGTTCAGGCGCAAAAAAATATTAACCAAACCTACCTCAAACTGAAAAGTGTGGGTTTTTTGGGCAAAAACCATACGTTGTCGGCCTCGGTCGTGATTTTCGAAGATACCCCCACCGGCACAAAGGAAAAAATGGTGAAGCTAAAACAGGGTACGGACCTTTCCGATCATACCAATCGCTCAGGCTATGATGGTTATGTGGTGGACGAAATATACGCCGAAGCCGGTGCCGAATACGTCCGCTTTACTAATAATGTGACCTTGAAGCCAGAGCAGGAGAAAGGGGGCATTCACGATGAGGTATTAAAAGAGCAAATACGCCAAACGGTGGAGGAGCACTTTAAAAAGGAATGTAACTTACAAAAACAGGGGCTACCCATTAAAGTACTTTCCTTGTTTTTTATTGACAAGGTGGCCAATTACCGTTACTACGATGCGCATGGCGGGCGGCAAAATGGCAAGCTCGCCCAGTGGTTTGAAGAAATTTATCGGGAAGTTTCGCAAAATTCCCTGTTTAGCAAGCTACCTAAACGTTCCGTAGAGCAGGTGCACAACGGCTATTTTGTCGAAGTAAAAAAACGCGGCAAGGTGGTGGATCTTAAAGATACCTCCGGCAATACTGCCAGCGACGCCGAGGTGTACGAACTGATTATGCGCGACAAGGCTCGCTTACTCGACGATAGAGAGCCTCTGCGTTTTATTTTTAGCCATTCTGCGCTAAAAGAGGGCTGGGACAATCCCAACGTCTTCCAGATTTGCACTCTGCGTGAATTTGGCAGTGAGAAAGAGCGTCGCCAAACCCTGGGGCGCGGCCTACGCCTGGCGGTGGATGCTGGCGGCGGCCGTGTTTACGACCCTCGGGTGAATCGTCTTACGGTGATTGCCAGTGAATCTTTCGAGCAATATGCCAAAAACCTGCAAACGGAAATGGAAAAGGATATTGGCGGTGGTTTTAAGTTTGGCCGTGTGCCAGCGATTGCCTTTGCAGCCGTGCCGGCGAGCGATACAGAAGCCCTCGGGCAAGAACGTTCCCGTGGAATTTGGCAGGCCCTGAAAGCGGAAGGCTACCTCAATGCCAAAGGCGATATCACCGCCAAATTTAAGCCTGACGACCTGTATTTTGAGCTTTCGTTGCCACACGCTTATCAGCCTATGGAAAGCGACATCATCGACACTTTGCGCAGCTTTATGTTTGACGGACGCATAAAAGATGCTCGTGCTCGGACTGCTATTACGTACAATAAACGTGTTGAACTCAACCCGGATTTTAGGGCTCTATGGGACAAAATCAGCCAGAAGACGCGCTATGCTATCGCCTTCGATACTCAGGCGCTGATTGATCTGGCCAGCCACAAAATACACATCATGCCCAAGGTGCCGCCTGTCAGCTTGCTGGTTGAGCACACTCAGGCGCAAGTGACCGATGCGGGAGTCGGCGCGGCTAAACAAATACAAATGCCCAGTGCACGTTATGTGACGTCTCACAACGAATTGCCTGACCTAATAGGAGCACTACAGTCGCAAACGGAATTGACCCGATCAACCTTGCTGGAAGTGATCAAGCATTGCGGACGCCTGCAGGAATTTAAAGGCAACCCCCAAGGGTTTATCATCGAAGCCAGTCAGCAGATCCACAAAGCGCTGGATGAATTATTGGTGGATGGTATTCGCTATGAAAAACTAGCCGGAGAACACTATAAAATGGAATTGTTTGATGAGCCGGAATTGGGAGCCTACCTGGATAGAGTATATCATGTGCAGCACGCAGAGGATGCGGAGCATGTTCAGACACCTTACGACTATATTGAATATGACTCTCACATTGAGCGACAAACGGCCCAAGCATTGGATGGTGCCGAGAATGTCAAGTTTTTCTGTAAGCTACCCCGCTGGTTTAAGGTGCCGACACCTGTAGGAGACTACAACCCCGATTGGGCGGTGGTGCTAGAAGAAGATAAAAAACTCTATTTAGTAAGAGAAACTAAGCCGACCCAAGACTCTGATAAGCGGCGCCTGCAAGAAAACTTGAAAATCCTATGTGGTGAGGCTCATTTCAGGGCTTTAGATAATGTAGATTATCGTGCGGCGACAACGGTTAGCGAGGTAGTTTCGGTGGATTGAAAATGGCCAGGTGAGAATATGATTGATGGACTGAGCCATTCCACTGTGGTGATGACCATGAGGTACGCCCATTTGGCCCCGGACGCGCTTGAAGATGTTCTCTTAAAACATGCCTTGAATTAAAGTGGCCCAAATGTGGCCCAAAGCAAAAAACCTTAAAGATATTGTGATCTTTAAGGTCTCTAAGTAACTGATTTTGTTGAGTTTTTTGGTGTCCGAGACGGGAAAAAAATCGAACCTAAGTGTATCGGAAATCGCTGGGTTTGATCAAAAAATAAACAGATGTGGTGACGGCTGTGAAGATAGTGATGTTGATGAATTTTTCGACAAATTGGATGAGTTCAAAGAATATTTGCACTTTGAATGAGCAAGTCTTAATTCTTATCTGGAAGAGTGTAGTAGGTTCCTCGCCCCTTTCCTTCGGCTTTTATAAGACCTAGCTTTAAAAGCTTGTCGAAGTCAAGTTTTCGGGCAGCAAGGCTTCTCGCCGAAATTTCGCCATATTCTCTTTGCGTAATACTGCCATGCTTTTCAATGTAATCCAGCACTTGATGATGATGAGGTTCAAGCCTTGGTAGACTTTGGGGGACATTGTCAGGTAGTAATTTTATGACACGTCGTAGTTCGTCTAGAATGCCTTCTGCAAAGTATAATAGCCAGTCCGAAAAATCGATTTCGTTTTCTAAATCATAATAGTCACCTTGCAGACCGACGGATTTAAAGTAGCGAGTGATGTTACGATTATAGTAATTTTCAAAACTGAAAATGGTAAACAAATCAAGTCCTGTATGTCCCAATATAGCTGTGGTCAGCAAACGTGTCGTACGACCGTTCCCGTCCATGAATGGATGAATAATCACGTGCTGGCGATGAAAGATTCCCGCCAGAATGATTGGGTCAACTTTTCCAATATGAGCGTTTATATAGTCTATAAGCGTGTTAAGAAGACGGTCGACATCTTTTGCATCAGGTGGAATAAAAACAATCTCATCTGGTTTTCGAGGGTTACGGATAAGCACTGCGTCTTGTCGTAATGCACCGCAATGAGCAGGGTTATTCATGAGACTATGTACAACTTGGCCTTGAACCGTCTCTATCAAAGGGGTGCTTAATTCGAACTGGTTTGCACTAACTGATTTGTAAAGCGTTTGAAGAGCTACGTTATAATTTAAAACTTCTTGCTCGGTATCCCTTACATAATCTTTTTGAGTTTTAAGTAATCGCTTGACATCGGTTAAAGGAAGCGGATTACCCTCAATACTTGTTGATGCATGAGAGGAAAGTTCACGCGCTTCCAGTTCTAATTTTGCAAGCGCATGTTCGTCTAGGCGATGGGCTTTAATTTCGCCAATAGATTCTCCAATCTCGCGGATAGTCGTAAGAAGCTGATTGCTGATAGTATATTTAGGCTGCCATACCATGGCCTTAAATTAGCTGAAAAATAGCCATAAATCAATCGTTTTTTTAGCCGAAAATTAGCCTTTATTGGGTCGTTTTCAGGATGGAGAAAAATTCATTCGGGGTTTGATGTAGGGCAGGTAAGGAATTTAGCCATAAAACCTTTGAAAATCAACGGCTTGTGCGCGTTGAAAGAGGGCGGCAGAAACTGAATGGCGAAAACTTGTTTAAAATCAAAGGCTTGAAAAATGGTGCCCAGAGGCGGAATCGAACCACCGACACGAGGATTTTCAGTCTTTTCTGGCGCTACCCAGTGCTACCCAATACCTTGATTTATAAGGACTTTTTTCTCAGTGTTTCCCTTTTTTTCGCAATAATGTGGCCCAAAAATGGCCCTCAAATATTGGTTTCAGCAGACCATATTTTTAGCACGAAACACGCTTCCAGATAGCTGTTTAGGCATCTGCTTGTGCAGAATTTCTACATAGCACCATTACTGGGAGAAATAGCCAATAGTCTAATTGAAAATTGGAATATAACTTTTTAAATCAAAGACTTAGTTAACTTACCCACAGATAGAAGAATCTTATATAACTAAAGAATATATAAAGAGGCCTAGCGCTAATCGTTTTTGTAATAAGTTAGAAACTTTGGTTGACAGAACATTTTTACTATAGTTGTATCTAAATGTTGTCAACAACAGGTCTATTTTCCACAATTAAACCACAGGTTATTCACAAGGCGTGACATGTAATGTTTGTGTTTGCAAACCGAGATAAATCATGGGACAGATAGTAGATTCTCCACTCGTTGAAGCGATTTTTGAGCTTAGGTGGGGGCATTCCGAGAAGGATGGTGTTTTTAAGTATTCTAGGGACGAGAGTGATTTTTTTCCGGGGGTGTTTTTTCAGTCTGTTAAAGCAAAAGGATTTCTTGTTTCGGACCCAATTGCTTCAGTGCCAATGCTGCCATTTCAGGCTAAGCACAGGTTTAGAAAAGAGCCGAACAAGTGGCCTTGCATTCAGGTAGGCATGGGGCTGTTTACGGTAAACCAGATTGGTAATGTATCTAAAAATGAAGGTGAAGAAGACGAATACGACTGGGATACCTTTAAGCCAGTTATTATAGATGGACTAAATGCTTTTGCCGAATCCCACCCTGCTGGCATTGAAGGGCTCGAGAGTCCTAAAGCTATTCTTAGATATCAGGATGGATTTGCACTTGGTGGTGAAACGATAGAATCGTTTGTTAGTGACAAAATTGAAGCAAATATCAAAATATCTGACTTATTCACTAACGAGCAACATATTAGTAAAAACGCGAGCGAGATAAACTTAAAGTTTAACTATCAAACGTCGCGCCCAAATGGAATCATCGCTGTCGCTGTAACTAGCGTACAGATAAATGGGGAGCCGGGGATTTTAATTGAAACGACAGTTTTGTCAGATTTGAAAAATCAAAAAATCTCTGTAGATTTTTTGTCAAATTGGTGTGAGGAAGCCCATGATTTGCAACGGCATGCCTACGAGACACTTATTTCAAAAACAGTTGAGGCCAAGGACTGATGAGCTACAGTAATTCAACGTCGTATGTCAATTTTAACGATTTTTATTCAGATAATGCTAGTAAACTTACTTTAAAATTTACAGAAAGTGACCTGGAAAACGATCCGACTGTAAGAATTAACGTTCTTGAAAATTATAATACTAATAATATTTCTCAATCATCTAGACCAATCAGGCCAAGTACGAGTACGTCGACAGCATACAAATATGTTTCGGGTATCGATTTCACACGTATAAGTGATAGAGCTGATTTAAATTTGGTATCCACTTCAGGTGCTTCTATTTTATGGATAGTCGGTGACCTAAGCGATAGCATTTCGTCTAAGGTTGATGATGATATATTCAAAGGGTTTATTGAGCAAATATTTAAGTTTGCGCAGCTTGAAGAAAATTGGGACGGATATGGTGGTGTCGTGCCCAATGATAGTACGATAGGCGATGCCGTCAGCCTTTTGAAGGGAGTGCCCCGAAATAATCCTCCTTCACGCGTTGGTTTGTCAGGCGATGGCGAGATAAGCTTAATTTGGGAAAGCGACAATTTTTATGCTGATTTCGGCGTTATGGGGGATGGTAATTACAGCTATTTCATGGAGCTTAATAAAAAGAAACTGTATGGCGATGATCTGTTGATATCAGATGGCTTTCCATCTGAGGTTATAAAGCTATTTAAAAGCATCTAATTTTAAGAAAGGGAAATGTCCCCTTTTAGAAAATATCAGTACACGCGTGAACACCAGCGCCAGTCAAAGTACGCCCCAAAGCTATCACATAAAGGCCTTCCTAATTAGGGCTATCCCTAAGCCTTCTAATTCTGTATATTAAAACAGTATTTTGTATAGATATCAAAGGCTTAGTTATGGCACAAAATAATGTTCAATTTCAGAAAGGCA